>Ga0184615_10000697_pt1 | contig 18128 bp, 17 predicted proteins | sample PLM4_65_coex_FD_133134 | JGI IMG/M metagenome (GOLD analysis project Ga0184615, IMG submission 133134) | Groundwater sediment microbial communities from an aquifer in East River, Colorado, USA - PLM4_65_coex | ecosystem: Environmental > Terrestrial > Soil > Riparian zone | place: USA: East... | reverse complement strand
TCGGGGTCGGCCGGGACTCGCGCCAGGAGGTCCGTGGATGGATCGGCCGCCATGTCCAGGAGGGCCTGACGGTCCGCCTGGAAGGCCTTCACGCTCTTGGCCCACGCAGTCCGCGACGGCGGCACCTCCCCGGGCCAGTACCCCGTCGGCCACTCCGGCGAGATATGCTGCGGATTCCGGATGTACTCGAGGATGTCCCACTGGACAATCCGCACGTGCTCCAGTTGCTGCCACGGCGTGTACGGCAGCCCGCGCGGCTTCTTCCCCCGGAGGGCTTCTGGCAGGTTGGCCACCGACTTCTCGAAGCTGACATGGGCCCTGCCGCCGCGCAGCAGGAGCAGCACGTCCTCACGAAGTGCGTTGTCGTCCGACATCACAGGCCCCTCCTTTCGCGCTGCTTGCCGATACAGGTCATCTCGTACCGATCGCTCCATCGCTCGCGGCACCCGGCGAGCTGCGCCTCGGCCCATTCGCCGGGACACACCATCACCGGATGCGCTCCCCCGCTCGAATCGGGATGTCCAGCCAGTTCTCGGTTGGTGCGAGCGGGCAGATCCAGCCCGGGTCATAAGCGCACGAGGGGTGATAGGCGAAGTTGAAGTCCAGGACCAGCGTCTTCCGAGCTGCGTCGCCGCCCAGGTCCGCGCTCTTCGCCCCATCGAGCAGGTAGCGGCCCGATGCGTACGTCTCCTGCCCGTTCGTCGCATCGCGAAATGGCAGGAAGAGGCCGCCGGCGTAACCCTCTATCCAGAAGACCGCCAGTCTCCGCATACCCATCGGGAACGGCACGTCCACCCAGCCGATGCGCCGGAAGCGCATCCCACCGGCGTCACCCGCATCGCCCTCAGCAGCCGCCTCGTCCGGGAGAACGGCCACCTCGAAGCGCAACGCCGGGTCGCGCGGGAAGTGCCGCGCGACGAACGCCGCGCGACGATGCGGCGGCACCGGCGACTGCGGGTGCTCGCGGTAGAGTCGCTCCCGGACGCGGCGCCAGTGGTCGAGCGCGGCCGCGGGATCGGATTCGGCCAGCCGTCGCACGTCGGCGTAGAGCGTCGCCACCCGCCGCCGCCAGTCGACCAGCGTCGGCACGGACGCCCCGGTGCCGATCTCGCATGCCATCTGCGCCGGCCCTACTTCACCAGCCCCTTCTGGTTGAGCCAGGCAGCGGCCACCACCTTCGGGTCCTGCTTGTCCAGCCCCACCTTCCGGTTCAAGGCGGTGATCTCCTCCGTCGTAATCTTTGCCGTCACGCCGTTGATCAGCGTCTTGAAGTCCGCCGGCGCCTTGTCGAGCAGGGCGGTCCGGACCACCGGCGCAATGTTGTCTGCCAGTTGCAGCTTCCTGTCGTCCTGCAGCAACACGTACCCCTTGGCGGCGATCACCGCGTCCGTCGTGAAGAGTAGCGCCACGTTGATCTGTTTGCCGTCCAGCGCCGCCACCGTCAGGGGGCCGCCGGCGTCCAGGGCCTTGAAGTCCTTGAACGTGATCCCGTAGGTCTGCCGCAGGCCCGGGAGGCAGAACGGCCGGTCCGGGCACTCCGGCGGCCCGCCGAGCACCAGTTGCCCCGCCACCGCCGCCAGGTCGCTCAGCCGGGTGAGCCTGTACTTGCCGGCTGTCTCCTTCGTCACGACGAAGCCGTTCGTGTCCACGGCCGGAGCATAGTCCAGCACCGTCAGGTGCTTCGGCGTGAGGACCTCTTGAAGGGTACGGTACGTCGCCGCCGCGTCCGTGCTCGCCTTGCTCTTATCCTTGGTGAGGTACGTGAGGTACGTCGCCAGGTACTCCGGATACACGTCGATCTGGCCGGACTCCAGCGCGGGGGCGACGATCTCCCGGTTGCCCAGGTTGAGCCTGCGCTCCACCTTGTAGCCGTTCGCTTCCAGCACCTGCCCGTACAGCTCAGCCAGAATGAGTTGCTCGATGAAGTTGGTCGAGCCGATACGCACGGTCGGCTTGGCTGCGGGCCCGCTGCCCGCCGCGCGTCCCTGGCCGGACCCGCCCAGCACGACCGCGGCCGCCAGCATCGCCATAAGCAGCGGGAATAACCCCCTAGGTCGCCGTACAGAGTTCCCGTACCCTGTATCCATCGTTGTCACCCTCCGCTCTCCCTTTTCTGTCGCCGCCGCTCCACCAGGGCCGGCCCCCGGTCGCCCTCATCGACATATGCCGAGAGTGGCCCCAACTCCCTTCTGGCAGCCACGCCCGGCAGCCGTATCTCATCCGCGTGGCGCGCCGCCCGCACGGCCGGCGGCACGGCCAGGCGCTCCAAAATATCGAACGCCGCCTCGGTGGCTATCGAGAGCAGCGCCACCAGCACTGCCCCCGCCACCAGCCGCCCCGTCTCCTGCCGGGCCAGCCCGTCCACGATGTACCGTCCCAGGCCGCCGCTGGCCACGAGCGCCCCCAGTGTCGCCGTCGCCACGATCGTCACCGCGGCGTTGCGGGCGCCGCCCAGAATGATCGGCGCCGCCAGCGGCAACTCGACCTCCTGGAACACCTCCCAGCCTCGCATTCCCATCCCCCAGGCGACATCCACCACCTCGCGGTCCACCGACCGGATCGCCACGTAGCAATTGATCAGGATCAGCGGCACCCCCAGGGGCACCAGCATGAGCACCGTCGGCCAGAACCCCAGCCCCAGCCCCAGCCGGAAGGCCACCGGCAGCGCAAACGCCAGGATGGCCAGCGACGGCAGCGCGCGCCCCACGTTCAGCACGTTGATCACCACCAGCGCGCCTCGCCCGGCGTGCCCCAGCCACATCCCGGCCGGCAGCGCCAGCAACGCGGCAATTGTCAGCGCGGTTCCGGAGAGCGCCAGGTGCTCTGCGAGGCGCGTCACGATGCCGTCCGTGCCGCGCCAGTGTGCCGGGTCGGCCAGCCACGCCACGGTCGCCAGCACAGCGCTCACGTCCGCATCTCTCTCGGCCCCGGCTCCGCGTCCCACCGGGTCGTCTCACTCGCCGCCACGATCACGGCGTCATCTCCTCGGATGCGCCCACGGGGTAGCCCACCGCTGCGCCAGCACCAGCGCCCCGTCGGCGAGTCCCGCCAGCGCGACCGAGAGCGTCGCCCCGACGATCAGCGGCGTGCTGAAGAAGCGCTGCATCCCCTGCAGGATGAAATACCCGAATCCTCCCTCGCCGATCAGCGCTGTCACCGTCACCAGCCCAATGGTCGTCACCGTCGCGACCCGCAACCCGCCCACGATCAGCGGCACCGCGAGCGGGAGTTCGACACGCCAGAGCAGTGTTGCGGCCGTGTACCCCATGCCGACCGCTGTCTCCCGCACCTCGACTGGAACGGATTGGAGTCCACCCAGGATGCTGCGGATCAGAATGAGCAACGTATAGCTGACCAACCCAATCTCTGCCGTCAGCGGCGTGAGTCCAGTGACCGGGACGAGCAGGGCGAACAGCGCCAGGCTGGGAATGGTGTAGAGTACGCCGGCGGCCCACAGGATCGGGTCCCGGAGCCGCCGGTAGCGCCGGATCAGCAGCGCCAGGGCGAACGAGAGGGCGAAGCCGATCCCTACCGCCAGCGCCGTGAGCGTGACGTGCTCGAGCAGGCGCTGCCAGATCTCGTCCGCATGAGCCAGCACCCAGTCCCAGCGGACCAGCGGCTCGTTCGGCGCCACCCCTACCCCTCCCCGCCCGTGCTGCCACGTTCGGCGCGACCGGGACCGGCTGGCGTCCCCGCCGAGGAGGTCTGCACCCAGGCTCCCTGGGGCGCCAGCGCGGCGGCGATCGCGTGCAACGTCACGACCCCCAGGTGCCGTCCCGCGGCATCGACCACCACGGCCGCCCGTGTGGGCGAGGTCAGTGCCGCCACGAGCGCGTCACGCGCGCTTGCCGCCACGCTCACCGTCGGCATCGTATGAGATGCAGCCGACCCGTCGGCCGGCGGGCTCTCTCGTGCCAGGTCTCCCACAGCCATCAGGGTCAGGCGCTTGAGCGCGCGGTCGGCGCCGACGAAACGCGCAACGTACTCGTCGGCCGGGCACGCCAGCAGCTCGGCCGGCGGGCTGTACTGGGCCAGCCGGCCGCCCTGGCGCATCACGGCCACGCGCGTCCCCAGCCTGATCGCCTCGTCCACATCGTGCGTCACGAACAGCACCGTCGTGCCGAGCGCGCGCTGCAGGCGGAGGAACTCGTCCTGCAGCCGTTCCCGGACGATGGGGTCCACCGCGCCAAAGGGCTCGTCCATCAGCAGCAACGGCGGCTCGGCCGCCAGCGCCCGCGCCACGCCGACCCGCTGCCGCTCGCCGCCGGAGAGTTGCGCCGGGTAGCGGTCGCGCACCCGCGCCGGGTCGAGCCCGATCAGCGCCAGCAACTCGTCCACTCGCCGCCGGATCCGTTCCGCCGGCCACTTGAGCAGGCGCGGGACGGTGCCCGCGTTCTCGGCGATCGTCTGGTGCGGGAAGAGCCCGATCTGCTGGATGACATAGCCGATGCGCCGCCGCAACAGAACTGGGTCCAAGCTGGCAACGTCCTGCCCGTCGATCAGCACCTGGCCGATCGTCGGCTCCACCAGCCGGTTCATGAGCCGCAGCGTCGTCGTCTTCCCGCACCCGCTTGGGCCGACCAGAACGCAGATCTCGCTCGGCGAAACGGTCAGCGACAGGTCGTCCACGGCGGCCTGGGAGCCGCCCCGATCGCCGCCGTAGCGCACCGTCACGTGCCGGAACTCCACCGCCGCGCCGGGCGCCACAGCCGGCGGGCCCTCATCGGTTGTGGCCGGACGGACGGGCGACGAGCTTGCTGGCGCACTCACCGCCACCACCTCAGCCGTCGGGTCGCACGAAGCAGGCACACTTCCATTTCGTCCGGCAGCAGCCTTGACCTCATCGCCAGCGGAGAGGGATTCCGTGATGGGCCTCGCCCCGTCTGCCGAGCGTCCTGGAGCGTGAAGCGGGCCCGGAGGGCTGGCCAACCACACACTTGGAGCATGCCCAGGCATCCGGGCCGTGTCAAGGAGAAACCGGACTTCGGTCGCATGCGGAGAGTCCCCTCCCACATATTTCTTCTGGCGATCCATCCGCGCCGAATAAGAATACCCTTGTCTAAGCCTGTGTGACTGCATACATTTGGCACCACCGACAAAGGGGTGCGACAGGTCCCGGAATGTGTCCAGCTCCTGGCGTGAGGCTTGGCCTTTGGCGCTTGTTCTTCTATAGTTTCGCGAGTCGTCTCCTGCGACCATGGTACCAGGACCCGCTCAGGGATGTGCCTCTCGGCTTTCACTCGGCGGTTTGATCCTACATCGTCGCGCAGCATCGCCCTCGATGGGAGGAGGGTCCTATGAGAGACCCGGGGGAGCACCTGCTCGTGATCTGTCCCACCTCCCGAGATCGCACCCATTTCGCCCGGCCGGAGATCCACGGGAAGTATGCCCTGGAGTTGCGGGGAACTGACGAGGCGACCCACGAGCCGGGCTTCGACGCGCTGCGGTTCCTGGCGGAGACCATCCACGAGATCCGGAGCCGACGCGCGGACTTCCGGGGCGTCGTGGGCATCGATGATTTCCCAGCCTGCATGCTGGCAGCCTTGGTCGCCGAGACCTTCGGGTTCCCCTTCCCCTCCTTCGAATCGCTGTTTCTCTGCCACCACAAGTACTACTCGCGCCTCCGGCAACGGGAGGCGGCGCCCGAGGCCACCCCGCGATTCCACGTCGTGGACCTCTCCCGACCTCTCGCGCCGTCGGACGTCCCCCTGCCGTTCCCGCTTTTCGTCAAGCCCATCAAGTCCTACCTCTCCATCCTGGCGCGGCGGCTGGAGACCTTCCAGGATCTCGCCCGAGCGCTCGCGGAGGCCCCCCTGCGGTTGGGGCCGGTCGCCAGCATGTTCGATGCGCTGGTCGGGGTCTCCATCCTCGACGGGCGGTACCGCGTCGTTCCTGCCTCGGCCCTGCTCCTCGAAGAGCTGCTTGCGGGGCACCAGGTCACCCTGGACGGCTACGCGTATCAGAGCCAGGTTGTGCTGCTGGGCGTGGTGGATTCCGTCTTCTTCCCCGGCACCTTGAGCTTCGCCCGGTTCGAGTACCCGTCGCGCCTTCCGCCGCGTGTCCAGGAGCGGATGGGTCACATCGCGGAGCGGGTTATCCGGCACATCGGCCTCGATCGGACCTTCTTCAACATCGAGTTCTTCTACCGGCAGGAGGACGACTCGATCTGGATCATCGAGATCAACGGACGGATGGCGTCCCAGTTCGCCCCCCTGTATCGCATGCTGCACGGCATTGACATGTACGCGATGCAGTTGGATATGGTCCTGGGAAAGGAGCCGGGCGGGAGAGAGGTCTGGTCGCCCGGCCGGAAGGCTGATGGCGTCTCGGCGAGCTTCGTCCTGCGGCAATTCGAGGACGGCCAGGTCACGCGGGTCCCCTCGCCCGAGGACCTTCGTCGGTTCGGCGAGCGATTCCCCGAGGCGTTTGTCGAGATCCTGGTCAAGGAAGGCGAGCGGCTGTCCGACGAGCTGCAGGACGACGAGAGCTACCGGTACGCGCTGGTGGACCTATGCGCCGGCGATTGGGAGGAACTCCAGAGAAAGTTCGATGAGGCCACGGGGCTCCTCCCGTTCACGTTTGGGCCTGTCCGCCGGGTCTCATGATGGAAGCGGGCGCGCACGTCGCCTCCGCCAGCAGATCACGCCCCACGATCCGCGACAGGAAGGTCAGCTCGTCCGCCAACACGAGAGCGGCCGGCGCGCCCCCGGCGCAGGTCCTTCCGCAAAAGATCCGGGACACGAATCCATCGTAGCCGGGGAACCGGTAGGGGTCCGTGCGATCGCTGTGGAGGAGGAGGGCGGCGTGCTCTGCGCCCTCCAGGGTGATGGGATGCATCCAGCACTTCACCGGCTTATAGTACCAGGGGTGCCGGCCCAGATGCAGTGACAGCAGCTGCAGCGAGCAGCGGCCATCACCCGTCAGGAACACGCACGCCGTATCGTTGAAGTGAGGCGGGAAGCCCTCGACCGTCTCGGAAAACGCTCGGGGTGTGACCGCTGTCTTCAGGCCGCCCCTCTTCCAGGACCAGTCGCCTTCGACGATCACCCCGTCGGGAAGCTGAAGGTCCAGAGCCGCGAAGAACTCAGCATGCTCCTTCGCCACCCGCCGGATGACGGTCGCCGACTCCCGGCTCACGTAGACGCCGTCGTAGCAGCACATCCCGCGACAGGTGGAGATCTCGCAACGCGCCACCGGTCGCCGGAATGACTCGGCGTCCACCCTGCCACCCGCCACCCGACTTCGCAGGCTGGCCTCATCGTCTGGATACGCCGTGAGGCTCGTCTCGTTCTTGCCGGAGGGGGTCGCGGGACTGTGCTCAGGCATGCTACGTCTCCCGGGCGCGGGTCAGCTCGACCATGCGGATGGAACGGTCATCTCGCGGCCGTCCCATGGCGTCCCCGTTGGCCCCGCCGGTCAGGGTGCCCCGGAAGCGGTCCCGAACATCCACCCCGGACCTCTGCTGGAATCTCAATCGCTCCCAACGGGGATCGGCAGGGGGAATGATGGATGCGTCGAGGTTCCTCGCTTCTGTCCAAGAAAAGGGCCAACCGAATCGCTGGTCGGACGCTAACGAATCCACTCTGGCGTGTCAAGCCTGATCCGAGAAGAATTTTGGATTGGGGTCAAGACCATGACCGTGCACGGACGGAGGCCTCCTGCAGACGTCCCTGTCTCTGTCACCCATCTCTCCACGCCCCAGCGCCCCTTTACCTGTGCTCCCTGTCTGTCTCCGTTTCCCCGTCTCCCCGTTTCACCCCGGCTCCCCCGCGCCTCGCCTCTCGGCTCCGCTTCTCGCCGCGCCTTCCCTGCCTTCTCCGTCAATCATTCGATCTCCCCCGGCACCTCACCCCGGGGGATCAGCACTCGCCGCTCCAATACGTTCAGCTTCTTGTCACACTTTTGACCAAGAAATAGTCCCCATTAGTCTTACCGAGGGCAGAACTTGCTGAAACTGGGCCTATACTATTCGAGGGACGGGAAAGATATTGCGGCTGTGGGAAAGGCGAACCTCGTAGCACTCACAGGAAGAGAGGTGAGACCCATGGAAGGCATGTTCCTGCAGCAGGTGCCCGTTTTGGGTTCACTGGTCACGGGGATCCTGATGTTAGCGATGGTCCTCAGTGCCGTCGTGTACGGGCGGAGTCATGGGGAACGGTCCCACTCGTCAGCCTAGCGGGAGTCCCTCACACAGATCGAGCCTTGTCAGGGTCTCCAGTCAGAAAAGTCGGAACTCGTGGCCGCAGAAGCGGTCTCCATCAGTTCCGTAGCATCCCCCATGCTCGCGCAGCCAGTGCGGAGAGATGTGCAGCCCCGCGTGCTCGGGCTACGCGCCGGCACAGATCGTGATGAGGAGTTGTTCCATGAGCAGGGCCTCGGGGTGACCCGAGGTCTTCAGGGCCAGATCGGTCTCGTGCATCGCCTCCAGACACCGAACCAGTCCCGGCAGGGAGAACCGGGTTGCACCCGTCAGCAGTTTGAACGCCCGGAAGGGCTTCATCTTCAGGAGCGCGGCGGCAGACCCGTCGTCTCCTTCGACCGGTTTTGCCAGCAGGGGGAGAACGCGGGACTGGAAGGCCGGAAAGCTCATGCGGGGATCGATGTTGCCTTCCAATTGGCGCTCCAGCGCACCGCGCGCCACGATCAGCCCCCGGATCTCACTGGCGAGCATGCCGAGAACCTGGGGGGCCGTTTCCCGTTGGGTCATGAGGCTTCGGAGGGCCCGCAAGGCCTGGCCGGCATCTCGATTGCTCACGGCGTTCGTCAGGTCGAAGATGTTGGCCTCCCGGGAATTGCTCAGGACATCCATGACGTCCGCTGTGGTGATCGCCGGACGGGTCCCGACGTAGAGGAGCGCCTTCTCCATCTCCGACTCCAGTCCCCGGATGCTGAAGCCCGTGCGGTCGACGATGCTGGTCACGGCATCCACGGCAATGGTCTTGCCGGCCGCCGCCACCATCTCGCGGATCTTCGCCCGGGCCGCCTCGGGGTCCATCTGCGTGTCCCAGGACCGCCTGGATCGGACGCCGCAGTCGATGACGAAACCGACGGCACTGATCTTCTTGAAGAGCGCGCGGCGCTCGTCCACCACCTCCGTCGTGAGGATCAGGCAGGCGTTGGGTGGGATCCCTCGCTGAATCGTGTCCTCGTAGATCCGGGCCAGGCCGGCACCCGTCGCCTCGGGGATCGGCATCCTGTCGGCCAGGGCGCGTCCGGCAACCTCGCGCAGCCACTGCTCCACCTCGGGTTCCGTCTCCAGGGAAACGACCCGCTTCCATTCGGCGCCTGATATCTCCCCTCGGGCCGCCCGGCTCAGGAAGGCCTCGCCCTCGCCGGCTGCCGCCACAACCTGGAGGAGCAGTCGTACCGCCCGCTCCGCATCCCCTGCCTGCCACGCCTCGCAACTCTTCGAGGCGAGTGTACCGAGGTTCTGCTTAGAGACGAAGGCCTTACTGTCCTGCACGATGACGACCTTCGCCCCGCCGAAGAGTGGCACCGTGCTCAACCGGATGGGAAGGCTGGCCAGATCCGCCTCTTCGGCGACCGTCTCGACGCTGAGCGACCGCTGCGCGGGCGGCACCAACTCGTCGATGATGGCTCTTGCCCCGCTCTTCGCCAGGAACTCGTCCCCGTGCAGGAGATAGACGGGGGATCGCTTGCCCCGCTTGATCTCCGCCAGCGCTTTCTCGAGCGTGCCTGTCATGATGGCGATGTCCTGTCAGTCACCGCCCGGGTGCGGCGGGGTGCGTCTGGCGCGGCCGATCCGCCCGTGAGGCGACATGCAAGACCTCCAGGATCTCCGGCCCAAAGGTCTCGGTGCGCCAGCGTCGAAAGCCCTCGATATCCCGCAAGGCCGCGTGGTCGGCCGGATCCTTCTCCGCGAGCTGCTCGATGAGACGGCGCGGCAATAACAACCCCGGATCCAATCCCAGTCGCTCGGCCGCCCCCGCCCGCCATCGGGTCAGGCCGTCGATCCGCCGCTGCACAGGCGGCGGCACCCGGGGGTTCTTCGGGCGGGGACAGGTGGGCAGCTCCGCCTGCGGGACGGCTCCCCCCCGCTCGATGGCGGCGAGAAGGCTCTCGCCGTAACGCTCCACCACCTTGGATGAGCAGCCGGGAATCTTCCGGAGGCCTTCTCGAGTCCGGGGGCGCTCCGCGGCCAGACCAACCAATGACTCGCTGCCCAGCACCTTGAACGGCGGCCGGCCCACGTCTCGCGCCCACGTCTCGCGAGCCACGAACAGCTCGCGCAGCACGGCCAGTCCCCGGCCGTCCAAGCCCCTCGCGCCCTTCATCCGGACGTAGTCTTCCGGATCGAAGACCCGTATTACCGCCGGGATCGTCGCCAGCGCATCGCATTCCTCGCGGACCCACTCCTCCCGGCCCCGCAAGCGCAGCTCCTGGAGAAGACACTCGCGCAGGGGGATCAGGTGCCGGACGTCCTCCGCCGCGTAGCATTCCTGCTCCGGGCTGAGCGGGCGTTTGGCCCAGTCGTCCTTCTGGCGCGACCGGGCGGGCGGGATCCGGAAGTACTGTTGCAGCAGGGAGGTCAGGCCGAGCTCTGGCAGCCCAAGGAACTGGGCCGCCACCATCGTATCGAAGATGCCGGCGAACTCGAACCCGAAGTCCCGCTTCATGGAGGAGAGGTCGTAGGAAGCCCCATGAAATATCTTGACCACGGCCGGGTTGGCCCACAGCGGTGCCAGCGGGGAGAGATCCCGCAGGGCCAGGGGATCCACCAAGGCCACATTCTCTCCCTCGTGGGCCACCTGTACCAGGCAGACTTTTTCCGGGAAGCTGTGCAGGCTATCGGACTCCGAGTCCAGGGCGACGATCCGGACCCCGGTCAGCCGGGCGGCCAACGCTCGGAGTGCCTCCGGGGTCCGAACCCATTGGGGCGGGGGCGGAGACAGCTGGATGGTTGGACCGGATGCGCGCATCGTGATAGCAAAGACGAGGTCAGGCGTGACGCACAGAGAAAGCGACCTGGAGGAGCGGGAGACTACCTGATCGCCAGCTTTCCTTTGGCGTCCAGGGGGCCCAGCCACGCGAGGCCGGTACACCCGTACTGGTAGATCCCCGAGCTCTCGGCAATCACCGGGATCGACACCTGGCTGTCGGCCGGGATGGTCACGCGAATGTACAGGTCGGGAATCAGGAATACGTGCTGCTTCCCCACGCTCGTCACCTGGAAGGTGATCAGGATGGCCCCGCCTTGCCGGTCGGCGGCCAGAACGGACGGCTCGCATCGGTTGTCGCGGGCCACGATCTCGAAGGTGGCCCGCTTGACATCCGGCGGCACGCTCGCCCGGGGCACCCGGTCGGCGAACATGCTCCCGCATCCGGCCGCCAGCACCACCCCCAGGACGATAACCGCCGCGTGCCATTGTTTCACGCGCGCCTGCCTCCATTCCTTCCCAAACCGATACACGGTAGCACAGGACCCTGCAAGTTTCAACGACCGGTCTCGTCGTCGCCTGACGCGAGTTTCCACATTGACGGCCCTGTCCGCACTCTGATATTTTCGCGCAACGCATAGCGGAGTCATCATGCCCCAGCGGATACCCTGCGGCGCCTGGGCCGCATTCCTCGTCAGCCTGGCTCTCGGCTTCGGCCCGGCCGTGGCAGAGGCCGCGACCATCACCCTGGGGGAGATCAACCCCCTGACCGGTCGGTTTGCGGCGCATGGCACCGCCCTGCACCGGGGGGTCCTGCTTGCCGTGGAGGAGGCCAACGCCTCCCCCCTGCTCCGGGTCACCCTGGCAACCCGCGATGATGAGGGGAGGCCGGACCGGGCCGTGGCGGCGGCCGAGGAACTCATCACGCGGCTCCGCGCGGCCGCCCTGGTGGGCGGCTACGTGGACACCCTGGTGGGCCCCATCAGCGAGGTGGCGGAACGGCACAAGGTGCCTTACGTGGCCACGGCGTCTCTGGACGAGCGCCTGACGCAACGGGGGTATCGCTACTTCTTCCGGATCAGCCACCTGCAGGCCTACGTGGACAGCATGCTGGGCGTGGTTCGCGACCTCTTCAGGCCACGCCGCGTGGCCATCCTCTTCTCCGCCACCCCGGGCGCATCCCAGTTGGCCAGGCGGCAGCGCGAGCGGTTGGAACAGGCGGCCATCCGGGTTCCGGTCTTCGAGATGTTCACATCCGGGATGTCCGACTTCGCTCCCCTCCTCGCCCGCGTCCGCGACGCCGACGCCGAGGTTCTCATTGCCGACGCGTTTTTTGCAGACCACCTCGTCATGGTGCGGCAGCTCCGCGCCCTGGAAGTCAACCTTAAGGGTTTCCTCGGCGCCTTCGGGATGGAATTCCCCGAGGTGGTCCGCGACCTGGGTCCGTCCGGCGAATATCTCTTCGGCACGACCGGCTGGGAGCCGGGGATCGCGGAGCCCGGAACCGAGGAGGCCTCCCGCGCCTTCGTAGCCCAGTACCGCCGGCGATTCGGTGGCGAGCCGCCGCCCCTGGCCATGCACGGGTACGTGGCGGCGCGCGCCATCCTGGCGGCCGCAGGCCGCGCAGCCGGCCGGAGCGGGGAGGTCGAGCCGCAAGCCATCCGCCAGGGCCTGCAGGAGCTGGACCTGCTGACCCCGCTGGAGCGCGTGCAGTTCGACAGCCGGGGAGAAGCGACACACTACCGGCGCCTGATCGTGCAGATCCAGGGAGGCACGCGCATCGTAGTATATCCCCCAGACCGGGCCACGGGGAAGGCGCGGTATCCCATGCCGACGTGGAAGGAACGATGAGACACATTGCGAATTTCGAATATCCAATATCGAATGGAGAGCCGCAGAGGTCCGCGCAGGTGCACTGTGGTTGAGGCGGTGGTGGGCGGCCTCATCACGGGGACCTTCTATGCCCTGCTGGCCTCCGGCTTCGCCGTCATCCTGGGGGTCACCCGCGTTTTCAACCTGGCGCACGGCGACCTGGTGATCCTGGGCGCCTACGTGGGAGAACGTCTCTGGCATCTGGCGGGCTGGTCGCCGATCCTGGTCATGCCTCTGGCGGCCCTTCCCCCGCTGCTCCTCGCCGTGGCATCCCGGCCGCTCCTCGCCCGGGTGGGAGAGCCGTTCGTTTTGCGGTCGGTCGTCCTGACCTTCGGCGCGTCGCTGCTGATCCAGAGCACGTTGCAGACCACCTTCACCGCCGACTTCCGCTTGATCACGCCGCCGGCGTGGGACCGCGGCATCTCGCTGTTCGGGGTGCGGGTCGCGGCGGGTCGCCTCCTGATCGCCGCCACGGCCCTGATCGTCCTGGGGCTCCTGCACCTGCTTTTCACCCGGACGTTCTTCGGGAAGAGCCTGCGGGCGGTGAGCCTCGATCGCGAGGGGGCGGCGTTGGCCGGGATCGACCCCGTGCGGGTGGATCGCTTCGTCCTGGGCCTGGGCGGCGCGCTCGCGGGGGCGGTCGGGCCGCTCTTCGCCGCGATCCAGTACGTCACCCCGTCGGCCGGAATTGGCCCGACGCTGACGGCCATCGTCCTCACGATTTTCGGCGGCGTGGGGAGCATCGGCGGCCTCCTGGTCGGCGGCCTCCTGCTGGGCCTGGCCGAGTCGGTCGCCGCCTGGGCCGGCGGGGCGCTGTGGCGAGACCTGACGGGCCTCGGACTGCTCCTGCTCGTGCTGCGCTGGCGCGGCGTCGGGCTCGCCGGTGCCAGCGTCTCTGCGATCGGTCCCGCGGGCGGGCGAGCAGCCTGATGCGCGAGGGGGGACTCGTCGGTGCGCTGTGTCCGGCCCGGGCAGTGTTCCGCTGGGCTGGGATCGGGGGGGCGATCCTGGCCGTCCTCCTGCCGGCGCTGGTGGGGCCGCGCGAGTATCTCCTGTATCTGGGGACCATGGCGTTGGTCTTCAGCGTCCTCGCCCAGAGCTGGAGCCTCCAGGCCCAGGCAGGCCTGATCTCCTTCGGCCATGCCGCGTTCTTCGGGGTGGGTGCATACGGGTCTGCCCTATTGAGCCTCCGGTGGCAGTTCTCGCCCTGGATCGCCCTGGCGGCGGCGGCCCTGCTGGCCGCAGCCACCGGCCTGGCGGCGGCGGAGATCGCGGGCGATCTGACGGGCCCCTATTTCTCTCTCACCACGCTGGCGCTGGCGGAGATCCTGCGCGTCGTGGCCCTGCACTGGACAAGCCTCACGGAGGGAGCCTGGGGTCTCGTGGGAATCCCGGGCCTCCCCTGGATCGGCGCGCGCGAGACCAGGGCGGCGGAATACTACGCGGCGCTCGTGATGCTCGCGGCGATGTGCGGGACGTCCGCCTGGGTTCAGCGGGCCCCGCTGGGGCTCGCCCTTCACGCCATCCGCCAGGGCGAGGCGCGCGCCGCCGCATCGGGCGTGGACGCCCGCCGCGTCAAGAGGATCGCCCTGGCACTGAGCGGCCTGTTCGCCGGAGGGGCCGGCGCCCTGCATGTCCACATCTTTCACTGGGTGGATCCGGCCAGCGCCTTTAGCCTGAACCTCTCGGTCCTGCCGCTCATCATGGCGATGTTCGGGGGCAGCGGCTACCTCTTGGGTCCGCCCCTCGGTGCGGTGGTCCTCTACCTGGGGAATGAGCTGGTGTTCCAGCGCCTGGCTCCGGGCGGACAACTGTGGCTGTACGGCGGGGCCGTCGTCCTGGTCATCCTGGCCCTGCCCCATGGCATCCTGGGATGGATCGAGGCCCGGGTCGGAGGACCTCGTGGTCCTGTGTGAGGTGATCGGCCTGTCGAGACGCTTCGGGGGGAACACCGCCCTGCACGGTGTGACCCTGCAGTTCGAGCCCGCGACCATCGTCGCCCTCATCGGCCCCAACGGGTCCGGGAAGACGACCCTGTTCAATCTGCTGTCGGGCCAGTTGCCCCCGTCTGCGGGAACCATCCGATGGCAGGGCCAGGACATTACAGCGTGGCCGCCGCACCGCCGCTGCCGGGCCGGCATCAATCGGACGTTCCAGGTGGCGCAGCCCTTTCCGGACCTCACGCTGTCCGAGAACGTCGCTCTCGGCCTCCTGTACGGGGCGCCGGCAGAGGGCCCCCGGGGGCGGCGCGATGCCCTGGTCCAGGCCCAGGACCTTCTGGGGGAGGTCGGGCTGGCCGCGAGAGCCCAGGCGGTCGCCAGACACCTGAGCCTGGGCGATATGAAACGTCTGGAGCTGGCCATGGCCGTGGCCACGCGACCAGCCCTGCTGTTGGTGGACGAGCTTCTGGCCGGACAGAGCCCCAGATCCGCCCAGGAGCTCCTCGCCTACCTGTCCCGGCTCCGGGCGCGGGGCGTCGCCGTTTCCCTCGTGGACCATCGCCTTCAGGCCCTCCTCGCGGTGGCCGACCGGGCCGTGGCGCTGCACCAGGGGCGCGTGATCGCCGAGGGGAAGCCGGAGGCGGTGATCAAGAGCCCGGCCGTTCTGGAGGCGTACCTGGGAGAGCCCGCGCCATGAGGCCTGTGCCGGCATCCCTCGAGCGACGCCTCTCGCAGCGGAGGGCGTGGTGACGCCGACGCTGCTCCGCGTCCGGGACCTGGAGGTCTTCTACGGGGAGGCGCAGGTGCTGTACCAGGTGTCGCTCACGCTGCAGGGGGGCGAGATCGTCGCCCTGGTCGGTCCCAACGGCAGCGGGAAGTCTACGCTCCTCCGAACCATCCAGGGGCTTCACCATGCCCGGCGGGGCGAGGTCTGGCTGGGGAGCGATCGCATTGACGGGCTGGCTGCCCACGAGGTGGTGGAGCGCGGCGTGACCTGCATCCCTGAGGGGCGCCGGCTGTTCCTGAGCATGACCGCCCAGGAGAACCTGGAGGTAGGGGCCTACCTGGCCGCGGCACGCGCACGGATGGCCGAGGCCCTGCGCAAGGTCCACACCCTGTTTCCGGTCCTGCGGGAGAAGGCCAAGGCCCAGGCAGCCACCCTCAGCGGCGGCGAGCAACAGATGCTGGCTCTGGGCCGGGGGCTCATGGCGCGCCCCACGGTCCTCTTGCTGGATGATCCCTTCATGGGCCTGGCCCCCCGCACCATCGCAGGGCTCTGTGACACCCTGCGCGCCCTGAGCGGTCAGGGGATCGGGATCCTCATCGCGGGGCAGCACGTCCGGCGGATTCTCACGCTGGCCGGCCGGGCCTACCTTTTGGAGCAGGGCCGAATCACCGACCACGCGCCGGGCAGCCAGCTGTTGCATTCGCCCCACCTGCGCCGCGCGTTGCTCAACACGGCGTAGCGGAGCGTAGAGTGTTCGGCGGTTCGGCAGTTCTCCGGTCGTGACCCTGCGGCAAGAAGGGGACCTGTGTCCCCGGGAGCGGGTTTCGCAACCCTTATCGGAGCGGATCGATCATGGAATTTACCCGGCTGACCGAGGTGCGGAGCAGAGACGGCCACGTTGTCCCAGCCTACCTCTTCCTGCCGCCATCCCCAGGCGTCGGTGTCGCCATCGCCCATGGCTACGGCGGCTGCAAGGAACACATGCTCGGCCTGGCGGCCCGGCTGGCAGAGGCGAACCTCGCCACGTGTGTCTTTGATATCCGGGGGCATGGGGAACACCCGGCGCCGCTGGACGCGGCCATGCTGGAAGATCTCGAGGCGACCCTGGCCTTCCTGCGGCGGTTCGGACGCGTGGCGGCGGTCGGTCACAGCCTGGGGGGCCGGCTGGCGCTCATGTCCAGTGCCGACGCGGTCGTGGCGATCTCCCCGGCCTTGCCGCAACGGCCCTCCGAGGAGGGGCGCGCCATGCTCACCCACTTCGGGAGCACGGCCGTTCGCGCCCGTGGCACCGGCGAAATCCTGGACATTCTCCGGGCAATCCCGTACCCCGTGGCCGCTCCGCGCCCCACCTTGTTCCTGCACGCCCAGGGAGACATCCCGTCCGTGATCGAGGCGATCCGGGCCACGGCGGCCGGAATGCCCGGGGCCATCGTCGAGGTGATCTCCCAGCACCAGCACCAGCCCGCGGATCTGCCGGCGAGCCTCCTCGCCTACCTGCCGCGGTGGTTCAACCACATTGACCTGAAGGTCAACACTGAGTTATACGTGAAGGTGCCCGCGTGGCTCGCGGTTCAGCTTGGGCCCCGCCCCGGCTGATCCGCCGCCTACGCCGGGAGGCTCCCTCGGAAACGGGCCGGGCTGACGCCCGGGTCCCCCGTCCCGAAGGCAGAAAAGGAACGAGCCGATGTCCTTTCACCGACCCATGATCCTTGGCCGCCGCGGCTGCCTGGCCCTCGGCATCTGACCCCGGCGGAAACGGCGAGGCAAGCGAAGGGGAAGACGGACCGCCTCCAGCACTGAGGGCTCATTATCCTGCTGGACTATTTCGGGCGGACAGGATTTAATACCGCGGTCCCGGGGGAGTCGGTCGATCCCGGGCGAGGTCGCGCCATGGCGGAATCGGACAAGGACATGCCCGTGGAGCCACTGTCGAGGATCGAGTCCCAGCGCCGGTTCATCCAGCAGCGCGCCAGGGCACTGCTGGAGCGCGTGGACCAGATGGACGACGAGGAACTGCGCTGGACGGTTCGGGTGTTCGCTGACTGCCTCTCTCCGGACCAGCGGTTGACCCGCCTGGGGACGTACAGCGAGCACTGGTCCGTGGATCAGCTCCGGCGATTCGTCCCGACCTTCATCCGACGGTACACGGACCTGGCCCTGGAAGAGCTGAAGGCCAAGGAGGGCGGTCAGGGGACCCGGCTGGCCGATCTCACCGAGGAGGAGCTCCAGAGCATGTCCCTGGCGGAGAAGTGGCACCTCCTGGCAGGGGAGCCGCTCGGCCTGAGGCGGGATCAACTGCGCCGCGAACTGGCTCGCCTGTTCATGTGCAAGTCCTTTGACCTCTTCCACGACACCGGCCTGTCCGAGGCCGCCGTGGAGTTCCCGGCCTACCACCGGGTGCGAGAGGCGCTGGAGAGGCGGCCCGACCCCATCGTGGAGGATCTCCTGCAGATGGTCTTGCTGCGGACCAGGCGCCTCAGCCAGGGAACGCCTGAAGAGGTCGAGGCCGCCCTGGCCGAGATCCGGGAGGCCATCGGCCGGGCGCTGGGGATCCTGGTGCCCGTGGATCAGCTCTACGCCGGACAGATGGTCAAACTTCCGCTGGCCCGTCCCGACGAGATCCCGGAGACGGCCTCCCAGGATTCGGACGCCGCCCTGGCCGAGATGTCGAGCGAGGAGATGGCGGGCGCC
>Ga0184615_10000696_pt1 | contig 18131 bp, 8 predicted proteins | sample PLM4_65_coex_FD_133134 | JGI IMG/M metagenome (GOLD analysis project Ga0184615, IMG submission 133134) | Groundwater sediment microbial communities from an aquifer in East River, Colorado, USA - PLM4_65_coex | ecosystem: Environmental > Terrestrial > Soil > Riparian zone | place: USA: East... | reverse complement strand
TGCCGGCGGGCCTCGGTCTCCGCGCGGTCCAGCTCCGCGAGGACGGCGCCGGCCTTGACCGCATCCCCCTCGCGCGCGCCGATGGTCTCGATCCGGCCCGAGGCCTGAAACCCAACGCGGGCCTCGGTCGCCTCGACCGTGCCCGAGGCGGACAACGCGTGGTCGCGGCCACGATCGCGGCCGAACGCCGCCCACAGCGCCGCGCCGACCGCGGCCACGACCGCCACCGCGATCACCCGGCGGACCGCCGGCTTCATCGCGCGGCTCCCACGGCGTCCGCGAGCCAGTCGAGGCTCAGTTCACCCGCGACGCGCGCGAGTTCCACTCGGGCCGCGATCTCGGCGTGCCGCGCTTCGACCAGATTCGCCTGGGCCGTCAGGAGGTCAGCCGCGGCGTTGAGGAAATCCGTCTGCGTGCCCGACCCCGCGTCCAGCAAAAGGCGCTCGATCCGGGCGAGCTCCCGGAAGCGGGCGACGGCCGGATCGAGACTGTCCACCCGCGCGCGGGCTTCCCGGACCGCCGACAGCGCGTGATCAACCTCCTGCTCGACCTGCAGCTCCGCCGACCGCGCGAGGTTCTCGGTCGCCCGCTGCGCGGCCTCGGCGCGCGCGATCGCCTGACCGCGCGCCCCTCCGTTGAACAGCGTATAGGACAGTTGAAGACCCGCCAACCACTCCGCCGTGTAATCCCCGCGACGACTGCCCCGATCCACGTAGCTCCCGGCCAGGCGGAGTTCCGGCCACGTCGCGCCACGGGCCGAGGCCGCGGCCGCCTCGGCGGCAACAAGTCGCCCCTTCGCCTCCCGGATGACCGCGCTCGATCGGAGCGCGGCCGCCTCGACCTGTTCCCGCAGCGGGATCGCCGTCGCCGCCTCGGACAGCGCGACGGCCTCCAGCGCCGCGCCCTCGACCTCGGCCGCCGGCTTGCCGATCAGCCGCGCCAGGTCGCGCTCCGCGCGGCCCAAGGCTTCCGCCGCGCGCACGCGGTCGGCCTCGGCCCCGGCCAGCGCGGCGTCTATTCGGAGCGTCTCGACCCGCGCCGCGCGTCCCGCGTCGAATCGCTGCCTGACTCGTGACGACTCGGACCGCAGGGCGGCGAGCCGGTGGTCGTGCGCGTCGAGGACCTCCCGCCGGCCCAGGACGTCGAGGTACGTCGAGACGACGCGTGCCGCGAGTGCCTGGCGCGTCGCGTCCAATTCCGCGTCGGCAACACCGACCTGCGCACGCGCCTGACGGATCAGCCCCGAGCGGACGCCACCGTCGAAGAGTCGATAGTGCAGGCTGACGCCGCCCTGGATCAGCGTTTCATCGAATTGCGGGGTCAGACCCGGAGTAAAGCCGTGGATGGGCGTGACGGGGGCCGGCTCCTGGTTTTGAGTGAGCGACGCGTCGAGGGTCAACGTCGGCAGCCGCGACGCCTCGGCCTCCCCGCTCGCCGCGCGGGCCTCATCCCCGGCGGCCTGCGAGGCGCCGACCGACGGGAACGTCTCCAGCGCCAGCCGGACGGCGTCGACCAGCGACACGCGCGGCCCCTCGACGGCTGGCGGCTGCGCGGCGACCGTCGAGACCGCCCCGACCAGCGCCACGCCGACCACCATCCCGATCAGAAGTCCCATGCACCCGTTCCCCCCGCCGATGGCTACCCGACGCGGTTGAACTGGCGCATGGCCTGAGAGAGGTTGGTGATGTGGTAGATCGCACCGGGATAGTCGGTGCGAAGGGGACGCGCCATGCCGCACTTATAGCACGGTCAGGGAGCGCGGGTAAAGTCGGAGCAATCGACGCCAGGCGTCACTTCCGACTACGCTAACATTTTAGATGATTTGATACGAGGCCTTGACCTGCCCCTTGCTTTTGATTTAAACTCCTGCATTTCCTATGAAATACGTTTGCTCAAAATTCATCCACGGACTCAATTTACCCCGCCGGCGCCTGCAAGCAAACGCATCAATTTTTTTGTGCAGGATGAGCGTATAAGCAGGTGAGGTGCTGCTCGCACCTTCGGCCGCGCGATCCGCCAGACTCATTCCCGCTTTAACAGAGGTCGGCCATGCCCAAAACAATCCCCGTTCCCGCCATTCTCAACCCCGCCACTGGCACGGCGGAGAGCATCACCGAGGTCCAACGCCAGGAGGCCTTGCTTAAAACCGGGGCCTTGCAGAACGCGATTCTCAATAGCGCCAATTTCTCGAGTATCGCCACCGACGAGAAGGGCGTCATTCAGATCTTCAACGTCGGCGCGGAACGCATGCTCGGCTACACGGCCGCCGACGTGATGAACAAGATCACGCCGGCCGATATTTCCGATCCGCAGGAAGTGACCGCGCGTGCCAAGGCGTTGAGTGTCGAGCTCTCCACGCCGATTACGCCGGGCTTCGAGGCCTTGGTGTTCAAGGCCTCACGCGGCATCGAGGACATCTACGAGCTGACCTATATTCGCAAGGATGGCAGCCGCTTCCCGGCGGTCGTGTCGGTCACGGCCCTGCGCGATGTTCAAGGTGAAATCATCGGCTATCTCTTGATCGGCACCGATAATACCGCGCGCAAGCAGGCGGAAGAGGCGCTGCTCCAGGCGGGGGCCCTGCAGAACGCGATTTTCAATAGCGCCAATTTCTCGAGTATCGCCACCGACGAGAAGGGCGTCATTCAGATCTTCAACGTCGGCGCGGAACGCATGCTCGGCTACACGGCCACCGACGTGATGAACAAGATCACGCCGGCCGATATTTCCGATCCGCAGGAAGTGATCGCGCGTGCCAAGGCGTTGAGCGTCGAGCTCTCCACGCCGATTACGCCGGGCTTCGAGGCCTTGGTGTTCAAGGCCTCACGCGGCATCGAAGACATCTACGAGCTGACCTATATTCGCAAGGATGGCAGCCGCTTCCCGGCGGTCGTGTCGGTCACGGCTCTGCGCGATGTTCAAGGTGAAATCATCGGCTATCTCTTGATCGGCACCGATAATACTGTGCGCAAGCAGATCGAAGCAGAGCAGAAGAAGCTCGATCAACGTCTACGCGACCTGCAGTTCTACACCCGTTCTCTCATCGAATCTAACATCGACGCGCTGATGACTACCGATCCGTCCGGCATCATTACAGACGTCAACAAGCAGATGGAGGCGCTCACCGGTTGCACGCGTGACGAGCTGATCGGCGCGCCGTTCAAGAATTACTTCACCGATCCGGAGCGGGCCGAGGCGGGCATCAAGCTGGTGCTGAGCGAAAAGAAGGTCACCAACTACGAGCTCACCACGCGCGCCAGGGACGGCAAGAAAACGGTGGTGTCCTACAATGCGGCCACCCTCTATGACCGCGACGGGAAGCTACAGGGCGTGTTCGCCGCAGCGCGCGACATCACCGAACGCAAACGCTTGGATCAGGTGCTGCAGGATAAGAACACCGAGCTGGAGCGCGCCAAGTTCGTGGCGGAAAAAGCCAGCCTCGCCAAATCGGATTTCCTTTCCAGCATGAGCCATGAGCTTCGTAGCCCGCTCAATGCGATCCTCGGTTTCGCCCAACTCCTGGAGTCAACCTCTCCGCCGCCGACGGCCTCCCAGAGGGAACACATTGCCCAGATTCTGCGGGCGGGGTGGCATCTGCTCACGTTGATCAATGAAATCCTCGATCTCGCCATGGTCGAATCCGGGAAGATGTCGCTGTCGCCGGAACCGGTGTCGCTGGCCGAGGTTATCTCCGAATGCCAAGCCATGATGGAGCCGCAGGCGCAACCGCGTGGCATCAGCATGACCTTCCCCCAGTTGGACATCCCCTACTATGTCAATACCGATCGGACCCGGGTCAAGCAGGTCCTCATCAACCTGCTTTCCAACGCGATCAAATACAACCGGGAGCAGGGAACGGTCGAGGTGACGTGCACCGCAAACAGTCCGGAACGCATTCGCATCAGCATCAAGGATACTGGCCAGGGATTGCCTCCGGAAAAGCTGGCGCAGCTCTTTCAGCCGTTCAACCGTCTCGGACAAGAGAGCAGCCCCGAGGAAGGCACCGGCATCGGCCTCGTGATGAGCAAGCGGGTGGTCGAACTGATGGGAGGCGTGATCGGCGTGGAAAGCACTGTCGGGGTGGGAAGCGTGTTCTGGTTCGAACTGCCTTTGACTCCAGCACCACACCTTGCAGGTGCAGGCGCCGAATCCACGGTCGCTGTCCACGCCCGAGTGCCGACCGACCCACGGCTGCGCACGTTGCTCTATGTCGAGGACAACCCGGCTAACCTGACGCTGGTCGAGCAATTGATTGCGCGGCGATCCGACATACGCCTGTTGAGCGCGGGGAACGGGACTCTCGGCATCAAGCTTGCGCGAGCCTCTCGGCCGGAGGTGATCCTGATGGACATCAATCTGCCGGGCATCAGCGGTATCGAAGCTCTGAAAATCCTGCGCGAAGACCCGGCCACGACGCACATCCCCATCATTGCCCTCAGTGCCAATGCGATGCCGCGCGATATCAAGAAAGGCCTGGAGGCAGGATTCTTCCTGTATCTCACCAAGCCGATCAGAGTCAACGAGTTCATGGATGCGCTCGATGTGGCGCTGGAATTTGCAGGAAAACACTCTGATAAGAGCAAATAAGGCGCTGCGATTCTTATGATACGTTCATCTGACATTTTTCACGCCAAAGTCCTGATCGTCGACAATCGAGGCAGGATCGAAATCACAATCCTCCGGTCTAGCGCTCGGCTGGGCTCCCACTTAGGCCTGCGTAAGATGACGGATTGTGGCGGCGTCCGTCGGGGACTACAATCAAGAGGAGGCTGGAAACCAGTCTTTTGATGAATACGCCCACGCCCAATAGCAATGTCGTTCGCTTTGAGCTAACGCCGCGCACGATCGTGTGGATCGGCGTGGCCCTGGGGGGCTTTTGGCTGATCTACCAGCTTTGGGTGGTCGTGCTTCTCCTGGTGGTGGCGCTGGTCTTCGTGGGGATCTTCAATCCGATCATCCAGTCTATGGAGGCACGCGGGCTCAGGCGCATGAGCGCGCTGATCCTGCTCATTCTCTCCCTGAGCCTTGGCGCGGCGCTGCTGATCTTCCTGACCGTTCCGGCTTTGATCGACCAGCTCACCAGGATCGTCCATGACCTGCCCAGCCAGCAGGAACGAATGATCGCCGTGCTGGGGCAGCACAGGTTCACGGCGCCGCTCGGCCACGCCCTGAGCACCGTCGGTGTGGAGCAGACCTTCGAGCGTCTCCAGACCTACCTGGTCGGCTACTCGTGGAATGCCGTGAGTATCATAGGTTATGGCATCACAACGTTTTTCCTTGCCTTTTATCTCCTCGCCGACGCCAAGCGCACGCAGGGAGCGCTCTATGCGGTCGTGCCGCGCAACTACCATATGCGCTTGGCGCGCATCATGCACAACCTCGAGACGATCGTAGGCGGCTACATGCGCGGGCAGATCATCACGTCGGTCGCCCTCGCGGCGTTCACATTCCTGCTCTTGGTCGCCTGCGGGGTGCGCAACGCCCTGGCCCTCGCGTTGTTTGCAGGGCTGATGGACGTCATTCCCTTCGTCGGAGGGCTCCTGGCCGCCGTGCCGGCCATCCTCGCCGCGCTTGGCCGCGGACCTGGCACGGGCGTCGTGGTGCTGGTCTGCATGTTCGTCTATCAGGAGTTCGAGAACAAGGTGCTCGTCCCGAAAGTCTACGGGCAGGTGCTGAGGCTCTCGCCGGCCACCGTGGTCCTCGCCCTGATCGCTGGCGGGACCCTGCTCGGCGTGATGGGCGCCCTACTCGCCCTGCCGATCGCGGCAGGCCTGCAGATGATCATCAAGGAACTCGGCGTGGACATGCCGGGCGATGACAGCGACGATCCCTCGGCGCGCGCCCGCGACCAGAAGACCGAGGCCGCCTATGAGATGATGAGCGCCGGCTCGACGGCCCCCGAAGCCGGGAAGATCGCCAGCGAACTCGCGCACGACATCCGTGACGCGGACGCCTGGGTTGCGGCAAGCGAAGCCAAGAAAAAAGTGCCCTAGCGAAAGCGATTTCATACTTCCTCGAGTTAGCCATCCGGCTGACGTCCGCTTCGCCCTCAGTATGACTGCTCTGCCGTCCCAGTATTTCTCCGAAGCGGACTGGTCCTCTCCATCCTCGGCCGTCCTCCCGTAGTGGGAGACGCCGCCGTCTATCACAACGTGCGGTTCGAAGTCATCGAGATCGAGGGGAACGGCGTCCGCGAGGCCATTGCGGAATCCCTAGCAGATCAATCGTCCGATCAGATAAACTCCAGCAAGACATCAGACCAGAACCAGTAACATGTGGCCGTGGTGAATGAGTTGACCCCGCACACGCAGACGGTCTATGCTGGCGCCGATTCGAAGACGCCGGCAGTCGAGCAATGATCCGCAGGATCATTCGGAATGATAAGACGGTGCTCGCCATTGCCATGGGTGCAGTCATAGCTAAAATTTCACGATTTGACCCCCTCAGCCACTCTAGTCTAATCGGGCGTGTTTCCCGGAGCTCGGGGGATCGTGTGCCCGTGCTTGCTGGGGTTGTTGGGCCGAGAGCGAGTTCGCAGATCCGTCGGTGGTCGTCGGTCACGCTCCGAAGCCTCAGCGTTTGGGTCGCTGTGATCGGGCTCATCGACGTGGTCGGAATGGCCTCACGGATGGCGTGGGCTCAAGACGACCCCCCGGAAGAAACGGTGCCCTCCACGGCTGGCGAGCCGGAACGCAAATCGGCTGGGGTGATGGCCGCCATTGACCGGGCCCACGAAAGGATCTCCTCACGGATCACGGAAACCGCAGACCGTCTCGATGCCTTCCTCGGTAAAGCGCGTATCCAGGAAGAATCGAACCAAAGTTCTCTCAAACTAGCCGTCCTGCGCATCACCGACGAACATGGCACGGAGATCACGAAAGAAATCAAACTGAAGATCGTCCTTCCCAGGCTGCAAAACCGTCTCCATCTGATCATTACACAAGAAGGCAAGAGAGGGGCGATCGAATCGGAGGACGGGACGGGACTCGTCGAAGACCTGGCGCCACGACCTCCAGCGGGCAATCTGACGACCGCGCTTCGTCTGATGTTGCGCTCGGCGCGGGATCTCAACGTCTATATCGATGCAGGTGTTCGGGTTCGAATCCACCCCACGGTGTTTTCCAGGCTCCGGTATCGGAAGAGCGTTGAACTCGATCAGTGGGCCGTGCGGTTCACTCAAAGCGTCAAATGGGAAGAGGAGTTTGCAGAAAACCCGTACCAGTGGGAAGTGATCTCGCGGCTCGACTTCGAGCGCCCGACTGCCCGGGATTACTTTTTCCGGACGTCGCTCCAAGGAGCTTGGTTCGAAGGACGGCACGGCTATTTCGTCACCCAGGGATTCTCGCTGGTTCACCAGATCAGCGAACGTCGGGCCTTGGTGTACGAGTGGAACACCTCGGCGCTGACGGGGCAGCTCGTCAAGACCGAGAACAACATCGAGGTCATCGTGGACCAGGATAGACGGTTCCGTATCGAGGAGACGGGTTTCAAGATTCGGTACCGCCAGACCATCGGGTGGCCATGGCTGTTCTTCGAAACGGCCGTCGAACGGGCATTTCGCCGTGATCTGGATCTGGATTCAGATTTTGATGGTGTCTGGCGGACCATGGTAAAGCTCGAGGTGCAGTTCCGGGATATGACGGATAAAAAAGGGGACAGGCCAATTTTCTAGGGAGGGTTTGTGAGGCCGGCCGCGAGCCCGGAGCGTGGATTGCAGTCCGAGTGACCCCAATGACACCCGCTGGCTACGGGCTGCGGAATCGCCCGTCGGCCCTTACGTGGGCCCCGTCGCTCCCGAGCGGTCCTTCGGCGCGGCTGCCTTGATCGTCGTCATCGCGGCGGCGACGAGCGACGCCATGTCGCCCAGGTTCGCGGGCAGGATGAGCGTGTTGGTCTCTTTGGCGACGTGCCCGAATTGGGCGACCCACTGCTCGGCCACGCGCAGATTGATCGCCTCCAAGCCCCCGCGCTCGGTGATCGCGGCGGCGACCTGGCGGATGGCGTGCGCCGTGGCGTCGGCCACTTCGCGGATCGCCGCGGCCTGGCCCTGGGCCACGTTAACCTGCTGCAGCTTCGAGCCTTCGGACTGCTTGATGACCTGCTGCTTGTCCCCCTCGGCGCGGTTGATCTTGGCGTCGCGCTCGCCCTCGGACGTGAGGATCACGGCACGCTTCTCCCGCTCGGCGCGCATCTGCTTCTCCATCGCACCCAGCACGTCCTTCGGCGGCGTGATGTTCTTGATCTCGTAGCGCAGGACTTTGACGCCCCAGGCCTCGGTGGCCTTGTCGAGTTCGGTGACCACCAGCGCGTTGATCGTGCTGCGCTCCTCGAAGGTCCGGTCCAGCATGATCTTGCCGATCTCGCTCCGCAGCGTGGTCTGCGCCAATTGCGTGATCGCGAAGAGGTAGCTGCCGATCCCGTAGGACGCCTTCTGGGCGTCTACGACCCGCAGGAACAGCACCCCGTCGACGCCGACCTGGACGTTGTCCTTCGTGATGCAAATCTGCTCCGGGATGTCGATCGCCTGTTCCTTGAGGGTGTGGCGGTACGTGATGCGGTCGATGAAGGGAATGATGAAGTTCAGCCCCGCCGTGAGCGTACCGTGGTACCGCCCCAACCGCTCGGCAACGTACGCGCTCTGCTGGGGGACGATGCGAACGGCCAGCCCATACAGGACCAGGGCCAAAATGACCAGCAAGATCCAAGCAGGGCTGATGAGGTCCATTGCAGACATTGCGCCTCCTCCGTGTCGACCCGCGACTAGAGCACTTTCACAAATAGCCGCGTCCCGTCCTGCCGGACAATTCTTACGCGGGTTCCTACGGGCAACCGCTCGCGCCCGGCCGATTCCGCGTCCCAGGTGCTGCCTTGAAACTCCACGCGTCCGACGATCTGCGGCCCGACTTCCGAGACCACCACGGCGGTCTGCCCCGCGGCGTCGGTCGCCGGCGCGTCCGGTGTTTTTTGATTGAGCCAACGCACCAGCGTTCGCCGCGTGAGAACCAGGGGAAGCACCGAGGCGATCAGAAACACGCCGAGCTGGCCGTTGATCCCTTCGACGACGCCCAGCCACGTGAGGGCCGACGCGACGAGCGCGCCTATGCCGAAGAAGCCCAGCCAAAAGCCGCCGGTCATCACCTCGATCAGCAGCAGCACGACTCCCACGCTCAACCAGATCGCTTCAGCGCTCACCATGACGGACTCGCTCCCCGTTCGGCGATGGACGCGACGAGTATACCAGGAATGACCGCGCGACGTTGGGATAAAAAAAGAGGGGCCTCTCACGAGGCCCCTCCGCAGAACACCTGTTCCGATTCCACTTACCGGTTGTCTAAGCTCAGCGACACCGGTCTGACATCGAGCGACGGCGCGTCCAGCGCCAGGACCCGCTTGTCACCTTTTGGAAGAACCTTGAAAATCCCCCACTGCCCGGAATCGATGTACGCCGCGCGGTGGTTCATGTACACGTAGTCGCCCGGTAGCTGAGCGGGGCCGCCGGCGCCGCCGCGAAGGTCGACACGGAGGTACGACGTCCCGCCATACTCCAGTGAGCTGTGCAGGTGCGCGCCGCGGAAGCGGTCGGCCGGCCACTCGTGGCCGTCGAGCGCAAAGACGCCAACCTGCTCGTTAAATCCTCCAAATACGTGAATCATCACCGAGTCGCCGGCATGCGCTTCCAGAACGGGGGTATTCAATCCACCCTTCTCGGCCACGCAGGAGAACAGCGTCCCCACCTCGCACCCATCGTTGTCGATGGCGTAATCGAGCGGGTTGGCCGCGCGGTAGTTCACGCCGGTCAGGCCCGCGACCTTCTGCGCGTACGGCATGAAGCTCGTGCCCAGCAGGTTGTCCTCGTCCTGGAACATCAACGAGAAGTCGCGGTAGTTGCTCTTGCTCTCGTTGCCTGGCACCGAGCGGTCGACCAGCACGTCCGCCTGCCACGAGTTCTTCATCGTGATGTCGGCGCCGGTGACCGGATCGCGGTACTTGGATCCCCGCGGCCCGATGATGATCGCCCCGAAGAGCCCGTCGCGCGGATTCGACACAACGTTCCCCCAGTCCTGAATCATGGCCGCATTCTCGCCGAACTCGGGATGGGCATAGAACGTATACGTCTTGCTCTGGCCCGGAGCGATGGTTTGATCGCCGCCGTTGTTCCCGACGTTGATGCCCATCGAATCCTTCGGATCGAACGCCAGGCCGTCCGCGTGAAGACCCGCCCGCTCCTTGGCCATCTTGTTCGTGAGCTTGATCTTGATGCAATCGCCCACGTTCACCCGAAGGGTCAACGGGTGGGGCTTGACCATCCCGCCTTTCACGGCCGTCACCTCGTCATCGAGGATATACACCTTGCCGCTGGCGTTCCCCAGTTTCAGGCTCCGTCCGAGATCGACTTCCATGACATCGGGCGTGCTCTGGTTGAATTTCATGGCGTAGTCGATCGCCGACACGTTGAAGGTCTTCATCGGCGCGTCCGAGGGGCACAATTGCTTGGCCGACGCCGGGATGTCCTCGTGCGACGGTAACGGTTGCAGCGACGGGTCTTTCTTGTCGAGCACCCGGATCATGCCCCAGGCCCCCTCCGCAAAGTGCGAGGCGCGACCGGAGTAATACAGGTAATCGCCCGCCATCTTCTGCGGACCCCCGGCGGCCGGGATTACCACGTCGATACGCTCGGCGATCGCCATCTGGAACGTCGTGCGCGGCAGCGCGTCGTCGTTGTAACGCTCATAGGGAAACCAGTGCCCGCTCACGTGCCAACTGTGCGCTTCGTTCGCGGAAGGCTGGAGTGAACGGAACACGATCGGGTCACCCAGGTACGCCCGCACCAACGGCGTTTCGGGATCGCCGTGCCCTTTACTCGAGAAGAGCTGCGACACGTCGGGATTGTTCGCCAAGCGGACCGAGAGCGGTTCCGCTCGAAGCGCGTACCCCCCGCCCGTCGTCGCTTCGCCGCCGTTGAGGAATGCCATCGGCGACTTGTTCATCTTGGGGAGATACTTCGCCGACGGGGTGCCGTCAACCGAAGGCCGGCCCGCCATGGGATTATCCGATGAAATCAGTTCAGCCGTCCGGGGACTGGAGTCCATGACATAATTGACGATTTCACGGAAACTGCCCTTGGCCTTGGCCGAGACCGGGTCCGTCGTGTGAATATCGACGACCAACCCGCTGCGAACATCCTTCCCCGTGGTCGGGTCGTGGTAGGTCGATCCGGGCGGTTCGACGATCGTCGAACCAAACAGACCGTGGCCCCACGAGTCCAACCCGAAGACGTGGTCGTGCCAGAACACAATGCCCAAATCGACGTCCGGATACCAGCGGTACCGGACGTATTCGACGCTCGCAATTGCGCCGGCCTTGTGACTGTTCGTCAACGGCTCGGTGAAGACCACCTCGTTGCCCTTGACCTCTTTCACCCGGCGCGCCTCAAACACGCCGACGCCATCGAGACCGATACCGATCACCGCTCCCGGGTGGAACATCGGAGCGTCGAACGTGGTCGCGGCCACATCGATGTGGCGGGTCGTGGCCGCGACCTGAATCGACGTGTCGCCCGCCTTCGCCGGCTTGGTCAAGGTCGTGTTCTGCGGAATCGGCATCCCGTGGTGCGTGTCCTCGCGGTCCTCCGGCTTGAGCAGCGTGTAGGGCCGCACCGACTGCTCGTAGTTGAATCCGATGATCACGCCGTCGGTGGCCGTGATGTCGAACTGGAAGAAGTGCGGGTGCATGTTGACCTTGCTGGAGTTGGCCACCCGTTTGTCGTCCTTCAACTCGCTCTTAAACACCACGTCCACGCAGTCGTAGACATTGGCGCGAATCGCCAGGGGCCTCTTGAGGTCGTCGTTCTTCCGGATGCCGTCTTCCTCTTCCTCCAGGACGAAAATCATCCCATCGGGATCCACGATCGGCCCCGTCTTGGCGGTCGCCTTCTTGATAGTAATCGGCAGCGTGATCGCGTTCACACTATAGAACTTCCGGGGCGCACGATCGGGGCATAGACTCCACGGCCCGTTCTCGCCGGGCTTGGCCGGTTCGGTCGTGCGCACGCCCTTCTCGTTCAAGCGGATCGGCTCAAAGAACGGCGCCGGATTGTGGTCCGGGGAAAACGCCGGCCGCTTGCCCAGGTGAGGCCGTTGCCACGGGATCGACGGTTTGCCGGTGATGGAATCCCATCGGATCGGGAACCGCTTGCCCGGAGCCGGCGATTTGTAGTTGGGCCACACCTGCTGCGTCTCAGGGTCGTTCATCGCCACCTTGCCGTCCCACGTCCAGTCGTAGACCGACGCATCGTAGGCGACGACCTGCTTATGTTCGTCGGTCTGTCCACCCGGAAGGCCTGGAGTCGGCAACTGCATCTCGACCCACTCCTTGAGCGAGATCTCGACCGGGCTGGACTTCCAGTCGGTTTTGTCGGCCGTGATCTTGAATTTCTTGCCGCCAAACCAATCCACCGTCGTGCCCACCAACTTGCCAGAGTCCACCGCGGTTTTCATCATCCCCTTGCGATCCGGCAGCTCGGCCAGCGGCGGCATTAGATCGTCCTGTGCGCCGGCCGCCTGCAGCGTGTTATACACGCGCCAGAAGCCCCACATCCCGGTCACATAGTGCTGCGGAATGTGGCAGTGGAACGTGAAGTCGCCGGCCCCGTAGGCGCATCCGCCGGAGCCGCACTCGATCACCTCGTTGTACGATTCGGCCGCACCGATCGCCTGCACGTCCAGACGCTCGGAACTCGTCCGGATCGGGGGGAACTTCACCGGCCCGGTGCCGTTCGCTGTCGCCGCGAAGTTAAACTCCGCCTTCGTCACGGCTTCCGGTGAACGCGGCCATCGGTCGCTGCCGCCGTGGAGGTGGTGCGAGTGGATGACCTCAGAACCGCCCATCATGCGGTACTTGACGGGATCGCCGAGGTACGACCGCGGCACCGTCGTCGCCGGATCGCCGAAGGTGTACGACCCGTAGCCCTGGGATTCGTCATGAATGCCGTGGCGTGCCTGCTGCAGCGCCAGACGGGTGCCGTGGGCCTCGCTGCGCAGATTGAGGCCGCGCCCGCCCGGACGGTAGGTGTCGGTCAACTCGTCGCGCTGGCCGAGCAGCTCGCCGGATTTCTTGGTGTTGATCCGGAACACTTCATCCCCGATCTCGTGGTAGAAGATCGCGAACTCACGGAAATCAGGACCGTTGGGATCCTCGATCGTCGCCATCCAACCGCTCTTCATCTCCTTGCCGGTCCACGGGCTCAGGTAGCGCGAGCCACGCGGTTCGACGACCAGCGAACCGAACATGCCCGTCGTCCACTGCTCGCGCACCGCGTGGCTGTGAAAGTGGTGCGCCTTGTCCGTTTCGTCGCCGGGAATGTACCACTCGAACTCCCGGCTCTTGCCGGGTTGGACGAGCGAGTCCTTGTTGGTCATCGTCGCGGCCTGGCCGGTCGCCTTCACGATCATGCCCGAGCCGTGGATGTGCATGCTCACCGGTTCGTCGTTGGTCGTTTGGTTCCGCAGCGTGATCCGGACGCAGTCGCCCGCGTTCGCGCGGATCACCAGCGGCTGGAGGAGGTCGCCCTGAAGGCCGATCGACACGCCCGCTGCCGGGAACTCGTCCTTGCTTTCGCGGGCTTCGTGGTTTTTCTTCTCCTCGGCCCGCACTTTGTCGAGGTCCTCGGTGAGGACGTACAGGTACCCGGGAAAGAAGTCCAGGAAGCGGTCAATCGTAATCTCGACGTTGATCGCCGAAATGTCGAAGGTCTTGACCGGTACCCCCGTCGGACAGCGACCGGCGGCCGTAACCGATTCCTCGGTGGCGCTGATGCGCAACGGGATCCCCTGCATCGCCGCATGCGCCTCGCCGCTGGACGCGTAGCCGCCCAGGTTGCCGCCCGCCTTGGCAATCTCGGAGTCGAGCCGCTCGCCCAGGGCATTCATCAACGCGACGCCCGCCTTTTGAACCTTCACCCCGTCGGCGACCTTTGCGTCGCTTGCGGGCTCGGGAATGGACATGTCCTGCATCATCTGCTGCATGTCGTGCCCGCTGTGATCCATCCCTTCCTCGGCCGAAGCGACGGGAGATCCCCACGCCACCACGCCGACGAAGACCGCGACCACGATCGAACAACAAGTACGCTGTTTCATTGCAACGATCCTCCTCTCCCAACCGCTAGGCCACGTTCACTCCGTACCATCAACCTCTGCAACCGCGACGACAGGAATGCGCATCGGCCGCATCATCCGTTTGACGTTTGAGCGACGACTGCTTCGTTCGAGGGGGGCAATGCGGCGGCTTTCGCGTTCTTCGTCAAAAACGAGCCACTACAACAGCCACGGCTACCTCGTTCGAGTTAAAAAACGGTCTCTTATAGCCGGTATTCCAAGGGCTTGTCAAGCAGGAAATTCAGGGCAACCCAGTCCACGCCCATCCGCGGGCGATCGCCCGACGATCGAGACGGGTTGCCACGGGACTCACCGCGTGATTCTCGCGTCGGTTGCGGCAAGCGCCGGCCGTGGCGCCAGCCTGGCGCGAGGCACGTCGCGCGTCTCGCCCTCCGGCGACGCGACAAGTGCGGAGAGCGGGGAACGCCCGACCGGCCATTCGCCCTTGACGACGTTGATCGGCTCGTCGCCTTCAAACACAAGATAACCGTACTTTCCGTAATGCGGCAGCTTGCGCCCAAGACCGGGCAGCGCCGCCGCGCGGTCGGCGGCCAGCCACCCCAACGCTCGATCGGAATGCGCGGGATCGCGGACGGCGAGCGCCGCCGAGTGCGTGGCGCGGCCGAGCGCCGTGTCGTTGAACGGCACCAATACGCGGCCGCCGAGGCGCGCCCCGGTGTCGGTGATCGACGCTGAGCGATCCGGAAGCGACGCGGCGACCGCCGGACGAAAGCGGTTCTCCCACCCGAACAGCCAGACGGCGCGATCGTCGGGCAAGGCCTTCACCTCCTCGTCGAAGACCACGTCGGTCTGTCCGGGCTGCGACGCCTTCCACGCGTCGGCGAGCCGGCGGTAGCCCTCGCGCAGGGGCTCGGGCGCCCCGGCGGGGAGCACGATCAGCAGCCGCTCGGCGCCGAACAGGCCGGAGAGGGCCGGCGGAAGCTCCGCGCGATCGAGCCGCCGGAAGAGGTCGAATTCCGGATCGATGTCCAGCAGGAGCGGACGACCCTCCACCGGAAGCTCCAGCCCGAGGCGCTTCGTGTCGAGACGGAACGTCGTCTGATACGCCTGCTCGCGCCCTTCGAGCGTCACGGCGACGGGCACCCGCAGGCGGTAGGCCGCGCCGGGCTGGGTCTGCTCGACCAGTGCCGTGACGAGATACCGGTCGGCACCCTGTCGAAACGCCTTCACGCCGCCGACCTTCAACGCGGGCGCCCCCGCCTTCTCGATCCACGGCGCAAGGAGCGAGCCGCCCGGTCTCCCCGCCGCGGCGGCGAACGCGCGGTCCAGATCCGCGAATGTCGCTCGGCGAAACCGGAACCGCTCGAAAAACCCGCGGAGCGCCCGGAGAAACGCGTCGTCCCCGAGTTCTCGTCGCACCATGTGGAAGACCATCAGCGCCTTGCTGTAACCGACGGCCTCGGTGGCGGGGCTGTGGCGCGCGCGAAATTGCGTCAGCGGAAAATCCTTCGCTTCCGCCACGTAGTCGGCATACTTCTGCAACGCCGCCCGGCGATACTCCGCACCCAGCCCGCGTTGCTCCTGCATCAGGTGATCGGCGAGGTACGCCGTGAGTCCCTCACTCCAGTTGCCGCCATCGACATCCACGAACACGCCGTTGCCCCACCAGTTGTGCAGGATCTCGTGGGGGTACGACGACGTAAGGATGAACGGGAGGCGGATGACCTTCGAGCCGAGCAGCGTGAACGACGGCATACCGTACCCCGTCTCCTGAACGTTCTCGACCATCGCGAATTTCTTGTAGGGGTACGGACCGAGCAGCGCCGAGTACAGGGCGAGGTACCGGCCGGTGGCGTCGAGGTACGCATCGGCAAGCGCCTGATCCGGCGTCCGCAGGAACGCCATCGCCGTGACGCCGCTCGCGTCGCGCGTGTACTCCGTGAGCGGCCCGCCGACCAGATAGATCTCGTCCTGCGGCTCGGGCGACTCCCATCCGACCAGATTCTGCGCGGCCTCTCGCCGGTGCGCGGTGCGCCGGCCCTGGCTGATCACTTCCCACGACGCCGGCGCGCGCGCCGCGATCGAAAACGTCACTAGGCCGTGATCGAACACGGGGTACCACACGTCCTGCCCGGAGAGCGCGATCCCGTCCGTTGAGATGGCGGGGCCGGAAGAGCCGTCGGCCGGCGTGGCACGCGGGCGCGCGAGTTCACCTTCGTACTTCAGCGTGATGGTGCGATCGGTCACCGCGAGCGTGACCGTATACGCCGTCACGGGCGCGCCCGCCGTTTCGATCAACGGCGCGAGGGCGGGGACGCGCGCCGCGTCGCGCCAAACCGCGGCGTCGGGCGTCGAGGCCGTCAGTCTGAGACCGGCATTGAGGAGAAAGTGGTGGACGCCATGCGGAGGACGCTCGCCGTCGGGCCGCGTGATCACGTCCTGGACCGTCAGCCGACCGCTCTCCGGCTCGACAACGACGGTCAGCGCGTGCTTGACCGGCGCCTGCGCGTTGAACGGCATCGATAAACGGCCGCGGGCGGAGATCGGAATGAACGCGAGGACCGCGAGGAGGACGGCGGCGCGACGCGCGGCCCCGCCGCGGGGACGGCCGGTCACGACGTTGAACGGCATCGATAAGCGGCCGCGGTTCGCTCCAGCAACGCGAGCAAGGCCGCCTCATCCAGCACCGGGATCCCCAGATCCTGCGCCTTGGCGAGCTTGCTCCCCGGCTCGGCGCCTGCCACGACGTAGTCGGTCTTTGTGGACACGGTGCCGGTCACCTTCCCGCCCGCCGCCTCAATGCGCTCCTTGGCCTCCTCCCGGGTGAGGCGCGGGAGCGTGCCGGTCAGGACGAAGACCTTGCCGCTCACCGCCGAGGCCTTCGCGCGTTGAACGGCATCGATAAGCGGCCGCGGCGCGGCCGTTTTCCGATCCCAGGTCATCCCCACCGCCCGTAACTGTTCGACCATCTTGCGGGTTTGCGGCTTGGCGAAGAAGCGGACGATCGCGCGCGCCGCGTCCCGCGACACGCCCGGCACCTCGCTCACCCGCTCCTCGTCCGCCGCCATCAGGGCGTCCAGCGTGCCGAACCGGCTTGCGACCAACTCCGCCGCTTTCTCACCCACGCCCTTGATCCCTCGCGACGCCAGGAACTCCGCCAGCGTGGCGTGCTTGCCCGCGCCGGCTTGGTGGCCACGACCGCCACCATGCGGCGGCTCTTCGCTCCAGCGGACGCCGGCGGCCTGCAGGGACTTGATCACCTGCCGGTTGTGCGCCTCCGCGAAGAACTCGGCGATGGACTTCGCCACCTCCGGCCCGACGTCCGGCACGAACTTCAGCGTTTCCTCCCGCGCTTCGATCAGGCGGTCCAGGCCGCCAAAAAAACGCGCGAGGTCCTTCGCCGTCGCCTCCCCCACGTTGGGAATCCCGAGCGCGTAGATGAAGCGCGCCAGCGTCGTCCGTTTGCTCCGCTCGATCGCGCCGACGAGGTTGTCCGCCGAAAGCTCGGCCATGCGCTCCAGGCCGGCCAGCGTCGGCTCGTCCAGCCGGTACAAGTCCGCGGCGGTCTTCACCAGACCGCGGTCCACGAGCTGGTCCACGAGCTTGTCGCCCAGGCCGTCGATGTCCAGAGCGCGGCGGCTCGCGAAGTGGAGGATCGCCTGCTTGCGCTGCGCGGGGCAGAACAGCCCGCCGCTGCACCGCGCCACCGCCTCCCCCGACGCGCGGACGATGCGCGACCCGCAGACCGGGCACGCGGCGGGCATGACGAACGCGCGCGCGTCCTTCGGGCGCCGGTCCGGCACCACGCTCACCACTTCCGGAATGACGTCCCCGGCGCGGCGCACGATGACCGTGTCGCCGATGCGCACGTCCTTGCGCCGCACCTCGTCCTCATTGTGGAGCGTCGCGTTGGTCACGGTCACGCCGCCCACGAACACCGGCTTGAGGCGCGCCACCGGCGTCACCGCGCCGGTCCGGCCCACCTGGACGTCGATGCCGAGCAACTCGGTCGTCATT
>Ga0184615_10000695_pt1 | contig 18156 bp, 12 predicted proteins | sample PLM4_65_coex_FD_133134 | JGI IMG/M metagenome (GOLD analysis project Ga0184615, IMG submission 133134) | Groundwater sediment microbial communities from an aquifer in East River, Colorado, USA - PLM4_65_coex | ecosystem: Environmental > Terrestrial > Soil > Riparian zone | place: USA: East... | reverse complement strand
TTCAAGCAGGCGCTCGAGAATGTCCAGGTGGTGCCCGATTACCGCGATGCGCCCGAGTTCCGGAAGTTCTTCGATGCCGATTACAAGCGCATGGCCGCGGCCATCAAGAGTATCGGCAAGCTTTGACAAGTCGAATCACGATTCACGACGCACGCAGTTGAAAGTATGAAAATCAAGCGCCTCGAGCCCATCGCGGTGAGCCTGCCGATGGCAAAGCCGCTCAAGATGTCATTCGAGGAGGTGAAGAGCGCCGAGAACGTGCTGGTGCGGCTAGAGACCGGCGACGGCGTCGTGGGCTGGGGCGGCGCCGCCACCGCGCCGACCATGACCGGCGAGACGGTGGCGAGCATGGCGGCCGCGATACGCTACCTCGCGCCGATGCTCGAGGGCATGCCCATCGACGATATCGCGGCGGTCATGGCGCGCGCGGGCAACTATCTCTACGGCAACAACTCGGCCAAGTCCGTGATCGAGATGGCGCTGCACGACGCGCTCGGCCGCGCGCGGCGCACGCCCGTTCACGATCTCCTCGGCGGCAAGCGGCGCGGCCGCGTCGCGATCCTGCGCATGGTCGGCACCGGCAAAGGCACGGCCGCCGACGTGGCGGACGCGCAGCGCGGCCGGGCCGATGGCTACGTGGCATTCAAGATCAAGGTCGGCGTCGCCGCGCCGCGCGAAGACGCGGAACGCACCCGCAGAATCTGCGAGGCGCTCGACGGCGACGGGAGCCTGCTCATCTGCGCCGACGCCAACCAGGGCTGGACGCCGGACCAGGCTGTCGCCTACGCGTGCGCGGTCGAGGATACGTCGCTCGCCTTCTTCGAGCAGCCGGTCGCCGGCCACGATGTCGAGGGCATGGCAAGGGTCGCGCGCGCGAGCCGCATTCCGGTCGGCTGCGACGAGGGACTGCACTCGCTCGAGGACCTCAAGCGCCACCACGAGGCCGGCGCCGCGGCCGGCTTCAGCCTGAAGACCATCAAGTTGGGCGGCATGAAGCCGGTGATGGACGCAGGGCTGCTGTGCGAGAAGCTCGGCATGAAGGTCAACCTCGCCTCCAAGATGGCGGAGACCGGCGTCTCGACCGCCGCGCTGCTCCACCTCGCCGCCGCGCTGCCCGCGGTGGACTGGGGCGTTGGCCTGTCCAGCCAGTATCTCGTCGACGACATCCTGAAGACGCCGCTCTCTCTTGCGAGCGGCCACGTCTCAGTGCCCTCCGGCCCCGGCCTGGGAATAGAAGTGGACGAAGCGAAAGTCCGCCGCTTTGCTAGAGAGGCGTGATTCGTGAATCGTGAGTCGTGAATCGTGGCGCGTTGTTCACAATAAACTTCGAATCACGAATCACCCATCACGACTCACGCGTCTAGAGTTTGATCTTGGGATCGAGCCAGTCGCGCAGCGAATCGCCGAAGAGGTTGAAGGCGAACACCGCGAGACTGATCGCGATGCCGGGGAACACGATCATCCACGGCGCCTGCTGGTAGAAGTCGGCCGCAGCGCCTGACAGCATCAGCCCCCACGACGGCGTCGGCTCCGTCACGCCCAGCCCCAGGAACGACAGCGACGCCTCCGCCAGGATCGCCTGCGCCACGAAAGCGGTCAACAGGATGAGGTAGGGCGCGACCACGTTGGGCACGATGTGGCGGAAGATGATGCGCGTGTGCGAGTAGCCCGCCGCGCGCGCCGCGTCCACGTACGGCAGCTCCCGGATCGCCAGCGCGGAGGCGCGCACTACGCGCTCCACCCGCGGCAACATCGGCACCGCGATCGCGATAATGAGGTTGACGTCGATCCCGAGCACCACGTGGTTGCCGAGCACCGCCACGACCGTGATCGCCAGGACGATGATCGGGAACGAGAGCAGCACATCCATCACTCCCTGGATGATGAGATCGGTCTTGCCGCCGAAGTACGCCGACGCCACGCCGATGACCGCGCCGGCGGTGCACCCCAGGAACGAGGCAATGAAGCCGATCGCGAGCGCGGTGCGCGCACCGTAGATGATGCGCGAGGCCACATCGCGCCCGAACGAATCGGTGCCGAGCCAGTGCTCCGCCGAGGGGCGCGCCAGCTGCGCGGCGTAATCCACCGTCAGGGGATCAAAGGACGCGACCCATTGCGCGAACGCGGCGCAGATACCCATCGCGATGATGACGACGAGCCCGGCCGCGCCTAGCGGCTGGTGCATCATGAACAGCACCACCGGATGGCGGCGCTTCGGCACCTTGTATGAAATCATGGCAGCAACGGAGGACATCAGTCATTCCATCCTGCGATGCTGCCGCCGCCCAAATGCGGAACGAGGAATGAGGAATGATGACCTGCGCCCGGCCTTGCAGCAGTGTGACTTCGTTTCATCTCATTCATCATTCCGCATTCATCATTCATCATTATTCCCGGATCAGCGGTAGCGGATCCTGGGATCCAGAAACGCATACATCAAATCCATCACGAAATTCACCAGCACGAAGAACACCGATACCAGCAGTACCAGCGCCTGGATCATCGTGAAATCGCTGCGCGCAACCGCCTGCACGAAGAGCCTCCCGATGCCGTTCAGGTTGAATACCTGCTCGGTCACGACCAGCCCCCCGATCAGGAACGCGAACTCGAGCCCGATCACGGTGACCACCGGCAGCAGGGCGTTGCGCATCGCGTGGCGCGCCACCACCAGCCGCTCGACCACGCCCTTGGCGCGCGCGGTGCGGATGTAGTCCTCCTGCAGCACCTCCAGGATCGAGGAGCGCATCATGCGCGTCGAGACCGCCGAATAGCGATAGCCGACCGCCATCGCCGGCCAGATGAGCTGCGATAGATTGGTCCACGGATCATCCCAGAGCGACGTGAACGTGAGCGGCGGGATCCACGAGAAATAACTGAGCAGCAGCAGGATGATGATCATCCCCAGCCAGAACGAGGGCACCGCCAGGCCTGCGATCGAGAACATGCGGATCGACTGGTCGATCCAGGTGTCCTTGAAGATCGCGGATAGGGTCCCCAGCGGCAGCGCGAGCAGCACCGCGAGGATGGTGGCCATGATGGCGACCTGCAGCGAGAGTTCGAGCCGGATGCCGATCTCGTAGGCGACCGACTTGCCGGTCCACATCGAGAAGCCGAAGTCGCCCTGGAGCACGCTCCAAAACCACTTGAAGAACTGCACGTAGAGCGGGAGGTCGAGTCCCAGGCGCGCGCGCTCCTGCTCGATGACTTCCGGGGGGATGTTGGCCCCGCCGGCGTCGCCCAGAAGCATGGTGGCGACGGGGTCGCCGGGCATCAGCCGCAGCATGAAGAACACCAGCACCGCGACGCCGAGCAGCGTCGGGATCATCAGCAGGAAGCGGTGGAAAACGAAGCGCAGCACTTCAGGATCGAGGATTGTGGATTGAGGATTGAGGGGAACCAGCGTGCTGCCGGCTCGATCCTCGATCCTCGCTCCTCAATCCTGCATTACTGGTCGAGCCAGACGTCCGCCAGGTCCTGCCCCACGTAGTGGCTCGGCGTGATGTGCCAGCCCTTCAGCTGCTTGTGATGCACGATGATGCGGTGCCACCAGATGGTGGGGACGGTGTAGGCCTGCTCCAGCGCGCGCTTCTCGAACTCGCGCAGGATGGCGTAGCGCTTTTTCTTGTCAAGCTCGCCCGACTGCTTGTCGAACAGGTCGTCGAGCACGCGGTCGGTCTGTTGCGCGTAGTTGATCGGCGAGCGGTCGTGCGACAGGTATTTCTGCAGCTGCAGGTTGGGCTCGTCCATGAAGTCGCAGTTGAAGTCGAGCGCCGCATCGTAGGTCGGGTTATCCCGGTGCTGCGCGGCGAGGTAGAGCCGCGTCTCGAGCTGCTCGTGCTTCGCGTTTACCCCGATCTGCCGCCACTGGTCTATCAGGAACACCCCGACCGGCGTGTACGGCATCGCGACGTTGCGGTTGGTGAACGTGAAGCTCAAGTTGGGCAGCCCTGCCTCCTTCAGGAGCCTGCGCGCCTCGGCTCGCGAGGCGTTGATGTCATTCGTGAAGCCGGGATAGGTGACGAGCTCCTTTTCGCTCGCCGCCAGCTCATAGCCCGGCCGCAGGATGCCGCCGACGTGGCGCACCAGCGCGACCTTGGACAGCGCCTGCGCGCCGCCCCGGCGGTCGATGGCGAGCGAGAGCGCCTTCCTCACGCGCTGGTCATCGAACGGCTTCTTCTTGGTGTTGAAGGTCACGACCAGCGAGCATACCCACGGCGTCTCCTGCACCACCGCCCTCTCCCCGAGCGTCTTCACCAGCCGGTCCCGGTCCGCCGGTGAATGCCCGCGGAACTCGGCCACCACCTCGCCCGCGGCAAGCGCGTTGACCATGGGCGCGCCGGAGATGAAGATCGCGACGTAGCCGTTAAGGTATGGCTTGCCCTTCTCGAAGTAGCCATCGAATTTGCGCGCGGTCCAGTGCGAGCCCGCCACGTGCTCGACAAAAGTAAATGGCCCGGTGCCCATGACATTGCGCTCGGGAAAGCGTGGGTCCTGCTTGAGCTTGGCCGCGCTGTAGACGCAGTCCCAGGGGCTCGCGAAGTTGCTGAGCATCGAGGCGTTGCGCTTCTTCAGCCTGAACACCACGGTGAGCGGGTCCGGCGTCGCGATCGTATCGATGTCCGCATAGCTCGCCTGCCGCACCGAGCGCACGCCCGCGGTCGGGTTGCGCAGCCGCTCGTAGGTCGCCTTGATATCCTCCGACGACAGCATCGAGCCATCGTGGAACTTCACCCCCTTGCGCAGCTTGAAAGTGTAAGTGAGCCCGTCCTTCGACACCGTCCACGACTCCGCGAGGTCGCCCTTGATCGCGGGATACCTCGCGGTATCGAACTCGAGCAGCGTGTTGTAGTGCGGGCGTACCGGGTGAATGAACGCGAAGGAGGTCTGCGCGTGGCAATCGTAATTGGGCGGCTCCGCGCTCACCGCGAACTTGAGCAGTCCGCCCGGCTTCGGCGTCTCGGCCGCCATCGCGCCCGCCGTGGCCAGCGCCACCGCACCCAATAACAACACGGATAGTTTTTTCATGCCCTCCTCCTTTTTTTGATGAAGCGTGACTCGCCGCTCGTTTCTCGTTTCTGGTGCGCTCCGCGCCAGCGGCGGTTGGCGAATCACCCGTCATGAGTCACGAGAAACGAGGAACCAGTCACTCCTTCAGATCTTGATACAGGCGGCAAAATGCTTCGGCCGCACCTCCCTCAGCGGGGGGACAGCCATCTTACACTCTTCGCCCGCCAGCGGGCACCGCGTATGGAACACGCAGCCGCGCGGCGGATTGACCGGGCTCGGCACTTCTCCTCCCAGCACGCGATGCTCGCGCTTCGCCTCGATCTTCGGGTCGGGGATCGGCACCGCATCGAGCAGCGCCCTGGTATAGGGGTGCAGCGGCTCGGCGTAGAGCGTATCGCGGTCGGCGATCTCCATCACCTTGCCGAGATACATGACGATCACGCGGTCGGAGATGTGCCGTACCACCGCGAGATCGTGCGCGATGAAGAGAAACGTCAGCTGATATTTCTGCTGCAGCTCCTCCAGCAGGTTGATGATCTGCGCCTGGATCGAAACGTCGAGCGCAGAGACCGGCTCGTCGCACACGATGAAGGACGGCTGCATCGCCAGCGCGCGCGCGATCCCCACCCGCTGGCGCTGGCCGCCGGACAATTCGTGCGGATAGCGCTCCGCCATGTACTCGAACAGCCCCACCTGGGCGAGCAGCTCCGCCACCTTGGCGCGTGCCGCCTTGTTATCAGGCACCAGCTTGTACACCCGCATCGGCTCGGCGATGATCTCGCCGATGGTCATGCGGGGATTCAACGAGCTGAACGGGTCCTGGAAAATAACCTGAATCTTGCGGCGATAGTCCTTGAGCTGCTGTCCCCGGGCGCGCGTGACGTTGGCGCCCTCGAACACGATCTCGCCGCCGGTCGCCTCCTCGAGCCTCAAGAGCGTGCGCCCGACCGTGGTCTTGCCGCAGCCGGACTCCCCCACCAGCCCCACTGTCTCGCCGCGGAAGACCTCGAAGGAAAGCCCGTCCACCGCGCGCACCTCAACACGCGCGCTCTTGAACAGCTTGAGACCGGCGCCGACCTCGAAGTAGGTCTTGAGGTCGTGCACCTTCAATAGCGGCTGCGCCTTGTCGAGCGCCTTATGCACCGGCGGCTGCGGATTCGCGCTCTGGAGTCCCAGCCCGGTCGGTCCCACTTGCGACAGCTCCCTCGCCCGGATGCACGCCGAATAGCGGTGCGGCTCGACCTGCGCGAGCGGCGGCGGCGCGGCGACGCACGCCGGCTGCTGCGCCGGGCAGCGCGGGGCGAAACGGCACCCCGGCTGCGGGTCGAGCAGGTTGGGCGGCAGGCCTTCGATGGTCTCGAGCTTCAAGCCGCGCGGCTGGTCGAGCCGGGGCACCGAGCGCAGCAGCCCGGCCGTGTAGGGATGCAGCGGCTTGGCGAATACGTCGGCGGCGCTGCCCTGCTCCGCGAGCCGCGCGGCATACATCACGTTCACCCGGTTGGCGTAGCGCGCGACGATGCCGAGGTTGTGGGTGATGATCACCATCGCGATGCCGAGGTCGCGCGAAAGATCCTTCATGAGCTTCAGGATCTGCGCCTGGATCGTGACGTCGAGGGCGGTAGTCGGCTCGTCGGCGATGATGAGCCTGGGATTGCACGAGAGCGCGATCGCGACCATGACGCGCTGGCGCATGCCGCCGGAGAACTGGTGCGGGTATTGGTCGAGCCGCCGCTCGGGGTCGGGAATGCCGACCAGCTTCAGGAGCTCCGCCGCGCGCGCGCGCGCCGCCTCTTCGGTCATATTGAGGTGGATCAACAGCGGCTCCATGATCTGGAAGCCGATGGTCAACACGGGGTTCAACGAAGTCATCGGCTCCTGGAAGATCATCGCGATGTCGCGGCCGCGGATCTCGCGCATCTCGTCTTCCGTGAGATCGAGGAGATTGCGGCCCTGGAACAGGATCCTGCCGCCGACGATGCGCCCGGCGGGCTTCGCGAGCAGGCGCATGATGGCGAGCGAGGAAACCGACTTGCCGCAGCCCGATTCGCCGACGAGCGCCACCGTCTCGCCCGGCTTCACCTTGTAGGAAATGCCCTCGACCGCGCGCACCACGCCGCGCGTCGTCACGAAATGGACGTGCAGGTCCTCGACTTCGAGCAGCCAGGGGCTCTGCGCGGCTTCGGGCGCGACAGCGCCGCGCGCTGCGGTGGGTTGGTCCATCCTCCTGGGAACTGCTTGTTAGATTCGGCTCAGGCTAGAGACCACGATGTGGATTGTCAAGTCGCGCTATTCGGCGCGGATGTTGTGCTCGCGCACCACTTTGCCCCATCGCGCCATCTCCGAAACGATGAACTTCTGCAGCGCCGCCGGGCTGCTGACGACGAGGTCCATGCCGAGCGTCTCGGAGAGCTGCTTGCGCACGTCCGGCTGGTTGAAGACCTTGACGAGCTCAGCGTGGAACCTGTCGATTACCGGCCGGGGCGTGCCGCCGGTCGCGAGAACTCCCCACCAGGCAAGCGCCGAAAATCCGGGGAACCCCTGCTCCGCGACCGTCGGCACTTCAGGCAGTGCGTTCGAGCGCTTGTCGCCAGTGGTCGCTACAGCGCGCAGCTTGCCGCCCTTCACGTACGGGGTGAGCAGCGCCACCGTGCCGACGGCGAGCTCGATATTGCCGCCGAGTGCCTCCACGGTCATCGGTCCGCCTCCCTTGTAGGGGACGTGCACGACCTTGAAGCCGCCCGATTGCTGCACAAGGGTCATCATGAGATGGCCGAGGCTGCCGCTGCCGACCGAGCCGTAGGTCACCGTGTCGGGCTTCGATCTTGCCGCCTTGATCACGTCCGCGAGGCCCTTGTAGGGCTTGGCGACGTTGGTCACGAAGGCGTAGGGCGCGGTGCTGACCAGCATGACCGGCGCGAGATCCTTCACCGTGTCGAACGGGAGGTTGGAGATCAGGAAGGGATTCACGACGTGCGTATCGAACACGAACAGGTACGTGTAGCCGTCGGGGGTCGCCTTCGCCGCGATGCCCGTGCCGATGGAACCCGATGCGCCGGTCCGGTTGTCTACGATGAACTGTTGTCCCAGCGTTGCCGAGAGCCGCGTGCTCACCAGCCGCGCAAGGGGATCCACCGTTCCGCCTGGCGGGAACGGCACGATGAACCTCACCGGCTTCGTGGGCCAGTCAACTTTCTGCGCGGACACGGGCAGCGCCGCGAGTGCCGTGAGCGCCGCGAGTGCGGCAACCACCGCATGGCGCAAAACAATTGATATCATCACTCCCCTCCTCGAACAAGTCCCGGGTAAGGTTAGCACCTGTCGGGCTTTACGCGCCGGACATTTTCAGTCACGCTTTGCCCGTCACGCCGTATCCATCACGAGCCCGGAGGGGGAACATGATGAACATCCGCTTGCCGCTGGCAATTGTCGTCGTCGCGGCGCTCGCCGCGCCAGCGGGAGCGCTCGCGCAGAAATTTCCCTCTAAGCCGGTGCGCCTGGTGCTGCCCTTCACCGCCGCCAGCGCAGTGGACGTGCTGGCGCGTCTCTACGCCCAGAAGATGTCGGAAGCCTGGGCCCAGCAGGTTCTCGTGGATAACCGTACCGGCGCTGCCGGAATCATCGGGATGGAGGCCATCGCGCGCGCGCTACCGGACGGCTACACGCTCGGCATGGGCAACGCCGCGACGCTCGCGATGAATCCCCACCTCTACCAGAAGCTGCCGTATGACGTCGCGCGGGATTACGCGCCGATCTCGCTGGCGGCGATCATCCGCAATTGCCTGGTGGTGCATCCCTCGCTCCCGGTGAAATCGGTGAAGGAACTGATCGCGCTCGCCAAGGCGCGCCCGGGCCAGTTGAACTACGCCTCAGGCGGGGTTGGCAGCGCCCAGCATGTCCCGATGGAAATGCTGAAGGCCCTGGCCGGCATCAACATCGTGCACGTCCCCTACAAGGGGCTCACCCCCGCTTTCAACGACGTGCTCGCCGGGGAGGTGCCGATGATCATCCCCGGCCTGGTGAGCGTGCTGCCGTACCATCAATCAGGGCGCTTGCGGATCATCGCCACCACGGGCGCGACGCGCACCGGCGTCACGCCGGAGATCCCGACCATCGCGCAAGCGGGCGTGCCGGGTTACGAATTTGATTCCTGGACTGGCTTCCTCGCGCCCACGGGCACGCCGGCGGCGATCATCTCGCAGGTCAATGCCGAGATCGTGCGCATCAGCAACCTGCCCGACGTGCGCAACCGCCTGACCAGTCTCGGCTTTGATGTCGTCGGCGGAACCCCCGAGGCCTTCGCCGCGCAGATTGCGTCCAATAACGCGCGTCTCGGCAAGGTGATCCGCGACGCGGGAATAAAGGCCGAATGATCGTGACGACGCAGTGACGCGGCGACGGAGCTAGAATAGTGCGCTCGGAGGAAACCCCATGTCGAAATTGAACACCGGTGTCCCCGTCGTGTTGGCGTTCTGCGCCTGCGCGTGCATGTCATCGCCGGTCTTCGCTGCCGCGGCGGATCTGGCGAAGGACTATCCGAACAAGCCGGTCCGCTTCATCGCGCCATTTGTCGCGGGCGCCGGCACCGATTTCACCGCGCGCGCCATCGCCCAGAAGCTCTCCGAAAAGTGGGGGCAGCAGTTCATCGTGGACAACCGCACCGGGGCGGGGGGAACGATCGGCGTGGATCTCACCGCCAAGGCAATCCCGGACGGCTACACGATCTGCCTGATCTCGGCATCGCTTTCCGTCAATGCCGCGATCAACTCGAGGCTTCCCTACGACCTCACGAAGGACCTGCAGGCGATCACGCAGGCGTCTTCTCTCTTCTACGCGGTCTACCACAACCCCTCGGTCCCGGTAAATTCGATCAAGGAACTGATCGCGTACGCCAAGGCGAACCCCGGCAAACTCAACTTCGGGACTTCCGGCACGGGCACCCTGCAGCACTTCGCGGGCGAGATGTTCAACTATATGGCGGGCATCAAGATCACTCACGTGCCCTACAAGGGCACCGCCGCCGTCATCCCCGCGATGCTGGCCGGCGACGTCCAGGTGGGCTTCGGGACGCTCTTCGGAGTGCGGCCCCACCTGCCGACCGGCCGCCTGAAGGTGCTTGCGATCACCTCCGCAAAGCGTTCGCCCGCGGTGCCGGATATTCCGACCGTCGCGGAAGCAGGCGTGCCGGGCTACGAGGTAGACCAGTGGTACGGAATCATCACGGGCGCCAAAGTGCCGATGCCCATCGTCCGCAAACTGAATGCGGCGATCGCCGAAGCGGTGAAATCGCCGGACGTCGCGAAACGGCTCGCGGCCGATGGCTCCAACCCCGTCGGCTCGACGCCCGAGCAGTTCAGCGCGCACATCAAGTCCGAGATCGCCAAGTGGCGCAAGCTCGTGAAGGAAGCGAAGCTCGAGCTCCAGGAGTGAGGCGTGATTCGCGGGTCGTGATTCGAGTCCCCAGCTTTCCCGCCGGGCCCTATGCGGTGCCGTGCTTGGTCTCGAACTCGATACCGATTCGCTTGAGAAGATCAAAGGGCAGCACGCCGCCGGCGCAGACGATCACCGCTTCGTTCGGGATGTTCATGCTGCGACTGCCTTGGCGCAAGGCCACGTCAACGGCGCCGATCCTATCGATAGTGGAGCCCATCACGACCTGCAGCCGGCGTCCGGCAGACGCAGCGTCGAGCCGTTGCCGGTTCTTCGGCTTTACGCGATCGAATACATCGCCGCGGTAGGAAAGCGTGACCTTTGTGCCGGGCTGTTCCGAGAGCGCCACCGCGGCCTCTAATGCGCTGTCCCCCCCGCCCACGACCAGCACTCGCCGGTTTCGGTACTGCTCGGGGTCGATGAGCCGATAAACGACTTTAGGTTGCTCCTCCCCCGGAACGCCGAGCTTGCGCGGCGTTCCGCGCCGGCCCACCGCGAGCAGGACTGCCCGGGCGGCGTAAGTCCCCCGCGTGGTCTTCACTACAAAACCGCGGTTCGACCGCTCGATCGTGTCCATGCGCTCGTTGAACCGGATCCTGAGCCCGGTCTTCTTCACGACCCCTTGCCAGAAGTCGAGCAGCGATTCCTTCTCGACCTCGTTGAAATTCATCTTGCCGATAAGCGGCAACCGGACCGGAGCAGTCATCGCGATCTTGTTCCGGGGATAGTGGTACACGGTGCCGCCCAGTGATTCCTCCTGCTCGACCAGGAGGTATTTGAGCTTGTGCTGAATCGCGCCCAGTCCGGCCGCGATGCCCGCCGGGCCGGCGCCGATGATGACCGCGTCGAACTCGGCCCCGCCACGCGCGGCGCCCTTGATCGTCGTAATCGCCTGGCGCCCCTGCTCCACCGCCTTGCGGATGAGGCCCATGCCGCCGAGCTCGCCGGCGATGAATATGCCGGGCACGTTGGTCTCGAAGTTCGGCTTGACATACGGAATATCGACCCCGCGGCGCTCGGTGCCGAAAACCAGTTTGATCGCCTCGAACGGGCAGGATGCCGCGCAGGCGCCGTGCCCGATGCACACCGACGGATTCACCAGTTGCGCCTTGCCGTTGATCACTCCGATTGCGCCCTCGGGGCAGGCTTTGACGCAACCGCTCGAGCCGATGCAGCGGTTCGGATCGACCACCGGGTGCAGGGAGACCGGCTCGGTCAGTCCGGACTCGACGGCCTCGTGGAACTGCTCGGCATATTGCTCCCGGCTCCGGGCACGGCGGCGGAAATACACCCCGAAGATAATCAGCAGCGGGATTGTGTAGAGCAGCAGCGTCGAAACATTCTGCATAAGTTGCGTCGTCCGCGTGAGCGCGTATTGCGGAATTCTACGTCGCGTGTGACGGTGTTGGCGACGGCATTCGAACACTTTTTTCACGTCGCCAACCAGCGACAAGCAGAACTTCTGTCGGCGGCGAGCGACGGCTTTTTTCTATTTTTTCCCGACTTGTGTGATGAGTCACGAATGGTCGCCCTGGATTGCTTGACGCGATGAGAGTCAAAAATCTAATCTCGCAGGAATATTTTCTCGGGCCCACGTGAATTTTCACGCCGGCTCGTGCACAAGTATTCCTCGAGTTGCGCGTTGGGAGAGATTGCAATGTCTGAAGTTCTGGCGCGCCGTCAGCCTGTGCCGGATATCGCGTATCACGACGCTGAGTCTGAAGTCCTGGTGCGCCGTCAGCCCGCGCCGGATGTCACGCATCACGCCGTTAAGTCTGAAGTCCTGGTGCGTCGTCAGCCCGCACCGGATGTCACGCGTCACGCCGCCGAAAGAGCGCATGAGCGCCGTGCCGTGCCTCGGCGTTGGCTCCTCATCCCCGCCGTCTGCGCGCTTGTCGGATCGGCGTGGCTGGTGAGCCGCTACGGCAGCTACAAGTCGGGCTCGCCCCTGGGCTACAACCTGGGGCTCGCGGGCGGCGTGGGGCTGCTCTTCATCCTGCTGTATCCGCTGCGCAAGCGCACGCGTTTCCTGAGCGCGTGGGGCCCGACGAAGTGGTGGTTCGCGATGCACATGACCTGCGGCGTCCTCGCGCCGTTTCTCATACTGTTGCATTCCAAATTCCACATCGGCTCGGTCAACGCGGGGGTCGCGCTCATCAGCATGCTGCTGGTCGCCACCAGCGGTTTCGTCGGCCGCTTCATCTACGTGCGCATCCACCATGGGCTGTACGGCAGGAGGATGTCGCTGGCGGAGCTGCAGGCGCAGGTCGGCTTCAATTCCGGCGAGGTGCATTCGAAACTGAGCTTCGCGCCGCGCGTCGAGCAATGGCTCAGGGAGTTCGAGGCGACGGCGGTCGAGCGGCCGAAGAACATGGTGCACGGCATGTGGCGTTTTCTCACTCTCGGCGCGCGCGCGCGCTGGGTGCGCCGCCGCTGCACGCAGGAGTTCGCGCGCGCCTACCGCATGCACGCGCGCGCGGCCAAGTGGGACGCCGCGCAGCAGCAGCGCCACCTCGCCGGGGGCAAGGAGTTCATCGCGAGCTTCCTTGCCGGCGCGCAGCGCGTGGCGCAATTCAGCCGCTACGAGCGCCTTTTCTCTTTGTGGCATGCCCTGCATGTGCCGTTCCTCTGGATGATGGTGTTCAGCGCCATCGCCCACGTGGTCGCGGTGCACGCCTACTGATATGCCACGCGGCTGAGTGCTCCCCGCCAGTCCATCATGCCTCGCGCGCTCCCGCTGTCACGGTCCATGGATGCGCCGCCTCGTCGCGGCGTGCTGCGCGCTCGTGTCCAGCGCCGCCCTGGCCCAGGCGCTGGAGAGCGTCCTCTCGCCGGGCCCGGTGATCGCGGGGCATGCCAAGGTCGAGAGCGAGTGTCGCAAGTGCCACATTCCGTTCAGGCGCGACGCGCAGGACGGGCTGTGCCTCGACTGCCACAAGGAAACCGCCGTGGACGTCCGGCAGCACACGGGCCTGCACGGCCGCCAGCGGCCGCGGCCCTGCCGCGAGTGCCACACGGACCACAGAGGCCGCGACGCGAAGATCGCGCCCATCGACGAGCGCGCGTTCGACCACGACCCAACCGACTTTGCGCTGCGCAGCGCGCACGCGGACCCGAAGACGCAGTGCCGCAGTTGCCATGTGCCTGGCAAGAAGTATCGCGAAGCACCCGGCCGGTGCATCGACTGCCACGCCAAGAAGGATGTGCACAAGGGACGCCTCGGCAGCGCATGCGCAGACTGCCACAACGAGAACGACTGGAAGGAAACAGGCAAGTTCGACCACGACAAGACGCGCTTCCCGCTCCGCGGCAAGCACGCGCCACCACTCAAGTGCGAGAGCTGCCACAAGGATACCCGCTACAAGGAGACGCCGACCGCGTGCATCGGCTGCCACAGGAAAGACGACAAGCACGAGGCCACCCTGGGCGAGAAGTGCGCCGACTGCCACACCGAGCGCGACTGGAAGGCGAGCAAGTTCGACCACGACAAGACCAAGTTCCGACTGCGGGGCGGCCACGTGGCGCCGAAGGTCAAGTGCGACGCCTGCCACATGGATCAGAAGAGCTATCGCAAGACGCCGACCGACTGCTACAGCTGCCACAAGAAGGACGACAAGCACAAGGGAAACCTGGGCATTGCGTGCGCGGACTGCCACACCGAGAAGAACTGGAAGGAAACAGGCAAATTCGACCACGACAAGACGCGCTTCCCGCTCCGCGGCAAGCACGCGCCGCCACTGAAGTGCGAGAGCTGCCACAAGTCGGCCGTATTCAAGGACGCGCCCACCGCGTGCGTCGCCTGTCACCGCAAGGACGACGAACACAAAGGCGCGCTCGGCGAGAAGTGCGGCGACTGCCACACCGACCGCAATTGGAAAGAAACCATGTTTGATCATGGCAAGACCCGCTTTCCGCTGCTCGGCCTCCACGTGCGGGTGAAGTGCGCGGACTGCCATCGCGACCCGGATTACAGGCGTACGCCGACCGACTGCCAGTCCTGCCACGAAAGGGATGACGTGCACAAGGGCCAGCAGGGAAAGAAGTGCGAGAGCTGCCATGACACAGACACCTGGAAGAAGGCGCGCTTCGACCACGCGCGCGCGCGCTTTCCGCTGGTCGGCGGGCACCTAGTGGTCGCGTGCGGCAAGTGTCATGCGACCCAGCGCTACAAGGACGCCAGGAGCGAGTGCATTGCCTGTCACGACCGGGGCGACGTCCACAAGCGCCGCCTCGGCACCCGCTGCGAGACGTGCCACAACGCGCGCACGTGGACGAGCTGGGACTTCAACCACGACCGGCAGACCAAGTTCCGGCTCGATGGAGCGCACCGGAAGGTCGACTGCCACGCCTGTCACCGGCAACCGGTGCAGACGAGGGCGACGCTCCCGACCAGCTGTGTGAGCTGCCACGCGGCCGACGACGTGCACGACGGCGGCTACGGCAGGCAGTGCGAAACATGCCACGTCACCGCGTCGTTCAAGCAGATCAAACAGCGAGTTGGCATGAGCGGCAATGCCGGCCTCCTGGCCCGCGCCTGTGGAAATCCTGCATTGCGCGTGCCAAGCGTCTGCGGGGAATGGGCGGGCCTGCCGGACAACCACCGGGAGCATTGACATGATCCCTGACCTTCATCGCATTGAACGGGCGTGCACATTACTGGCCGCGCTGCCGGCGATCGTCCTGGTTGCCCTGGCCGCACTCGCAGCGGGTCCCGTCCGCGCGCAGGCGCCTGGCAGTTTTCAGCATCTGAGCACGGGCTTCCCGCTGACCGGCGCGCACCAGGTAGCGCGCTGCGAATCCTGCCACGCCAGAGGCGTATTTAAAGGCACGCCCCGGCAGTGCGCGTCGTGTCACACATCGGTGAGCAGGGTCGCGGCCGTCATCATGCCGACGAACCATGTGCCGGTCACGCAGCCCTGCGAGTCCTGCCACACCACCGCTTCGTTCGCGGGCGCCCGCTTCAGCCACGTCGGCATTCAGCCTGGAACCTGCGCCTCCTGCCACAATGGAAGGCAGGCGCCCGGAAAACCCGCGGGCCATATTTCGACCACGGCTTCGTGCGACACCTGCCACCGGACATCGTCCTACAGGCCGGCTTTTTTCAACCACACCGGGGTCGTTACCGGCACCTGCGCCACTTGCCACAACGGCACCAGCGCCAGAGGCAAGACCACGAACCACGTGGTCACCACCGCGTCATGCGACACCTGCCACCGCACCACCGCCTGGCTCCCTGCGACTTTCAGCCATACCGGAGTCGTCGCGGGCACCTGCGCCACTTGCCACAACGGCACCAGCGCCAGAGGCAAGACCACGAACCACGTGGTCACCACCGCATCGTGCGACACCTGCCACCGCACCACCGCCTGGCTCCCTGCGACTTTCAGCCATACCGGCGTCGTCGCGGGCACCTGCGCCACCTGCCACAACGGCACCAGCGCGAGGGGCAAGCCGACCAGCCACTTCGTCACCACCCGCGCGTGCGATGCGTGTCACGCGACCACGGCCTGGCTGCCGGTCCGGCCCTACTCGCATTCCTCCCCGTCCTACAAGCCGCACAACTCGAGCGTCACCTGCTTGAGCTGCCACAGGTCGAACAGCGAGACGGCGACGTGGACCTTTGCGGCCTACCAGCCGGATTGCGCCGGTTGCCACGCCGCGAACTTCAGGGCGAGTCCGCACAAGAAGGTCGACTCGCCGCAAATCCTCTACACCGTCGCCGAGCTGAAGGATTGCTCGGGCAGTTGCCACACTTACACCAACAGCACCTTCACCACGATTCTGAGATCCAGATCCGGCGAGCACCGGTCGACCAGTGGGGGCTTCTGACCCAATGTGCTCAATAACCAACGAATCGACCGAATGCCCTGGCGCGCGTTGATCGGAAGAATCGCGTTTCTCCTGCTGTTCATCCCTGTTGCGCTATTTCCCGGCGCGGCGGGCGCGGAGGTGCTCGACGAGCTCACGGTCTTCCAGGAGCGCACAGACGCGGTCGTCCGCATCACCTTCAGCGCGCGCATCCAGTACCTGCGGTACACGACCGTCGGCGACGGCCTCGTCGAAATCTTCTTCCAACTCCTGTCGGCGGACGATTCAGCGGTGACGGAGACGCGCCGCATCGCGCGATCTGCGACCTTCCCCGGAGTGGAAGTGACCTACCCGCTCCAGCCGCGCGGGCAGCCGCAGAAGCTGACGGTCCGTTTCTCGAGCCCGGTAACGTTTCGCGTTCGTCCAGGCGGCAACCGGGCGATCGATCTCGTTATTCCGGAGGGCGCGTGGCTTCTCCCGCGGGCCACCGTCGAGCCGGTGCGGGAATCGCCAACGCGTTTCGTGATCCGGCTTGATTCCTTCCGCACGCCCGAGGACATGCGCCGCGCCCCGCCGGTCCCGGGCGAGCTCTCGAATTTCGAGGTCTTTACCTCGGAGGCGAGGCGCGACGGCCGAACCGAGCACGACATCCTCCTCGGTTACTTCGGGACATTGGAGACGGCGGAGCGGGTCCATCAGCGTCTCCTTCAGCGATTCCCGCTCGCGGAAATCATCGACCTTGGCGAGTTGCCGCCGGAACCTGCCCGGATTGCGGTGAGTCCCGCGGCCCCGGCCGCCGTCCCGGAGGCGGCGCCCGTGCCAGCGGCAGTTGCACCCCCTGCACCCCCCGTGACTCCGCCCGTGCCAATTGCAGCGCCCGCCTCCGCGCCTCCGGTGATTCCGCCCGCGCCAATTGCCGTGATACCGCCCACAGTAACCGCGCCTGCCCCGACCCCAGCGCCACCGCCCACGCCACCCGCAGTCACTGCACCCCTGCCGCCTCCCGTGAGCACTGCGGAGGTTGAGGCCAGCGCCGCAGAACTCATGGCCATCGCGAGCGCGGCGCTCGATTCGGGCCACAACGCGACCGCCATCGAGCGGCTGAACCAGTTGTTGATGCTCCCGCCCAACCGCCAATCGCAGCAAGCGCAGGAACTGGTCGGGCTCGCGCGCGAGCGCAGCGGCGAGACCACCAAAGCACGCGCCGAGTACGAGCTCTATCTCAGGCTATTCCCCGACGGCGAAGGCGCCGCGCGCGTGCGCGCGCACCTGGCAGCGCTGGGTTCCCCCGCCGCGCCCCCGGCACCGCGTCGCGATCGCGCCCCGGTGCGCGCGGTAACCGGCACCCTCTCGCAGTACTACTATGGCGGGAGGACGAAGGTCGACACCGTGTTCAATACGCCGACGACCCCGGACCGCTCGTCGTTTACCGCGACGGACCAATCGTCCCTCGTCACCAATCTCGACCTGACGCTGCGCAGCCGCAGCGAGAGCTCCGACAACCGCTTCGTTCTGCGCGACACCAACAGCCAGAGCTTCCTTGACACCACGCCAAGCTACAACCGTCTCAACGCCGCCTATTACGACTACCGGGGGCTGCTGAATTCGTTTGCCGCCCGCGTGGGGCGGCAGACCGGCCTGGCGGGGGGATTGCCTGGCCGCTTCGACGGCGCGATCGCCGGCCTTGGAATCACGCAGAAATGGCGCGTGAATGCCGCCGCCGGCGCGCCGGTCGAGTATCCGTCGATCGATTCCAAGCGCCGTTTCTGGGCCACGAACCTGGAATTTGAGAACCTGGGCGAAGCCTGGAGCGGAAATTTCTTCTACGTCGATCAGAGCGTGGACGGGGTTCTCGACCGGCGCGCGGTCGGCAACGAAATCCGATACTTCCGCGGCGGCACCTCGCTGTTCTCG
>Ga0184615_10000692_pt1 | contig 18177 bp, 13 predicted proteins | sample PLM4_65_coex_FD_133134 | JGI IMG/M metagenome (GOLD analysis project Ga0184615, IMG submission 133134) | Groundwater sediment microbial communities from an aquifer in East River, Colorado, USA - PLM4_65_coex | ecosystem: Environmental > Terrestrial > Soil > Riparian zone | place: USA: East... | reverse complement strand
GAGCGTGCCGAGTATGTCGCCGATGTCGCCGGGGTCCCCTCCGAATCCGCCGCCGCTGCCGAACAGCTGGTCGAGCGTCAGATCGAACTCGCGATTGGTGATCACCCGGTAGACGATCTTGCTCTTGGGATAGATGTTGTTCACCATCTTCGAGGCCTTGATCCGCTCGGGGTCGGTGGCGACGACGACGATGCCGTCCTTGCTGTCCTCGATCGGGGCCCACGTGTTGGTCTTGCAGAAATCGCGGCTCATGTTCTTGATGAGGTCGGGCGACTTGAGGCGATCCGACTTGAACGGTTCGTACGGCACGCCGAAATAGGACGCAAGCGCCTCGCCCAGCGCCTGGAGCTTGACCTTGAATTCCTCGATCAACACCGTCTCCATGTCGAGGTTCTTGCGCCGCGCCGAGCGCTGCGCCAGCTCCAGCTCCTCCGCCGAAATCACCGCGCTGGTCACCAGCCCGTCGTACTTGGTGCGCACCTGCATCATCGGGCCCTGGCGCTGGCGGAACGCGATCGCCAGCGTCTCGCACAACTGCACCACGCCCTCCTCCATGTACGCCGGGAACGTCTGCCCGGACTTGAAGTTGATGATCTGAACCACGCCGATCAGCTCCTTCGTCTTGGTCTCCACCACCGGCGCGACCAGCATCTGCTTCGTCCGGTAGCCGGTCTTGGCGTCAACCGCCTTGAGGAAATTCAGCTGGGGGCTGTAGGACTTCAGCTCGACGTCATCGTAGACGTCGCGGATGTTGACCGTGCGCTTGTTGCAGGCGACGAAGCCCGCGATCGACTGCTCGTTGATGGGCAGCTTGATGTCCTTGAACGAATTGAGCCCGGTCTTGACCTTCGAGACGATCGAGCCCCGGTCCTCGTTCGTGAGGTAGATCGTCAGCCGGTCGGCGTTGAACAGATTGCACAGTTCCTGCGACAGCTCGAGGATGATCTCGTCGATGTTCTTGGTCGCGTGGATCTTGGTGGTGACCGTTTGCAGCTTCTGCTGAAAACCCAGCTTCTCGGCTAGGTTGTCGCGGCTGACCGGCTTGCTGTGAAGTACAGTGCTCATAGGGCCCTCAACCAGTTCCTGTTTACGCCGTTAACGGAAGTTCCCGGATTCCAGTCCCGCATCGCGGAACCCTGTTGCACCGGTCCCGGGGCGCACCGCCTCGCAACCTGCAACTACCAGCCAGAATCATGCCAGCGCGGCGTGAATTTTCACCGCTTTTGGGGATGCTCAGAATTCGAACACCCGGCTGTCCCGCGGCATCTGCGGCCGATGCGCCTTCAGCGCAATGGCAAACCGCCTCGGGATGCACCCGGATTCGCGCGGCTTCAGGTGCGAGATGAAACCGTGCAATCGAGCACCCCGGATTTGACCGCTACTTGGTTTCAAAGGTCCATGCCCCGTCCCAGCCCGCACCCGGCGGATGGGCGCGATGGTGCGCGATGCGCTCGATGAACAACTCATAGAGCTCGCTGTCTGGCGCCATTTTTCGCAGGTTGAGGAGCTGGACTTCCGCGCGGTCCCAATCCTGCTGGCGATACAGCATAAGTGCTTGATTCCATAACCTATTTTCATCTTGCCTGGCTTGCTCCACCTGCCCTTCCAGACCCAGCGGCTCGTAAATCGTAACCAGCTCCTCCTTGCCCTTCACGCGCACCCGGTCGATCTCGCGCAGGACAAAGCCGGAAATCAGCTTTCGAGTGCCATCGCCGATAATAATATCAGCACCATACTGTTTTGTGATGCCCTCGAGCCGCGAGGCGATGTTCACCGCGTCGCCCATCACGGTGTAGGCCCTGCGGATCTTCGACCCCATGTCGCCGACGCGCATCACGCCGGAATTGACCCCGACGCCGATCTTGAACGTGGGCCATCCCCGCGCCTTGAACTTCTCGCTGAGCGTCCTCGCTTCGCTCTGCATGCCCAGCGCCGCGAGCACGGCGTTTCTCGCGTGCTGCGGATCCGCAACCGGAGCGCCCCAGAACGCCATGACTGCGTCGCCGATGTACTTGTCGAGCGTGCCGCGGTGCCGTTCGCGGATCACCAGGCTCATGTTCGTGAGGTACTCGTTGATGTAGCTCGAGAGGTCTTCCGGCGTCAGGGTCTCGGAGATGGTCGTGAATCCGCGCACGTCGGAGAACAGCACGGTGAGCTCCTGCGCGCGCGGGGCCATGTTGAACCGCTCCGGGTTCCGCGCCATTTCGTCCACCAGCTCGGGCGGCACGTACTGCCCGAACAGGCCCGTGATCTGGCGTATGCCGCGCGCCTCGACGAAGAAGCCATAGGCCATGTTGAGCGTGAACAGCACCAGGATCATGGCGAGCCCGGAGGCGAGCGGCAGTACCAGATCGGCGTATTGGAACACCATGACGTTGGTCGCCAGAACCGCCGCCAGCACGAGCAGCGTCGCCAGCGTGGAAACGAGGGGATTCAGCAGCGGCAGCACCAGGGCCATGGCCACCCCCAAGGCGAGCAACAACACGAACTCCGCGCCCACCACGAAGGGCGGGCGCTGCTTGATGTTGCCGTCGAGCATGCCCGAAATCATGTTGGCGTGGACCTCGACCCCCGGATAGACGGGGTCGACGGGGGTCGCCCGCAGATCCAGCAGCCCCGGGGTCGTCGTGCCGACGAGCACGATCTTGCCCCTGAGCTCGGCCGGATCGACGCGCTCGTTCATCACGTCCACGATGGAAAAATACTTGAAGCTGCCCTTGCGCCCCCGGTAGGGCACGAGCGCAGAGGCCTCGTCGTCCACCGGAATCCTGAGCGACCCGACCTGCAGCCACTCGAGATCGGGATATCCCCTGGACGCGAGCGCGTGGTCGGGGGTGGGCGCGGTCACCGGCGGCAAGCCGAGCAGCACGCGAACCATCGCCAGCGACAACGGCTCGTAATAGGCGCCGTCATACTCCGCCAGCATCGGCACGCGTCGGATGATGCCGTCGTCGTCGGTTCGCGAATTGAAATGGCCGCCGCTGGTCGCGGCCTTCTGCAATGCGTCCAGGTTCGCCGTATAGCCGCCCCACGAGGTTGTCGCCACCGTCCGGCCCTCGAAGGACTTGGCAGTCAGAATCGGCGGCGGCAGGGTCCCCTTCTTCTGCACGACGGCGGAATCCTTCTCCTCCAGGAAGTAGCCCAACACCACCGGCCGGCCCTTGAGCTTGCGGGCAAAGATGTCGTCGTAATCGAGCTGCGGCCTGAGCTGCCTCAAGACGGACTGGAACTGGGGGACATCACGCAGCTCCCGCTCGGAAAGCCGTTCGAGCACGCGGATGCCCGAGGACTCGTCGCGTTCGGAAAACACGATGTCGAAGCCGACGATGGCGATCTCGTAGCGGTCGAACAGCTTGTCCATGAGGAGCGCCAGCCGGTCGCGCGGCCACGGCCAGCGGCCTTCCCCGCCCTGCTCCCTTTCCGCGAGGCTCTTCTCGTCGATGTCGAGAATGACGATGCGGGGATCCACGGTTTGCGGCATGGTGAGCTGCAGCCGCGTGTCGTAGACGATCGCCTCGAGGTTTGCCAGCAATGGCAGTCGCAGTCCCCACGGCTCGATCGCGTGAGCGAGAAACACCGCCACCACGACGAGACCGATGATCATCCGCGCCAGATGCTTTGTTATCGCTGCCAGCACTGCGCTCGTCCCCTAACGGACTGAATCGAGAATGGACCCGGGACCGGTACTGCACCGGTTTCCGGCCCGGCGCCGCCGTCGCGCGCGGAATGCGCGTGCACGCGCTCCAGACGACGGCCGTTGCTATCGCTTGAGGAAGAACTCCATTTTCACCCCCGCCAGCTCGATCACATCGTGATCGTTCAACTGCCGGGCCTGGGCGTCGATCGTCTTGCCGTTCAACACCGGAAAGACAGCGCCCTCGACATGGGTGATGAAGTAGCCCTGCGGACGGCGCGTGATCACCGCCACCTGGACGCCCGGCTTGCCCAGCGTGGTGAGGTTCTTGACGAGCTCGATCTCCTTGCCCGCATTCGGGCCGGTGAGGAGCTGCAAGGCGGCGAGCGGCTGGGCTTCGGCCGCTGCAGGCTTTTGGGCGGCGGCGGCCGGGGCCGCCGGCCTGGGCGGGGATGTCAGCGGGGCCGCCGCAGCCGTGGCGGGCCTTGGTGCGCCCGTGGGCGGGGACATCGGAGCCGCCGCGGGCTTGGGCGCGGTCGGCTTCCCCGGAGAGGACTTCATCACCATGGTCCGCTCGAAGTCATCCTGCGCGGCCTGCGCGGCGGCGGCGGCCTCGACCACGTATTTCATCTTGTATTTGCCGATCTCAACCACATCGTTGTTCTGCAGGATGTGCTTCTTGATCGGGTTGCCATTGACCAGCGTGCCGTTGGTGCTGCCCAGATCCTCGAGGAACGAGTCATTGAGGATGGTGACGATGCAGGCATGCTCGCCGCTGACCGCCAGGTTCTCGATCTGGATATCGTTCTGCGGCCTGCGCCCGATCGTGATGCGCTCCTTGTCGAGCGGGATCTCCCTGATCACCGACCCTTCCAGACTGAGAATCAACTTCGCCATGGTGGTATCCCCGCCTTCTATTTGAACCAAGCCTTCACCTTATCCAGCACGCCGCCGCGTGCCGGGTAACCCGTCGCGACCCGCACCAGTATCACCGAGACGTTGTCGCGCCCCCCATTGTCGTTTGCCAGCTGCACCAGCTGCTCGGCCGCGAGCGGCAGGTTGGCGGCAAGCGAGGTCAGCGTCAACTGCACATCCTCGTCGGTCACCATGTCCGAAAGCCCGTCGGAGCACAACAGGTACACATCGCCCGGCTGGACGGAGTAGGTATGGACCTCCGTCTCCACCTCCGGGTCGATGCCGACGGCGCGCGTGACCAGGTTCTTGTTCTGCGAATGCCGGGCCTGCTCTTTGGTAATCATGCCGCTATCTATCTGTTCCTGCAACAAAGAATGGTCGCGCGTAATCTGCTCCAGCGCGCCGCCCCGCAGGCGGTAGAGGCGCGAGTCGCCAATGTGCCCGACCGAGATCTGGTTATCGTGCCACAGCGCCACCACCAGCGTCGTGCCCATTCCGGAATACTGGGGCTGGCTTTGCGACGCCTGATAGATGGCGGTGTTGGCGCGGGTCGCGTGCTTCTCGATCAGCTGCTCGGCGTCCTGGCCGTTCAACTCCTCGGGACTCGTGTTCGAAAGCACCTTCTTCATTTCGGTCCGGATCAGCTCGACCGCGATGCCGCTGGCGACCTCCCCGGCGTTGTAACCGCCCATCCCGTCGGCGAGCACCGCCAGCCCGATCTCCGCGTCGGCCGCGATGCTGTCCTCGTTGTGCGACCTCACCATCCCGGGGTGGGTGGCGATCGCGACCTCCAGCACGGCGCTGAGATTGATCATCGCGCGTTCAGCCTATCGAGCCCGCCAATGGCGCAGGCTGGGGCGCCTGCCGGACCGCCTGGCGCGCCCCGGGCAGGCTCTGTAGGCAAAGCTGCAGCGCCCTGGCCATCTGCTCGCCATTCTGATAGCGCTGATCCGGATCCTTGGCAAGTGCCTTGTTGACGATGGCGGCCACGCACGCCGGCAGCCGCGCGTTGTGGGTGCGGATATCCGCGTGCGGCTCGTTGGCGATCTTGAACATGAGCCGGGCCATCGACTCGCCCTCGAACGGCAAGTGCCCGCAGGCAAGCTGGTAGAAGGTGACGCCGAGCGAAAACAGATCCGAGCGACCCTCGATCTTCTTGCCGGCCAGTTGCTCGGGCGACATGTAGGAAGGGGTGCCCAGGACCATGCCGGTCTTGGTCCTGGAGGAATCGGTGATGCGCGCAATGCCGAAATCGGTGACCTTGACGCTGTCGGACACCGGCTCGTACATGATGTTGGCGGGCTTGATGTCGCGATGCACCACGTTGTTCCTGTGGGCGTAGGCGAGCGCCTCGGCCACGCGGGCGATGATAGAAAGCGCCTTGTCGAGCGGCAGCAGCTTGTCGGGCTTGCTGTATGGGGTCAGGTCCCGGCCCTTGAGGAATTCCATCGCGATATAGGCGAGATCGTGCTCGTCGCCCGCGTCGTAGATCGTCACGATGTTGGGATGGGTCAGGCGCCCCGCGGTTTCGGCCTCGCGGAAAAAGCGCTCCTTCACGTCCTTCAGCTCATCGGGCTCGAACGCCTGCGACAACGCCATGGTCTTGATCGCCACTACGCGCCCGATCTTGGGATCCTTGCCCTGATAGACGACGCCCATCGCGCCCTTGCCGAGCTCCTTCTCCACCTCGTAGCGGCCGAGCATGGGCTTTTCCACGCCCCCGCCGGGCAGGAGCACCGTGCCGCCTGGGTGCCCGCCGCCCGCCCCCAGCATGACCGTCTCCGACATCGCCTTGGCGCGTTTGAGGCGGCTCTCGAGGTCGCGGAACCTGGGGTTGTAGTCCGCCATGTAGCGGAAGACCGACTCCGCCTTGTTGAACTGGCGCTTGCGCTCGAAATCGAGGGCCAGGTTGTAGAGGAGATCCATCACTGAGTCGTCGATCGGCAGCTTCCTGAAGGAGTCGAACGCGGTATCGAGTTGCCCCTGGCCCTGGTAGGCGAGCCCGAGCATGCGGTTGCTCTGGGCGGACTCGATGTCGAGCTTCTCCTTGCCGCGCTCGGTGACGAGAAAGCGCTTGGTGATGAGCGCCGCGTAGCCGACCGCGAGGAGAGCGAGCGCCGCCATCAGCTGCAGCCACATCAACTGGGTCACCATCAGCGCAAAGTGCGCGGCGATCAAAGCGATGCCGAGAACAAGGCTCAGCATGCCGGCAACCGCTGCCCTGAGACGCGGCAGCACCACGATGAGGTAGAGCGCGACCAGCAGAAACACGGCCTTCTCGACCCCGAAGCCCCACGCCGGCGTCACGAAGAAGTGCTCCCCGAGTATGCTCGAGACGGTGTGCGCGAGGGTAAGCACCGGCGCGGTCGCCGGCGAAACCGGCGTGACCTGGGCGGTGCCGAGGCCGGCCGCGGTGGCGCCGATCAGCACGATCTTGTCCTGATACTTGGCTGCCGGAATCTTGCCACTGTAGACGTCGAAAAACGAGTCGGCCGGGATCGCCGGCCGGTTGTCACGGTCGGCGTAGAAGAAGGTGTTCATGCGCAGCTCGGCGTCGGTCTTGATGGTGAGACGCCCGAGCTGCACCGCTTCGCCCAGCCGCGGCTTGATGTCCGCAAGCTCGAGGTTGAGGCTCTTCGCCGCAGCCATCAGCGCCAGCGACGGGAAATACCGGTCGTAGTGGCGGATGAGCAGCGGTTCGGCGCGCACCGCGCCGTCCACGTCGCTGCTGGCATTGAGATGGCCGATCGCGAGCGCCGTGACGCCGAGCTCCCGGATCGGGTAGATCGGCTCGATCCCCGGCAGCGTCAACTGATCGCTCCCTGCCTGCTTCAAGGTGAGGCTGTTCTTCCGCACGTAGTCGGGCACCGGCTTCTTCGGGTCGGGCGCGCCTTGCGGCTCGGCCAGCGCCTGGAACACCATGGGCAGCAGCACGTTGCCCGCGCGCGCAAAGCTCGCAGCGAGCTTGCGGTCGGTATTGAGCGCCTGCTCCGCCTCCGTCAGCAGCTCGCCGACCTGCGCCAGCCCGGGCGTCGCGGCCGGCCCTTGCGGGATGTTCCTGTAGAGCTCGAGCAGCTTGTTGATGTAGGCGAGCCCGGAGTCGAGCTGGGGCTCGAAAAAAAATGTGCTGTTGACGATGACCTTGGCTTTGGCGCCAGCCAGGACATCGACCATCCTGGCGTGCACCTCCCGCGACCACGGCCAGCGCCCGATGTTGGCGATGCTCGCGTCGTCGATGGCGATGACGGCCACCCGGTCCGAAGGGACCCGTGTCGTCGCCTGCACGCCCAGGTCGTAGGCCTTGCGCTCGAGGCTCTGGATCAGGTCGCGTCCCGACAAGGCCAGGACCACCAGCGCTACCACAACCCCCAGAAACCAGTCAGCTCGCCAAAAATCGAGTTGTCTCATCCCTATTCCAGCATTTTCTTATTGTTATCTAGCGGGTGGTTATCGTCGCCTACTCATGTATTTTACGATATTCGCGAAAGGGGGGCGGCTTTTTCGGCGCGCATGCGCCGCAACCTCGAAGGGATGACGGGAAATACAGGACAGGCCGGCCCGTGAGCGCGCCGGCCCTACAGAAACGCGCCGCAGATGCTAGCTGCCGAGCGAGGTGCCGGAGGAGAGTCCCGTGGCGCGCGCGAAATCGCCGCCGGAGAGTTTTTTCCCGTCTTCTCCCCGCGCGCGCAGCACTTCGATCGCACCGCCCTGCGCGGTGACCTTGAAGCTCGCCGCGGTGACATCGGATACCTCGCCGATCTTGCCCACGACCTCGGCATAGCGACGGGACGCGTGCTTGCGCGCGTCGAAGATCTGCAGCTTCTTGCCGTTCAACGTCGTCCACGCGCCCGGCGCCGGGTTGGAGCCGCGGATCAGGTTGTAGACGAAGTCCACGTGGCTCACCCAGTTGATGCGCGCCTCGGCCTCACGGAACCAGCCTTCGTAGCTCGCCCGGGATTCATCCTGCACCGTTTCCCGGTGCTTGCCGGCGTGCACCTGGTCGGCCGCTTCGAGCATCGCCTTGACGCCCGTCGGAAACAGCTTGTTGAAATAGAGGTCGCCGAGCGTCTCGTCCGGGCCGATTTCGCATTCCTTCTGCAGCACGATGGGGCCCTCGTCCAGTCCCTCCGTGGGGCGGAAGATGGTGAGCCCGGTGCGGGTGTCGCCCCGCACGATCGGCCAGTTGATGGAGGACGGGCCGCGGTATTTCGGCAGGAGCGACGGATGGTACTGGATCGTGCCCAGGCGCGGGATCTTCGTGAGGCCGTCGGGCGCAAACTGCAGCACGTAAGCCATGATGCCGAGATCGGCCTGGAGGCCTTTCAGGGCATCGTGCGCCTGCGGCTCGCGCAGCGATTTGAACTGGAACACCTTCAACCCCTTCTCCTCGGCGGCGGCCCGGAGGGGGTCGGCCTTGGCGCCCGGCTTCTCCGGCGCGCAAAAAACGCCGGCGACCTCGTCCTTGCGCGCGAGGAACGCCTCGAGGACCGCCTTCCCGAAATCCTGCTGACCGATGATCGCGATTCTCATGAGAGTATTTCGTTCCTTGTTGCTCGTTGCCCGTTTCTCGCCTCACCAGTAACGACGGACGAGAAACGAGTCACTTCTTTCCTATAGCCGCTACGCGGCCTTTTTTGGCGGCGCCGAGAACGCCCCCGCGCTCTTCAGCTGCGCGATCCGTTCCTCGCCGTAGCCGAGCACCTCTTTCAGGATTTCCCCAGTGTGCTCGCCGAGCAACGGCGAGCGCTCGATGCGCGCGGGCGAGTCCGAGAGCTTGATCGGCATACCCACGTTCCACCACTTGCCGCGCTGCGGATGATCGAGCTCGACCCACATGTCGCGCCCGCGCACGTGCTCGTCGTTCGCGAGGTCCTCGGTGCCCATCACCGGGCCGCACGGCACTTCGAGCGGATTGAGAATCGCCATCAACTCCCGCTTGGTGTACTTCAGCGCGAACTCGCCGATGATCTCCCACATCACATTCTGGTTCTTGCGCCGATCCGCGATCTTGCCAAACTTTTGATCGGTCGCAAGACCCGGCATGCCGATTTCAGGCCCGATGCGGTTGGCGAGCGCGTCCCACACCGCTTCCTGGATGACGATGTAGAGGAAATCGTTCGGCCCGCCGGGCTTGCAGCGAACCGCGTTGCCGAGCTGTCCGCCGCCCGAGTCATTGCCGCCGCGCGGCACGTCGCCCATGCCCTTGTGCGTTGGCACCGAGAACTCGGAGAGGCCGCCGCGCGTGAGGCGCTGGTGGTCCCGGAACTTGACCCGGCACAGATTCATGATCCCGTCCATCATCGCCACCTCGACGTACTGGCCGATGCCGGTGCGGTCGCGCTGGCGCAGCGCCGCGAGCAGGCCGATTGCCAGGTGCAGACCCGTGCCGCTGTCCCCGATCTGGGCGCCGGTGACGAACGGCGGGCCGTCCGGCACGCCGGTCGTGCTCATCGCGCCGCCCATCGCCTGCGCCACGTTTTCGTAGGCCTTGAATTGGGCGTACGGCCCGGTGGAGCCGAAGCCCTTGATCGAGCCCATGACGATCTTCGGGTTCAACTCGTGGATCTTCTCCCAGGTGAAGCCGAAGCGGTCCAGCACGCCCGGGCCGAAGTTCTCCATGATGATGTCGCACTTCTTCAGCAGGTCGATGAACACCTGCTTGCCCTCGGCGCTCTTCATGTTCACGGTGATCGAGCGCTTGTTGCAGTTGAGCATCGTGAAGTACAGGCTGTCGGCGTTCGGCACGTCGCGCAGCTGGCCGCGCGTCGCGTCGCCGGCCGGGTTCTCGAACTTGATGACGTCGGCGCCCATCCACGCGAGCAGCTGCGAGCAGGTCGGGCCCGCCTGCACGTGCGACATGTCGAGAATTCTCACGCCCTTCAAAGCTTCCATTCTGATCTCCAAATATTCTGCGGCAGATGAGTGCTGCCTGCCCTTGCCCAACGGCTTGACTTATTTCTTTTTTGCGCTCGGATTCAGGCTCGTGATGCGACCGCTTTCGGTGCCGGCGGTTTCATCGATGACGGCATTGATGAGCGTGGGCTTGCGCGAGCGGATGGCTTCTTCCATTGCCTTGCGCAACTCGGCCGGGGTCGTGGCGTGCACGCCCACGCCACCGAAGGCCTCTATCAGCTTTTCATAGCGCGCACCCTTGACGAACACCAAGGGTGCCGGATCGCGGCCGCCGGTCGGATTGACTTCGTCGCCGCGGTAGACGCCGTTGTTGTTCATGATCACCACGCAGACCGGCAGGTTGTAGCGGCAGATGGTCTCGACTTCCATGCCGGAGAAGCCGAAGGCACTGTCGCCCTCGACCGCGATCACCGGCTGGCCGCTGACCACGGCGGCCGCGACGGAAAAGCCCATGCCGATGCCCATCACGCCCCAGGTGCCGACGTCCAAACGCTTGCGCGGCTTGTACATGTCGACGATGCTGCGGGTGAAGTCCAGCGCGTTGGCGCCTTCGTTCACCAGGATGGCATCCGGGTTGGCCTTGATGATGTCGCGCACCACGTTCAGCGCGCTGTGGAAGTTCATCGGCGTCGGATTCTTGGCCAGGGTCTCGGCCATCTTGGCGATGTTCTTGTTCTTGCGCTCGGCGATGGCGGTGAGCCACTCGGCCGGCGGCTTGGGCCAATTGGAGCCGATGCCGGCGAGCAGCGCGGACACGCAGGAACCGATGTCGCCGACCACCGGGGCATCGATGCGGACGTTGCTATCCGCCTCCTGCGGCGAGATGTCGACCTGGATGAACTTCTGGCCGCCCCACGCTTTATGGTCCTTGCCGCCCCAGGTCTTGCCCTTGCCGTGCGAGAGCAGCCAATTGAGACGCGCGCCGATCAACATCACGACGTCGGCTTCGGGGAGCACATAGGAGCGGGCCGCGGCCGCGGACTGCTCGTGCGTGTCGGGGAGCAGGCCCTTCGCCATGGCCATGGGCACGTAGGGGATGCCCGTCTTCTCGGCGAGGGCCCGGATGTCCGCGTCGGCCTGGGCGTAGGCAGCGCCTTTGCCGAGGATGATGAGCGGGCGCTTGGCGCTCTTGAGCAGGCCGAGCGCGCGCTGCACCGCATCCTGCGCCGGGATCTGGCGCGGCGCCGGATCGACGACCTTGATCAGCGATTTCCTGCCGGCTTCCGCGTCCAGGGTCTGCGGGAACAGCTTGGCCGGCAGGTCGAGGTAGACGCCGCCCGGGCGGCCGGAGACCGCCGCGCGGATGGCGCGCGCGATGCCCACGCCGATATCCTCGGCGTGCAGCACGCGGAACGCGGCCTTGCACAGCGGCTTGGCGATGGCCAGCTGGTCCATCTCTTCGTAGTCACCCTGCTGCAGGTCGACGATCTCGCGCTCGCTGGAGCCGCTGATGAGGATCATCGGGAAGCAGTTGGTGGTGGCGTTGGCCAGCGCCGTCAGGCCGTTGAGGAAGCCGGGGGCGGACACCGTCAGGCAGATGCCCGGCTTTTGCGTCATGAAGCCGGCGATGGCGGCAGCGTTGCCGGCGTTCTGCTCATGGCGAAACGAAATCACGCGCATGCCCGCGGCCTGGGCCTTGCGGGTAAGGTCGGTGATGGGAATACCGGGCAGACCGAAGATCGTGTCGATGCCGTTGAGTTTGAGGGCATTGATCACCAGGTGAAAGCCGTCGGTCATTTCCTGTACAAGCTGCGCGTTGGCAGCGGTCGAAGCGACCGGGTTCTCGACGTTTCCCATGAGTCTCTCCTTGGCGTAGGTTATACGTTAACTGCCTGAAAGGGCGTTAAATATAGGCGCACGCGGCGGACCTGGCATTGACCGCGATCAAGAACTTGCCGTTATACTCGCCTTCAACTCCGTGCTTCCCTGTCGCAGTGCCGCGAGCCACGTCATGCCCCCCCTCGACCGCCATCCGGAAGCGAAGATTGTGCGCTTGCAGCTGCGGCAAAACTTCGTCTTGAAGCACCTCGACCCCGCGCAATGGCGGGAGCTCGAGCCGCTGCTCGAGGTGACGGATTACCCCAAGGGTGAACGGCTCGAGCATCAGGGCGACCGTTCCATGGAGCAATACTTCATCATCGACGGCATACTCAAGCGCGTGGTGTCGAACGCCCGGGGCAAGGAAATGATCCTGCGCTTCGCCGCGGAGAGCGACATCGACACCAGCTACGCGGCGTGGCGCCTGAAAACGCCGATACCGTACTCGATCCGCGCGGTGACCAGGGTGCGCGTCGCCAAGCTCTCGATGCAGCGCTGGGTGCAGTTCCTCGAGCGGCATCCCGCGGTGAAGAGCGTGTTCGAGTTCGAGATCATGAAGCTGATGAGCGAGGTCATGGCGCACACCATCACGCTGCACCTGCTCGATGCGGCGGGACGCGTCCAGCGCTTCTTGCGCAAGCATGCCGGCCTCGCCGGCCGCCTGCCGAAGAAGGAGCTCGCCTCCCATCTCAATCTCTCACCCGAGACACTCTCGCGGCTCAAACGCCACGGGAAAATCTAGTTTCTTCGCGGCGCGGCCGTCACCACCGCGCGCATCCGGGCCATCCCCGCCGAGATCAGCGGCCAGAACAGCGCGACCAGCGCGAGGCCGGTCAGGCCACCCACCAGCCAGTTCGAAAAAAAGACCGTGAGGTCGCCCTGCGAGATCAGCATCGACTGCCGGAACGAGCTCTCGGCCGCATCCCCCAGCACCAGCGCCAGCACCATCGGCGCGAGCGGGTAGTCGAGCTTGCGGAAGACGTAGCCGACGACGCCGAACACCACCATCATCCAGACATCGAGCATGTTGTTCTTGACGGTGAAGGCGCCGATGGCGCAGATCACCACGATGACCGGCGCGATGATCGGGAACGGGACGCGCAGGATGGCAGCGAACAGCGGCACCATCGTCAGCACGACGATGAGGCCGGCAATGTTGCCGAGATACATGCTGGCGATCAGCCCCCACACGAAGTCCTTCTGCTCCACGAACAGCAGCGGTCCCGGCTGCAGGCCCCAGATCAAGAGCCCCCCGAGCAGCACTGCCGCGGTCGGCGAGCCCGGTATGCCGAGCGTGATCATGGGCAGCAGCGCGGAGGTGCCTGCGGCATGCGCCGCGGTCTCCGGTGCGACCACGCCTTCGAGCTGGCCGGTGCCGAACTTGTCCCCGTTCCGTGACATCTTGCGCGCGACGCCATAGCTCATGAAGGAGGCGGGCGTCGCGCCGCCCGGGATGATGCCCATCCAGCAGCCGATGATGCAGCTCCTGATCGAGGTCGCCCAGTAGCGCGGCAGCTTGGCCCAGGTTTCCAGCACGATCTTGGGGTTGATCTTCGCCGAGTGCCCGGAGAACGACAGGCCCTCCTCCATGGACAGCAGGATCTCGCCGATGCCGAAGAGCCCGATCACCGCGACCAGAAAATGGAACCCGGACAGCAGCTCGGTGAAACCGAACGTGAGCCGCAGCTGGCCGGTGACGATGTCGATGCCGACCGCGGCCATGGCAAAGCCAATCATCATCGAGGCGACGATCTTGAACGGGTTGCCCTTGCCGGTGCCGACGAAGCTGCAGAAGGTGAGCAGGTAGACCGAGAAAAACTCGGGCGGCCCGAACTGCAGCGCGAACCTGGCGACAAGGGGAGCGATGAACGTGAACATGAGGACCGCCACCAGCGCCCCCACGAACGACGAGGTGAACGCCCCCGTCAGCGCCTCCCCGGCGCGGCCCTGCTGCGCCATGGGATAGCCGTCGAAGGTGGTCGCCACCGACCATGGCTCGCCCGGGATGTTGAAGAGCACCGAGGTAATGGCGCCCCCGAACAGCGCCCCCCAGTAGATGCACGAGAGCATGATGATGGCCGAGGTCGGCGACATGGTAAACGTGAGCGGCAGCAGGATCGCCACGCCGTTCGCGCCGCCGAGGCCCGGCAGCACGCCGATGATGACGCCGAGAACGATGCCGACGAACATCAGTCCCAGGTTGAACGGCGTCAGCGCAACCGCGAAGCCGTGAAACAGTGCGTTGATTTCTTCCACTTGCTCTTCCTCGACCCGCCCGGCTCAGAAACCGAGCAGGCGTTCCAGCGGCCCCTTGGGCAAGGGGATCTTGAACCAGATCTCGAACAGCACGAACGCGCTGACGCTCACCCCCAGGCCCACGGCCGTGCTGCGCAGCGAGTGATATTTGCCGACAAAGCTCATGAACAGCCCGATGAAGAGGGCTGAAGGAACGTAGATCCCGATGTACTGCACCCCCAGCACGTAGGCGGTGGAGGGTAGAAGGATCACCAGCACCTGCTTGAACCGCCCGGCAGTGACGAAAATCCTGCGGTCGGTCTTGAGCTTGACGAGGCTTTGCGCGAACACTACGGCGCCACAAACGCAGATCAGCAGGCCGATATAGAACGGGAAGTATCCGGCTTGCGGCCCCTCGGGGCCCCAGCTCGAGCCGAGCCGGTAGCTCTCGTAGCCAACTGTGGCGCCGATCATGACGACCAGCATCGCAACGACCAGGTCGATCACGACGATGCGCGCGCCAGCCTGCGCCGATTCGTGGTCATGCGGCATCAAACGGCTCCATGCTCCAGCAGGAATTCGACAACGGGGCCGCGCGCCCCGCTTGGGTGAACACCGGGACAGGTGGCGGGGAACGCCCGCCACCTGTCTTGCCGTGCGTTACTTCCTGACCGCCAGGAATCCTGCTTCCTGCATCAGCCCACGATGCAGGGTCTCGGCCTTGGTGACCCAGTCCACGTATTCCTTGCCCGTCATGAAGGTCTGGTTGAAGGCGCCGTCCGCCATGAGCTTTTTCCACTCTTCGGTCGCGCGCACCTTCCTGAACAGGTCAACGTAGAAGCTGACCACGTCCTGCGATACTCCGGACGGCATGAAGATGCCGCGCAGCATGACGTACTCCATCGGAATGCCCAGCTCCTTGCACGTCGGGATATCGTTCCACGACATGGTCTCGGTCACCTTGTTCGTGTACGGCATGCGGCTTCCGTCGAACACGCACAGCGGCCGCAGCTTCCCGGCGCGCCATTGCGCCACCGCCTCGATCGGGTTGTTGACCGTGGAGTCCACGTGCTTGCCGACGAGCTGGGTTGCAACCTCGCCGCCGCCCTTGAACGGCACATAGATGAACTTGGTGCCGGTCGCTTTCTCGATCGCCACGGTGATGATCTGGTCTTCCTGTTTGGAGCCGGTGCCGCCCATCTTGAACTTGTTGGGGCCGGCCTTCTTGACCGCGTCGAGGTAGTCCTTGGGCGCTTTGAACGGCGTATCGGCCGGGACCCACAGCACGAAATTGTCGAGCGCCAGCATCGCCACCGGAGTCAGTTCCTTCCAGTTGAAAGGCACGCCCGTGGCAAGGGGAGTGGTAAACATGTTGGAGAGCGTGATGATGATCTTGTGGGCGTCGCCCTTCGACGCCTTGACGTCGAGGAAGCCTTCCGCGCCGGCGCCGCCTGATTTGTTGATCGGGACGATCGACTGCTTCATCAGATTGTGTTTGGCGACCACCCCCTGGGTGAAGCGCGCCATCTGGTCGGCGCCGCCACCGGTTCCGGCCGGAATGATGAACTCGACCGATTTGGTCGGCTCCCATGCCGCCGCCGGGCCCGCCAGGGTTGCCGCAAGCAGCACCGCACTTACCGTCAAATTTCGCTGGATACGCATGATTTTCTCCTCGTGTATTTGTTGGACAAGCTGTTCCCGCACAGCACCCGCCCTAACCCAAACAACGGCCATTACGACTAGATAATAGTCCGATAATCCGTCTCGAACACCATTGACCGGCGTCAATCTTCTTGAAGGGCAGTATCCATGCCCCCGGATTGGTGCGCCGCAACAGCGCCGGCCCCGCCGTTACTTCACCAAGAGCACCGGCATCGGCGCCAGGTGGATCACCTTGGTGGCCACAGACCCCAGCACCAGATTCGACACCGAGCCCAGGCCGCGGGTGCCCATGATGATGTAGTCGCAGCCCTTTTCCGCTGCGTACTGGCAGATGACCTCCGCTTCCCCTCCGACGCCGATGTGGTGGTGATACTTGATCTTGGCGGCGTCGAGCTTTTGCATCGCGGTCTTGAGCGCCGCCATGCCCTCCTCGCGGTGGAACTGCGCGATCGTGTCGTGACCCACCACGGAGCTGACCCGACCGCCGTAGGGAATCTGGTGCTGGATATTAAGAAGGTGGATTTCAGCCACCTCCTTCAACAAGCCCACCTGCTTGATCAAGTGGTCGACCGCGCGGTTCGACGGCGCCGACCCGTCCACAGCCACCAGGAATTTAAGCATCAGCTTGCCCTCGATTACTCGTTGAATCCCGCTGGCCAGCCCGGATCAGGGGGTCCTCGTTTAAGTGTGGCGCCTTGGACGCTCCGCCCTCGCCGAGGTCTACGACCTTCTTGCCCGCGGCTTCGGCACGTGCGGCAAGCCACTTGCCGGCAGCCACGACGAATACGGCTCCCGCCGCCGGCGCCGCCCAGTGCAGCCAGGCGGCATTGGCGTCCACCCAGCCCTTCACCACGGGATCGGTCGTTGCCATGGCGCCGGCCACCCAGCCGAGCAGCCCGGCGCCGATGGTGATGATGACGGGGTAGCGGCCCATGATTTTCATCAGCAGGGTGGCGCCAAAGACCACCAGCGGAATGCTGATCGCGAGCCCGAGAATCAGCAGCACGATACTGCCCTTGGCTGCCGCCGCCACCGCGATCACGTTGTCGAGGCTCATCACCAGGTCGGCAATCAATATGGTCTTGATCGCCGCCCACAGGTTGTCGCTCGATTCGACGTCGCCCTCGTTGCCATCTTCCGGCAGCAGCAGCTTCACCGCGATCCACAGCAGCAGCACCGCGCCGATCATCTTGAGCCACGGCCACTTCAACAGTTCCACCGCGACGATGGTAAGTATGATCCGCAGCACCACCGCCGCGCCGGCGCCCCAGAACACCGCCTGCGCCTGCTGTCTTGGCGGCAGCGAACGGGCCGCCAACGCGATCACCACCGCGTTGTCCCCGGAAAGCACGATGTTGACGAGGATGATCTGCCACAGCCCGATCCAGAACGCGGTGGATTGCAGCTCGTTCAGGAATTCCATTGTTCGCGGCTACTCCTCGTCCTGTCGTTGTTCGTGATCCTGCCTGTCCGTCCCCAGCGCAACTGATTATATCGGTTCAGAACAGCCCGACCACCTTGCCGTCATCGGTGAGATCGATCTTCTCCGCCGAGGGCACCTTGGGCAGCCCCGGCATGGTCATGACGTCGCCGCACACCATGACGACGAACTCGGCGCCCGCGGCGAGCCGCACCTCGCGGACGTTGATCACGTGTCCCGAGGGCGCCCCGCGCAGCTGCGGATCGGTGGAAAACGAGTACTGGGTCTTCGCCACGCACACCGGGTAGTGGCCGTAGCCCTCTTCCTGCAGCTTCCTGATCTGCCCGCGCACCTTGGCATCCGCGGTGACTTCGCTCGCGCCGTAGATCTTGGTGGCGATGGCCTTGATCTTGTCCCACAACGGCAACGCGTCCTCATAGACGAATTTGAAGTTCGACGGCACTTTTTCGATCAGATCGACCACGGTGCGCGCGACCTGCTCCGCCCCTTTGCCGCCGTCCGCCCAGTGCGTCGCCAGGATCACCGGCGCTTCGTGATGCGCCATCTTCTTCTTGAGCAG
>Ga0184615_10000691_pt1 | contig 18212 bp, 16 predicted proteins | sample PLM4_65_coex_FD_133134 | JGI IMG/M metagenome (GOLD analysis project Ga0184615, IMG submission 133134) | Groundwater sediment microbial communities from an aquifer in East River, Colorado, USA - PLM4_65_coex | ecosystem: Environmental > Terrestrial > Soil > Riparian zone | place: USA: East... | reverse complement strand
GAGCGGATCTCGAAGCGGCGCTCGAACAGCCGGTCGCCGCTGCCGACCGCGAGCACGTATTCGCCGGGCTTCAGGTACAGGAAGATCGTGCCTTCGTTCGCGTAGCGCAGCGACGACGGGACTCCGCGCAGCGCGATCGCGGCCGGCCCGTGCGCCTTGTCCGCGCCCGTGACCAGGACCTCGACCACCGTCTCCTTCGGGCGCAGGTCGAACTTCACCTTGGTCGCCTTGCCGCGGTGCACGCGCACCAGCTGCTCCTCGAGGAAGTCGCCGATCAGCTCGTTCGTGTCCGCGCTCAAGAGCGGCCCGCGCACCGTGACGTAGTAGGAGCGCCGCCGCGCGGGGATCCAGCCGAAGACCGTCGCCTGTCCCTGCGTGAGCGCGCGCTCGTAGCGGTTCAGCCGCCGCAGACCTTCTTCGATGCGCGACTTCGCCCTGGCCTTGCTCTTCAGGCTCTTGGCCGCGCGCGGCTTCCGCGCGCGGCGCGACAGGCTGATGCTGAAGAGCGCGCGGGTCCGCGGGGGCAGCTCGACCGCCACCGAGACGCTGCCCCAGCCGCGCAGGATGTGGAACGTCGCGAACAGCGCGGCCGCCGCGATGAGCGACAGCACCAGCCGGTTCCGGCGCGAGAACTCGCCGCGCGCGTCGATGCAGAGCTGATTGCCGAGCAGGCGTGTGTCGAACTCGCTCCGACCCGCGAGCTGGCGGAGCTCGAGCCGCCAGGGCGTCTCGCCGCCGCAGCTCACGCTGTCCGGGCCGCCCCGGCGCGGTGCGCGCTCGATGCGCGCGACGAAGAGGGCGTCGCTGCCGAGCGCGAGGTTCGCTTGCGCGACGGCGGTCGGATCCAGCGCGCCGTTGCTGCCGAAGGCGAAGAGCGAATCGACGAGCGCCTCGTTGGCCGAGTTCGCGAGCGCGGTGCGCAGCTCCGCGCGGGAGAGGAGCACGTAGTGCGTGCCGATCACGCGCGCCAGCGCGGCGTCGAGGCTCGCCCGATCGGGAACGCGAAGCGCGAGGCAATCGCGCGGAGTCGCGAGGCAGTCGATGGGCTCGCGCACGTCGAGGAGGGCGACCTTGCCGGTGTCGGCCTCGACCGCGCTGAAGGTCTGCAACAGCGCGAGCAGCCGTTCGTCGACGGCTCCGAGCTCGCTTCCGTCGCTGGCCGGCTCGGCCGCCGCGGTCTTCGTCTCCGCGGGCGCGACGCTGCCCGTGAGCAGGGTCGCCTGCTGGCGCGCGAGCGTGGCCGAGGGGCCGTCGCCGACCAGATCGTGCGCTGCCGCCAGGTCCGCGTGCAGCGCTGCATCGACCGGATCGAGCTCGACCGCGCGCTCGAGCGTCGTGACGGCTCCCGCGCCGTCGCCGCTCTCGCGCAGGATCGTCGCCTGCAGGCGCAGCCCCGCGGGCGTCGGTCCACCCGCGAGCTCCGCCGCCTGCAGGAGCTCGAGCGCGGGGCCGGGCTCGCCGCTCTGTTGCAGGATGCGCGCGAGCTCGCGCTTGGCTTCGGGATCGCGCGGAGACAGCTCGACCGCGCGTTCGAGCAGCGGGCGCGCCTCGGCGGCGCGTCCCGTCTCGGTGTAGAGCCCGCCGAGGCCGAGCTCGCCGGCGCCGGTCTTCGGATCGAGCTCGATCGCCTGGCGGAAGGCGGTCTCCGCGGATCGCGCGTCGCCGAGCGCGCGGCTGCTCTGCGCCACGCCGAGCAGCCGTGCGGGCGTCACGCCGCCGGCATCGATCGATTCCTGCCAGCTCGTCCGCGCGCGCTCGGCGTCGCCGAGCCGCGCGTAGAGTGCGGCCGAGTGCTCCTTCGCAGCGGGCGCGCTGGCGGGATCGAGCCGCATGGCGCGCGCGAAGTGGTCGTGCGCGCCTCGAGAGTCGAGCGATCGCGCGGCGCGCTCGCCCGCGCGCATGAGCACTGCCGCCTGGCGCGCGGGCTGGCTCGCGTCGAGCTGTGCGAGCTCTTCGAGCGCCCGGCTGGAATCGGGCTCGAGCGCGGCGGCGTTCTCGAAGGCGCGGCGCGCCCCGGCCTCGTCCTGCAGCAGCGCGAGGGCGCGGCCGTACGACAGCGAGATCTCTGGATTTCGCGGCTCGAGCGCGGCGGCCTTCGCCAGATACTGGCTCGCGTCCTGCGCCTCGCCGCGCTTCAGCCGCAGCTCTCCCGCGGCGAGCAACACGCGTGCGTCGATCGGATCGCCGTCGGCGGCCTGCGCGGCCTGCATCAGGATCTGCCGGCCTGCGACATCATTCGGTGTCGACTCGTTGCGCGCGGTGCGCAGACGCACCCGCTCGACGACGGGCGTGTCGTGCTTGGCGGCGGCGGACTCGATGCGCTCGCGCAGGTCGCGCGCCAGGGCGGAGTCGTCGCGTTCGAGCGCGCGCCACGCCCGGGCGAGCTCGCGTTGCTCGAGGAACACGAGCGCGCGGCTCTCGGCGCCGAGCTGGTCCAGCTCGAGCGGGCTCGGTGAAAGCAGGTCCGCGGAGCCTCCGAGCGCCGTCAGCACGCGCGCGAGCGCGTCGTCGAGCGCGGGACCGAGGGAGGTGGCTCGACCCGACGCACGCGCCGCGCCGACGAGCTTGCAGCCCTTCGGCTCGTAGACGCGAAGCGCGACGTCGATGCCGCGCGGGGTCGTGCGCAGATCGGCGAGCACCACGTGCTCGGCGCCGTCGGAGGCGGCCTTGTCGACCAGAGCGCAGGTCGTCGGCGGGGCATCCGGCTTCACGCCGACGAGCCGGGCGCGGAGCTCCCACGCGGGCCGGACGTCGATGCCCCCTTCGCGGAGCCGCATCCGGACGTGCTCGGCGAGCGCCTCGCGCGCGAGCGCGAGCTCCTTCGGGAACGTGGCCGGTGCGACCGTCGCGCTCGGCGCGGGCGCTTCGGCCGGCGCTTCGGCCTCCGCTTCAGTCTCGGTCTCCGCCTGGGCGTGCGCCGTCGCCGCGTGGAGCCACACGGTCTGGGTGAGGGCGAACGCGAGCGCCGCGGCTCGCGCCCAAGGGAGCGTCATGCGCATCTGTACGGGGATCGGACGCGGTTTCGCGCGGATTGAGAGACTCGCGCGAGCGCGACCGACGCGCGTGCGACAGATCTGCCCTCGACCGTCATCTCCGCCGCGCCTCGTGTAGGATCCCGGCACTGCGCGCGTTCGCGCGGAACGCCTCGAGGGAGATCCGACCGTGAAGCTCTACAACCTCAACCTTTCGCCGTACGCGTCGCGCGTCCGGATCGCGATCTACGCGAAGAACCTGCCGGTCGAGATCGTCGCGCCGCCCGGCGGCCTGGGCTCGGCCGAGTACGGCGCCATCAGCCCGCTCGGCAAGGTCCCGGCGCTCGAGGTCGACGGTCAGCTGATCGTCGAGTCGGAAGTCATCAACGAGTTCCTCGAAGACCGCTTCCCGACGCCGTCGCTCCGGCCGGCCGACCCGCTGGCGCGCGCGCGCATGCGCATGCTCTCGCGCTTCGCGGATCTCTACCTCTCGCCGCCGCTGAGCGCGCTGTTCACGCAGATGAACCCGGCGACGCGCGACGCGAAGCTCGTGGGCGAGAAGCTCGCCGAGCTCTCCACCCGCTTCGACCAGCTCGAGCGCCTCGTGGTCGCGGGGCCGTACGCCGCCGGCGCCGAGCTGAGCCTCGCGGATTGCGCGCTCGCGCCGGTGTTCTTCTTCCTGACGCGCATCATTCCCGCCGTCGGCGGCAAGAGCCCGCTCGAGGGGCGGCCGAAGCTCGCGCAGATCGGCGAGACCCTCGGAAAGCACCCGGCCGTCGCGAAGGTGACCGCCGAGCAGACCGCGGCGATGGCCGAGCGCCTGAAGGGCGGTGGCCGCTGAGCGCGGAGCTCGACGCCTATCGCCTGGAGCTGCGCGGCTGGCTGGCCGCGAACATCCCGGCTTGGTGGCGCGCCGAGCGCTGGGCGACACCGTTCGAGGTCGCCGAGAGCCGCTTCCCCGATCTGCGCGCGTGGCAGCGCGTCCTGTTCGACGCGGGCTACATGGGGCTGCGTTGGCCGCGCGAGTACGGCGGCCAGGGTCTATCCCTGGGGCACGAGCTCGTGCGGGCGGAGGAGTTCCAGCGCGCGAAGGCACCGCCGGTCGCGAACGTGATCGGACTGACCTTGTGCGCGCCGGCGCTGCTCGAGTCGGGGAGCGAAGCGCAGAAGCGCCGCTTCCTCGCCAACATCCTGTCGGCCGAGGAGATCTGGGTGCAGGGCTACTCGGAGCCGGGCGCGGGCTCGGACCTGGCCGGCCTCTCGACGCGCGCGGAGCGGGTCGACGGCGCGTGGCTCGTGAACGGGCAGAAGATCTGGACCACGAACGGCATGCACGGCGACTGGGTCTTCTGCCTGGTGCGCACGGACCCTGCGGCCAAGAAGCACGAGGGCATCGGGTTCCTGCTGATCGACATGAAGTCGCCGGGCGTCGAGGTGCGGCCGATCATGAACGCCACGACCGGGCGTGACTTCTGCGAGGTCTTCTTCACCGGCGTGCGCGTGCCCGTCGAGAACATGGTCGGCGAGCCGACGCAGGGCTGGCAGATCGCGAATCAGGTGCTGCGCCACGAGCGCGGCGCCGACATCTCCGTCGTGCGCTACGGCGATCTGCTCGCCGAGATCGCGGAGCGCGCCCGCTCGGCGCGCCGTGGCAAGACGCGGCTGAGCGACGACGCGCGCTTCCGCCAGCGCTGGTCGCAGCTTCGCGTCGAGTACGAGGTGCTGCGGCAGGGCGTGCTGAAGGCGATGGAGGATCTGAAGGACGGCCGCCAGCCCGGACCGGAGACCAGCCGCTTCAAGCTGCAGCAGTCGGAGTTCGAGCAGCGGCTGATGCGGCTCGCGACGGACGTGCAGGGGACCTACGGACAGCTCTGGCTCGACGGGCCGCGCGGTCTCGACGGCGGGATCTGGCAGTGGCGCGAGCTCTGGTCGCGCGCGTACACGATCTACGGCGGTTCGAGCGAGATCCAGCGCAACATTCTCTCGGAGCGCGTGCTCGGACTCCCGCGCGGCTGAGCATTCTTCTCAAGTCCGCTCGGCGCGCAGACGACGGTGGGTCATGGACCACCTGCGCCTCGTGTACGAAGACGACGTGCTGAAGCTCTTCTGGGATACGCGCGCGGGCTATCACATCGCGGAGTGGCACGGCTTCGCGAAGGCCGAACGGCTGCGCAACGCCTCGCACGCTTGCCTGTACGCGTCGCGAGAGCGGCGCTGCAGCCGCTGGCTCGCGGACCTCGCGGACTCCGCGGTCGTCGACGTGGAGGACCAGCACTGGATGGTCGAGCGGTTCTATCCGCTCCTCGCCGAGAACGGCTTGCGGCACATGGCGGTGGTGCTGCCGGTCGATCCGGTCGCGCAGCTCTCGGCGCAAAAGGTGAACGACGCATACGGGCGGAACGGCTCGATCGAGTTCGCGTACCACGCCGCGCGCGCCGACTCCGCGCGCTGGCTGGCGAGCAAGGCCGACTGACTCAATCCCTCGGCCGCGCGAGCAGGCCGGTGGTGGTGAGTCCAGGCTCGGCCCAGTGCCGCTTGTACGCGGACTCGGAGCCGAGGTCGTAGACCAGGGCGCCTTCCGCGCAGAGGCGCTCGATCATCTCGGCCTGCAGCGCGTGGCCGAGGCCGAGAGCGCGCGCCTCGTCCGTGAAGCTGAACTGGAGGCCGCGGAACAGGGCGCCCGAGGTTCCGCCGTACAGGTAGCCGAGGTCGGCGCCGTCGCGCTGCGCGATCAGGACGCGCAGGTCGCCACGCACCGCGAGGCGCGGGAGCATGCGCGCGTAGAACTCGCGCATCGGGCCGCGGTCCACCCCGTTTCCCGTCGCGGCCTTCCAGCTCCGCCGCTCGATCGCGAGCACGCGCTCGTACAGCGCCAGCGCCGTGGGCGCGTCGCCGGGGCTCATGCTCTCGAAGACCACGCCCGCCGCGCGCGTCCGCCGTCGCGCGGCGCGCAGGTTCCGGCGGAACTTCGCGCGGCGGCGCGCGAGCCAGCCGTCGGCGCCGCCCTCGAGCGAGGCTTGGAAGCGCACGCGGATCGAGAGTGGACGCAGCGCGAAGCGGCGCGCGAGCACTCGAATCACCGCCTCGAGCCGCGCGCCCGCGACGGGAACGCCCGAGAGGAGCAGCGGCAGACGCTCGCCGCGCGCCGCGGACGCCTCGAGACTTCGGCCGAGCAGCTCCGCGCTCTCCGGGCCGACCAGCGGCGAGGCGAAGCCCCACATCGACTCGAGCGCCTCGAGCACGAGGCCGACGCGCGGCTCGTCGACCGCCGCGAGCGCGACGAAGGAGCCGCCGTCCCTGGTGATGCGCAGCTCCGCGTGCGCGCGAAAGGCCTCGTGAAACGACGAGACCCAGGCGCCGCGCGAGCAGAACGCGTCGATCTCGGTGTCGGACGCGACCGCGCGGTCATAGTCCTCGACACAGGCTGCGAACTCGGCGCCGTCCAGAAGATCCATGCGCCGCGCGAGGGTCCGCTAGCTCGAGCCGTCCGGCAACCGCGCGACCAGTCCGCGCAGCGCGGCACTCGTGCGCCGCTTGTCGCCGGTCGCGATCAGATCGAGCGCGAGCCCGATCAGCGCGGCGTTCGCGAGCGTCGCCTCGCGCCGCGCGTCGGCGGCGGCGAGGCCGTCGGCGCGGAAGCCCTGGGCGAGCAGGTCGACCCAGTCGGAGACGAGCTGCGCGCGCAGCGATGCGGGCAGGCCCGAGCGCGTGGCCTCGAGCGTGGTGGCCTCGATCACCAGGCGCATCACCGGCAGGTTCGCCTGCGCGCTACACCAATTCCAGTAGCGCTCGAGGAGCTCGGCGGTCGTCGGTGTGGGATCGCTCTCGACCCAGGTGGCGATCATCGCGCGCTGGCGGCGTTCGACCTCGCCGAGCGCAGCGGCGAGCACGCCTTCCTTCGAGCCGAAGTGGTAGACCAGCGCATAGGTCGAGAGCCCGAGCGCGGCGGCGAGCGGTCGCAGCGACAGGTCCCCGATCCCGTTCTCGCACAGGTACTCGATCACGCGCTCGAGCAGCTCGGGCTTGCGGGCGGGATCGGGCTTGCGTCCCAACGGGGAGTCCTCCATGATTTAGGATATCGAACGATATCTTATCAGATCGAGCGAAGGAGAGCCGCCATGAACTCGACGCCGGGCCTGACCGACGCCTTGCTCGCGCGGCTGCGCGCGCAGGCGGCGCAGCCTGTGGAGCGCGCGGAGTCCCTGCCACCGGAGTTCTTCTGGCGGCCGGAGATCTACGAGCTCGAGCTGGAGCGCATCTTCCGCAGGGACTGGATGTGCGTGGGACGGGTCGACCAGGTGAGAGACCCGGGCGACTGGCTGAAGGTGGACCTGGTCGGCGAGCCGATCGTGGTGATCCGCGACGAGGCGGGCCGGCTCCGGGCGCTCTCGCGCGTCTGCCGCCATCGCGCGATGGATCTCCTCTTCGAGGTCGACGCGGCACGGGGAAACGCGGCGCGCCTCGAGTGTCCGTATCACCTCTGGTCCTATGGACTCGACGGACATCTCACCGGCGCGCCGGAGATGCGCGGCGCGCAGGGCTTCGATCGCAAGGCGTGCCGTCTGCCCGAGTACCGACTCGAGGTCTGGCAGGGCTACATCTTCGTGTGTCTGGACCCGGCGGCCGAGCCGCTCGCGCCGCGCCTGAGCGAGATCGAGAAGTTCCTGGGCTCGATCGACATGAGCGACTGGAAGGTGGCGGGGACGGTTCCGTGGGGAGAGGTCGCCGTGAACTGGAAGGTGGCGATCGAGAACGCCGCCGAGTGCTACCACCACATGGGCACGCACCGCGGCACGCTGCAGCCTTTCTGGCCCGCGAACAGGGTCGTCATCGACGAGACCTCGAGCCGGGATTTCATCGTGGGCCGCATGCGCGTGAGCCCGGAAGCCGCGGCGGGTGAGGAGAACGGCTTTCCGATCCAGCCGACGTTCCTGCCGTCGATCCCCGGGCTCACCCCCGAGCAGCGCTCGCAGACGCTCCTGGCAGGCGTCTTCCCGATGTTCTTCCTCGCGGTCGGCCCGGACTCGGCGACCTGGTTCGACTGGCATCCCACCGGCCCGGAGAGCCACCGCGTCGACATCCACGTGGTCGTCCCGCCCGAGTCGCTCGAGGCGCCCGGCTTCGCCGAGGCGCTCGCGGCGCAGCTCGACGCGGTGCGCGGGATCCAGGCGGAAGATGCGCGCACGAACGCCGGCGTGCAGCGCGGTCTGCGCTCTCGCAGCGCTGCGCCGGGTCGGCTGTCGCTGCTCGAGCGGCCGCTCTGGCAGTTCCAGAACTATCTCGCGCACCGGCTGACTGACTCGGAGGAATAGAGTCAGTCGAGCATCGGCCGCAGCCCCGAGAAGAGCCATTGCTTCATCGCGACCGTGGCCGGGACCGGGAGTATCTCGGGCGGCCTGGTCTGCTTCGCGTTCCCCGGCGAGACCACGCCGACCCACAGCTCGCCGTCGGTGAAGTAGCGGTCGCCGCCGCCGTTCCGGCCCCAGAGCATCTCACCGACGCCCGTCACCTGGTACTCGCGCACGAGCTCTCCGGCGGCGGCGAGGCCGTCGATCAGTGCGTCGCGGTCGGCGTCGATGTCGGGCGCGATGTGATGCGTGATCTGTCCCGTGCGGTGCGAGAGCCCGACGCTCGCATCGAACGTCGCGGAGCCGATCCAGAGCGGCCGCTTCTCCTCGCCGCGTTCCTCCCAGCGCCAGAAGCGGACGTGGTGCCGCCGCTTCGCGCTCTCTCCCGATTCCTTCTCGAAGGCGACGTCCTGCTTCCGGCCGAACAGGAAGAGATCGCTGACCGGCGCGGTCGGGTCGGGGCGATCGAGGACGACGCTGCCCGCGATCTCGAGGTCGCTCTCGAGGCCGAGGCCCGCGGCGACGCGCCAGCCTGCCGCCGCCATCGCGGCGTGAAGCTCGGCGTCGGTCGCGACCAGGCCGACGTTCAGTGCGTCGCCGGGTGACCCGTTCGCCGTGCGCGTGATGCGCGGGGACTCCTCGAGCCCTTCGTTGTGCTCGTAGTGGGTCCACAGCGCCGGGAGGATGACGTAGGCGAGGACCAGCCAGACGCCGACGATCCAGAGCACGCCGCGGAGCAGACGGCTAGCCACCGCGCACGTGCGCGAGGATCGCTCGCGCGACCGCCTCGCCGTCCTCGATCCCGACCGCGTGGCCCGCGCGCGGGATCACGATGAGCTCGGCGCGGGGGATCTGCTTCGCGATCTCCGCTGCGTCCGGCGTCAGGAGATCCTCTTCAGCCGCGATCACGAGCGTGCGTGCGCGGATCCGGCCGAGGTCGCGCGCGCGCGTTCCGGACCACGCGCGCAGTCCCGCCGCCGCGCGGCGCAGGGTCGCGGCGGGCGCGCGTGCCGCGGTTTCGGCCAGGGCCCTCGTTGCACGCCGACACGAGGATGCGTCGCCCAGGAAGGCGCTGCCGTAGAGCCACGGCAGGAGCGTTGCCGCGAGCGCTTCGGGGGAAGCCTCGGTTGCGATCCGGGTCCATGCATCGATCACGGCCAGCAGGCGCGGTGTGGCGGTGACGAACGGCGTGATCAGCACCAGCGAGCGCACAGCGTCGGGCTTCGCGAGCGCGAGCTCGATCGCCACCGCGGCGCCGAGGCTCGCGCCCACGACGTGCGCGGGGCCGCGCGCGGCGGCCTCGGCATCGGCGGCCGCGGTGGGCACGTCGTAGCTCTCGGCGACCGGCGCGCTCGAGTAGCCGATGCCGCGCGGATTCACGCCGCGCACGCAGAACGCCGCCGCGAGCAACGGGATCTGCGGGCTGAACGCGGAGACGTCCGTGCCGAAGCCGGGGAGAAGCAGAACGGTGTCGCCCGTGCCCTGACTCGGCGCTTCGAGCCGCACGCCCGCTGCGACCTCGATCCGCTCGCCCATCTGCCTCGCGGCCGCCTCGACGTCCTCGACGCTGATGCGCCCGTTGGGACCGCTGCCCGTCACGCGCGCGAGATCGACGTCGAGATCCTTGGCGCGCTTGCGCGCGGCGGGCACCACGGGCGGCTCGGTTGGTCGGGGGAGCGTGCTCCCCGTCGCGGCTGCCGCGGGCTTCGCGACCGCCGCCGGTCGCGCCGCGAGCTTCGCCGGCGCGGCTTCCACGCGCTCGTGCTGCTTTCGCCAGGCGTCCGCGTCGAACGCATCGTCGGCGTGCTCGGTGATCGCCGCCAGGAACGTCCCGCAAGGCACGACGGAATCCGGCGCGACGTAGACGTGACGCAGCACGCCCGTCGCCGGCGCTTCGATCTCGACCTCCGTCTTCTCGGACTCGATCAAGAGGACCATCTGGCCCTTCGTGACCGGGTCGCCCGGGCGCGCGCGCCACTCGATGACGGTGCCCTCCTTCATCGTCATCCCGAGCTTCGGCATCGCGATCGCGGACGGCATCCGGTCTCCCCGTGTCGGTCGCACCGCAGGGTGGCAGAGCGTCTACAATGGCTCAAGCGCCACTGGAGGATCACGCGAATGGATCTCGCTCGCGACCGACTCGTCGAAGCGTACCGCCACATGCGCACGATCCGCGGCTTCGAGGAGAAGCTCGTCGAGCTCGTCGCCGCGGGCCGGCTCGCCGGGTTCCTGCACCTGTATGCGGGCGAGGAGGCGGTTGCGGTGGGGGTGTGCACGCACCTCGCGGATCGCGACATCGTCTCGTCGACGCACCGCGGCCACGGCCACTGCATCGCGAAGGGCGTGGACGTGAAGGGCATGATGGCGGAGCTCTTCGGCCGCTCGACCGGCACCTGCAAAGGGAAGGGCGGCTCGATGCACATCGCCGACCTCGACCGCGGCATGCTCGGCGCGAACGGGATCGTCGGCGGAGGCATCGGGCTCGCCGCGGGCGCGGCGCTCTCCGCGAAGCTCTTGAAGACCGGGGGGGTGGCGATCGCGTTCTTCGGCGACGGCGCGAGCAATCAGGGCCAGTTCCACGAAGCGCTGAACATCGCCGCGATCTGGAAGCTGCCCGTGATCTTCGTGGTCGAGAACAACGGCTACGGCGAGGCGACGCCGATGGAGTTCGTCACCTCCGTGCGCGACATCGCCGAGCGCGCGAAGGCGTACTCGATGCACAGCCTGGTGGCGGACGGCCAGGACTTCTTCGACGTCTTCGAGAAGGCGGGCGTCGCGATCGAACGCGCGCGCGCTGGCAAGGGCCCGACCTTGCTCGAGTGCAAGACCTACCGCTTCATGGGTCACTACATCGGCGACAACCTGGCGTACCGCACGAAGGAAGAGACGGAGATGTGGAAGCAGAAGCGCGACCCGCTCGACCTCTTCGAGGCGCACGTGCGCGAGGCGGGCCTGGTCGATGCGGACGCGCTGCGCACGGTCGACGGCGAGGTCGCGCGATTGCTCGAGGAGTCGGTCAGCTACGCCGAGGCGAGCCCCTTCCCGACACCGGATCAGGTCACCACCGACGTCTACGTGATGGAGCGCTAGCGATGGGCCGCACCATTCCCATGCTGCAGGCGATCAACGAGGCCATGCACATCGCCATGGCCAGCGACCCCCGGGTGATCCTGCTCGGCGAAGACGTCGCGGGCGGCGGCGGGCGCAAGGAGCAGGGCATCGAGGAAGCCTGGGGCGGGGTGATGGGCGCGACGAAGGGCCTGTTGAAGCGCTTCGGCCCCGACCGCGTGCTCGACACGCCAATCAGCGAGATGGGCTTCGTGTCGACAGCGGTCGGCGCGGCGGCGACGGGCATGCGCCCCATCGTCGAGCTGATGTTCATGGACTTCCTCGGCGTCTCGCTCGACCCGATGCTGAACCAGGCGGCGAAGCTGCGGTACATGTTCGGCGGCAAGGCCAAGGTCCCGCTGACCATGCGCACGCTCGTGGGCGCGGGCCTGCGCGCGGCGGCGCAGCACTCGCAGACGCTCTACAACATCACCACCGCGATCCCCGGGCTGAAGACGGTCTGCCCGTCGAACGGGTATGACGCGAAGGGACTCCTGCTCTCCGCGATCCGCGACGACGATCCCGTGGTGTTCTGCGAGCCGAAGTCGCTCCTGTTCTCCATGTCCGAAGTCCCGGAGGAGGACTACATGGTCCCGATCGGGAAGGCGAACGTGGTTCGCGACGGAACGGACGTGACGCTCGTGGGTGTCGGGCGAACGGTGCAGACCGCGCTCGAGGCCGCCGAGACCTTGGCGCTCAATGGCACCAGCGCGCTCGTGCTCGACCTGCGTTCGCTGCAGCCGATGGACGAGGACGGCATCCTCGAGGCGCTCGCGCGCACGGGCCGCCTGGTCGTCATCGACGAGGCGCCGCCGCGGTGCGGCATCGCCACCGACGTCGCGGCGCTCTGCGTCGACCGAGGCTTCGACTACCTGCGCGCGCCGATCAAGCGCGTGACCGCGCCTCATTCGCCGGTGCCGTTCAGCCCCGCGCTCGAGGACGTGTTCCTGCCGACGGCGGACCGCGTCATCGCCGCGGTCGCCGAGATGGGCTGAGCCAGCCCGGAACCTGGTTCCTCGGAGTCAGTCGAACTCTCGAATCCAGCCGCCGACGACGCGCTTCAGCCGGTTCGCGTCGAGGCGGTACACGCGCTCGCGTCCCTGCGGCTCGACCACGACCAGCCCCGCGCGCTCGAGCTTCTGCAGGTGGCGCGTCGTCGTCGGCCAGCTGCAGGCGAAGCGGTCGGCGATCTCACCGGCGGTCATGCTCGAGCCGTGGTGCTTCAGCACGAGCAGGACGTGGCGGCGGGAGGCGTGCGCGAGGCAGGCGAAGACGTCCTCGATCTCGTCGAGCTCGCGCCGTGCGTCGCGCGCGCGTCTACGCGCGGCCACGGATCTCGATCGGCTGCACGTGGGGGAATTCCATGTTCGGCTTGCCGGCGCGCGACTCGCAGAGCGCGTCCATCGGCTCCCAGATCGCCGCGACTTCCGGGTGCTCGTGCGCGCGTTCGGACGCCTCGCCGCTCACCCACTCGAAGATCTCGACGAAGAGCGGTGCGCCTTTCTCCTCGGCGCCGCGGAAATGACGCGCCTTCTTGCGCGTCGCGAGGCCGAGCGCGCGCAGGGTGGGCCAGTGCCGCTCGAGCAGGCGTGTGAACTTGCGCTCGTTGCCCGCCTTCACGCGATACAGACAGATCACGGTCTCGGGCTTCACGATGCCTCTCCTTAATGATTAGCCGATTGGCTAATCTTAGAGCACGCGCAGCCCGGCTGTCCAGCCTCGGGCGGCGGTTCACGGGCCGTCGGCGCGTGCGTCGAGAGGGCGGCTCGCGGGCACCGCGTGCGGATCGAGCCGCAGCACGCGCGGCAGCATGCCTTCGATCTGCCAGGCGGGCAGATTCGAGTTCGAGGCCCAGACGCGACCTTCGCGGTCGAAGTCGACCTCGCGCGTGTAGGTGACGCGCGTGGGCAGCGGGTAGACCGTGAAGGTCTCGGTGCGCAGATCGAAGCGGATCAGCGAGTCGCTGTTGGTGCCGCAGATCCAGACGAGATCGCGCCCGCGATCCACGTTCAGCGCGTACGGCGTCTCGCTGCCGCGCGGCTCGATCGGGATCTCCCAGGTCTTGAACTCGCGGGTCTCGGGGTCGAAGCGCGCGAGCAGGCCCGACGAGAAGCCGGGGATCCAGAGCTTGCCGTGGCCGTCGAAGCGCAGCCGGCGCGGCGCCGTGAAGGGCGTGTCGACGAGCTCGACCGAGAGCGTCTCGGGGTCGATGCGCCCGATACGGTGTGCGTTCAGCTGACTGAACCAGACGCCCCCGTCCGGCGCGATGTCGATGCCGTAGGGCACCGGGGCGGTCACGCCCTCGCCGGCGCTCGCGCCCGACAGATCGACGTGCCGGCCGAGCCAGAGGAAGAACGGAAGCGCTCGGGACGCGAACGCCTGTCCCCACGTGGGCGCGGGCAGCCGGATCCAGCGGTGCGAGCCGCTGGCCGGATCGTATACACCGATGTGGTTCGAGGCGGCGACGCTGTACCAGATGCGCCCCTTCGGGTCGAAGCGGAGCGTGTGCGGGTAGTAGCCTTCCTCGAGCGGGTGAATGGACCACCTGCTGTTCTTCGGATCGAAGCGGGCAAGTTGGTTTCCGAGCGCGAGCGTGATCCAGAGCGCGCCGTCGGGCGCGACCTGCAGCGAGTGCGGGCCGACGTGTGCGTTGGCGTTGGGCGGGGCGGGCGAGCCCGATCCGCCGAAGACGCCCCCGAGCGGCAGATCGCCTTGCGGGACGTCGAAGCTCTCGCGCTTTCCGCCGGGCACCGACGGATCGAGGTGGAAGAGCTTGTCCTGCGTCATGTCGACCGAGTAGATCGTGCCGTCCGGATGGACCGCGAGGTCGTGCTGCATCGACGCGGGACCGCCGAGCACCCACTCCTCGACCGCCGCGTCGCGGACGGCGACGGCCGGTGCGGGCGCGAAATCGGGCGCGCTCATCTTCGCGGTGAGCGCGGCGACCGCGGTCGCAGGATCGTACGCGGTGGTGAAGAGCTTGGGCACCTGCGCGCGCAGCTCGGGCGAGAGTCCGGCGCCCATGCGCGCCATCAGCGAGAGCACCTTCTCCCACTGGTCGTCGGGGCGCAGCATGCGCGTGGCCCAGTTGCCTTGCTGATGGCAGTACGTGCACTGCCGCACCAGCTCCTCGCGTTGGACGGGATCGTTCACCTCCGCGAGCAGGAGCGCGTACCAGCGATTCGCGGGCAGCTGGCCCGCGACCGAGGCGGGATCGGTCTCGCGCTCGACGGTGAGGTCGAGTCGCGTCTCGGACGGACCGGCGCCGACGTTCGCGCGCTCGAGGTCCTTCCAGCCGATGCGCCGCACGCGTAGCGACCACGGGCCGGTCCCGCTGAGCACGGGGGTGCGGTAGCTCCCGTCGGCCCCGCTGTAGACGGTGAGCGTGTGTGGCGGATCGCCACGTGTGAACGAGACGAGCGCGCCCTCCACCGGCGCGCCGTGCGCATCCGCGATGCGACCGGTGAAGAGACTCTGCGCCCGCGACGGGCCAGCGCTGCCGAGGGTTAGAATCGCGAGCGCGATGATGAGCCTCATGACACTAGAGCTTACACGGCGCGGTTTCGTCCTGCTCACGGCCGTGCTCGTCGCCGCGTGCTCCAGTGACTCGGGTCCATCGCAAGCGGAGCGCGAGGCGCGCGCGGCGGAGGCGAACGCGCTCGCCGCACAGATCGCGGCGAATCCACTCATGCCTCCCGTTCCCGGCGAGGTGCGCGTCCGGCTGGTCTTCGGAGAGACCGCGGACCTCGACCTGTACGTGACGGATCCGTTTCAGGAGACGGTCTACTTCGCGAACTCGCCATCGCGAGGCGGCGGTCGCCTGGACCGCGACGTGCGCTGCGGCGATCCGCTGCCGCGCGTCGAGACGGTCGTGTTCGAGCCCGCGCAGCCGGGCCGCTACCGTGTTGGCGCCGACTTCCCGCCGATGACCTGCGACGGCGCGCCGAACTCCGTGTCGTTCGTGGTCGTCTTCGAGAGCTACGGTCAGCGACTCGAGCAACGCCTCTCGATCCGACCGGGCGAGTTCATCCCCGTGGCGCTCGAGGCCGACGTGCGCTGAACGCGCTCAGGGGCCGAACGAGCCCGGCTTGCCGAGCCGCTCCGCGCCGGCGCTCGCGAACACGTTCTCCTGCACCGACGCGTGCTGCGTCAGGGTGTGGATGTCGCGCAGCCGGCGCTGCAGCGGCGATGCGGCGTAGAGCGCGCTTCCGCCGCCCGCCGTGTAGCAGACGTCGACCACGCGCGCGCAGGTCTCGGCCACCCACGCGACCGTCTGGGTCACCTCCGTGCGGAGGCCCGGGCCGAGCGTGCCCGCGCGCGCTTGCGCCCAGTACGACGCGGCGCGTGCGGTGAGCAGGGCGCGCGCGGCCTGCGCGTCGGCTTCCGCGTGACCGAGCCGGTACTGGAAGAGGGGCTGGTCGGCGAGCTCCGCGCGCGCGTAGAGCCGGCGCTTGTTCGTGCCCGCGAGCGCGGTCAGATCGGCGAGCGCGCCCTCCGCGATGCCCAGCGCCACGGCGCCGATGTGCAGCGAGAACTGCAGCAGCGGCGCGGCGAACAGCGCGCCCGGCAGCGACGGCGTGCCGAGCCAGAGATCGAAGCTCCACGCCTCGGCGACGGACGCGTCGCGCAGCGCGATGTCGTGGCTGCCGGTGCCGCGCATGCCGGACGTGTTCCAGGTGTCGAGGATCTCGAACTGCGACGCGGGCAGGACCATGCAGCGAAGCGCCGGCGCGCCCGGGATCGGTCCGGGTACCGGCACGCCGTTCTGTGTCACCACGCACTGCCCGAACAGCCAGTCGGCGTGCTGGCAGCCGCTCGCGAAGGCCCAGCGCCCGTTCACCTCGTAGCCGTCCGGCGTCCGCTCGGCCGTGCCCTGCGGCGCGAACGCGCCGCCGCAGATCGTGTCGGGGCCGCCTGCGTACACCGTGTCGAAGCTCGCGCGCGGGAGCAGCCCGAAGAGCTGTGGCGTCTCGCAGCCGATCATCACGGTCCAGCCGGTTGCGCCGTCCGCCGCGGCCAGCGCCGCCAGCACGTCGACGCTCGGCGGGAAGTCGATCTCGAGCCCGCCGTGGCTGCGCGGCGCGAGCATGCGGAAGACGCCGAGCGCGCGCAGCTCCTTCAGGAGGTCCGCGGGCATGCGGCGGCCGGCTTCGATCTCCGCGCCCCGTGCGGCGATCGCGGGCGCGAGCTCGCGGACGCCTGCCAGGATCCGGTCGGCATCGCTCATCGGGGGCTCCTCGGCCTGTTCAACGTCCGTGCAGCGCCGGCAGGACTTCCTGCTCGAAGAGCGTGCGCGATCGCCCGGCCTCGCTGCGATCCGCGTCGAACGACGCTCCGGTCACGATCAGCTTCGTCGCGCCCGCGTCGACGAGCTCCTGCAGCCGCGCGACACAGACCCGGGTCGGGCCAACCACCGCGAACCGATCGAGGAACGCGTCGTCGAGCGCCGCCGCGTGGCGCGCGCGGCCCAGCGTGTGCTTCTCGCGCTCGTAGCGCGCGTGGATGCCCTCGAACACCGCGCGATCCGCGGCGGCGACGCCGTCCGCGGAGCTGCCGCGCATTCCGGAGAAGTGCGCCATCGTGCCGACGCCCCCGCGCACGAGCTCGCGCGCGGTCGCGACGTACGGGTGCGGCGCGACGTTCACGTAGGCGCCGAACGCGAGAGAGTCGGGGTCGAGCCCCGCGGCACTCCGAGCGGCGCGCGCCTTCTCGATGCCCCAGCGCAGGCGCTCCGGATTCGCGCCGACCGCGAAGGTGATCCGGTCCGCGATCCGCGCGGCGAGCTCGATCACCTTCGGGCCGGTCGCGGCGACGTCGATCGGAACCGGCGGGAGCTTCAGGTCCGCGAGCCAGCGCAAGCGGCTCGCGTAGCCGTCGAGATCGACCTCGCCGCCGCGCAGATACGTCGCGAGCCGGTCGAGGAAGAGCTCGAAGCTCGCGAGCGGCGCGGGCTCGAGCCCGATCTGGAACAGCGCCGAGTCGCCGCGCCCGATCCCGAGCACCGCGCGCCCGTTCGAGATCGCGTGCACGGTCGCGATCGCGGAAGCCGTCGCCGCGGGGTGTCGGGTCACCGGATTCGTGACCCCGGTCGCGAGGCCGATCCGGCTCGTCGCCTTCGCCGCGAGCGCGAGGCCCGCGAACACGTCGCCGGTCAGGTTCTGCGAATCCGTGAAGGCGATGCCGTCGAAGCCGGCCGCTTCGGCGCGCGCGGCGAGCTCGCCCGCGAGCTTCGGCAGGGGCACCGACAGGGTCCAGACCTCGAGCGTTTTCGCGGCGGGCATGGGCGTATCATGCCCGAAGGCGCGACAGAAAGAGAAAGCCATGCCGTTCGTGCAGAGACCGTACACGACGCTCTACTACGAGACCCACGGTGCCGGCCGGCCGATCGTCTTCGCGCACGGCGCGGGCGGAAACACGCTGATCTGGTGGCAGCAGGTGCCGTTCTTCGCGCGCGACCACCGCGTCATCACCCTCGACCACCGCGGCTTCGGCCGTTCGCAGTGTGCGCCGGGCCACTTCCATGCGCGCGAGTTCGCCGAGGACCTGCGCGCGATCCTCGATCACGCGGGCGTCGAACGGACCGCGCTGGTCTGCCAGTCGATGGGCGGCTGGACGGGCTTGCGCGCCGCGCTCCGCTGGCCGGAGCGCATCGCCTGCCTCGTCCTCTCGGGTACACCGGGAGGTGTCTTCACGCCCAAGGTCGTCGAGGCCTTCGCCCGCATCGGCCGCCTCGCCGCGGGCGAGGGCATTCGCGCAACCCCGGCGCTCGCGCCCGACTTCCCCG
>Ga0184615_10000690_pt1 | contig 18230 bp, 49 predicted proteins | sample PLM4_65_coex_FD_133134 | JGI IMG/M metagenome (GOLD analysis project Ga0184615, IMG submission 133134) | Groundwater sediment microbial communities from an aquifer in East River, Colorado, USA - PLM4_65_coex | ecosystem: Environmental > Terrestrial > Soil > Riparian zone | place: USA: East... | reverse complement strand
CCGGCTTCATCAAACATGATTCGGTCAACTGCTGCCGAAAATCTTGCCAAACTGGTTGGAAACCCGTCGGCGATGTAATGGTAAACATTCTTTCCTCGGCTGTTATCATTACGAATTTCATCGCCTCGAATGTAACCATCTTTAATTGTTAGATGTATGTGGATTTTTATCATAGTTAGTTTGGTGGTAATCTGTATGTTTGGAGTTCCGGAAGACAACGGAAAACACAACCCTTGTCATCTTTCACAAAATGACGATGGTGATGCCCGAAAATCCAGAGTTTCGGTCTGTGAATCTCAAGCATCGCCTGCAACCCTTGGCGAGTTCTGGACACTTCAGGGATTCCGAAGTAGTCTCTGGCTATGGATTGAGGGCAATCGTGCGTCAAAACGACTTCTGGCTCAACGGCGCTGTATTGATCAATCGCTTCATTGAACTGTTGAATGGTCAACTCTTCGTTTCGCCACCAAGACTGCCCTTCGATTCTCATATCTTTGTCAATGGAGTCAGCACCAGCGACAAAAAACATTCCTTCAAACAAGCCGAAGTCACCAAGGGATTGAGGATGGGCATTACACAGTTCCGGACTGTCATGGTTGCCACGGAAAAATCGGATGTTTGGTTCAATCAACTTTCCGTCAATGTCAAACATTTCGCCAAAACCAAAACCAAAATCACCAATCTGAACGATGGTTTCAGATTTGTTCTTTCGGGCAATAGCATTCAGTTCCCTAAGCCGCCCGTGTATGTCGCCCACGATGATCATCGGCGAGTAACGGTGAACAGACCAAGATTCTCCACACTGGGAACCATTTCGTAATGATCCAGAGGAAAAGAGACTTGGATAAGATGGGCAACAGCGTCACGACGATTACGACCGGTGACGGGACCGTTTTCAACAAGGTTCAAATCACGAGCAGCGATGTAGAGAGTAATGGTTGGTTTATTCATACTTTTGAGAATGTATCAGTTTTTTGGTTTTTGTCAATCGTCTTTTCGGAATTCCACAACTCCACAGCCGTCCCAGTAGAATGTAACGTGTTCCTTATCAACGACAATCAATCGTCCCGGAACCCATGTAGCATTCCGAAATTCTTTTTCGGCGACTTGGCCAAGACCAATTCCGTTGCGATGAAGGTCTGCCTTGAACGTCACTTCACCACCTGGAACATGTTCATCACCAGTGACTTTGGTGGCAACCAGAACAGTATCAATGACCGTGAATCGAATCACTTGGTCAAAATGCCCCCTGTAACGTCCAACCCACTCGCCTTCAAGGTCGGAGAGATTGATTTCCTTTACTGGAACTGGGCCTGTTTTTTTCATGGGATTGATTGATTAGCCAATTTTGGCAACCAAGGTGAGAAAATCGTTGCGGACTTTGTTACAATCCTTGCCAGTAACGGTTTCGCCATTCCGAGTGATGGAATAGACGCCCTTGATGGAAAGGCCACAGTTGCGATGGAACCAACGGAGTGCTTGTTTTTTGTTCATAGTTTTTATTTTTTATACTGTTGACCGAAAAGTATCACATTCATTTAACTTGTCAAGACTCTTTTGGATATTAAATTCAACTGAACAACCAACCCAAGGAGATTTGACCGGGTCAATTCCGGTTTGTTTCTTGAAGATTTCGTCTGCTTTCAGAATATCCTCAGCATCAATAACAACGGGGAAACCTTCCAGTGGTTTTCCGCCACGGTTTTTGTAAATGAATCGCTTCAAGCAGCAACTTCTTCCTTTTCAGATTCTTTGGTGATATGGTTCAGATAAGCCTTTTCGATTGCTTCTTGGCCAGCAATTATGGCTAGTTGTTTCCAGTAACGAGGCATTTTCTTGAAAACCAAGGCCATTTGTTTAGGGCTGAGAACACGACCTTTCTTGATCTGTTCACAGAAGGAACTAAGGATTTCACCATCACAACCAGAAAAACCAACATTGTTATGTTCCCTTGTGGCACCCGTGGCTTGTTCCGTGGCCGTTTGGAATTCGTAAATCCTCAACATGCCCTTGACGGCCCAATTGGAGTCAACAGCAAGTTTCGACTTGAAGAAGTTTTTGATTTCGATTTTCGTCATGGAACATATTAACATGACATGAGAATTTGTCAAGGAAATCACGGAGAATCTTTTAACTATTTACGATATCGTTAAAGTTTTTGCCGTTTCCCAGGTACCCTACTCTTGGCGCCTTTTCGGTCGGCCTCATCCACACCAATACTATAACAAATTCACCAAGAAAGTCAAGGAGAAAATTAAGAAGGATGATGGTCAACTTGGACCCAAGGGCTGACAAAAGAAGAAAGACGTTCAACATCTTCGCTAGTCATTGAAGGAAAACCAAGGGATAATCTCTGTTCATTGGCTTGAAATGTTCTGCCATTTAATACGCCAGACTTAAAGACCAACATCAAAATGTATTGTTGGCTGAAATCTGTTTGAAAGTTTTGAAGCCAAACCATGACTTCCGGCCACTTTTCCAATTCCCAAAGAACCCAACTTCCGTCCCGTTTTACTGCACGAAATCCATTCATGTTCATCATATCGACTTGAATCTTTGCAATTTCAGGCTCTTGCTTGATTAGGATGGCTTCTTGAGTATGATTATTAGTCAACATTTACACTAGACATTACTATAATGGCTTTGGGTTGTCCATTATTTATATCCAGTTCAAATCCCTGTTCAGCATACAATTCTTTGAGCTGTTCCAATGTTGATGGAAGATTGTTTTTTGGTTTGAATACAATACCAAGAGAACGAGCTAACTTTTCTGCTTCTGAAAGTTGTGCAGTTTCTTTTTTTTGTCGGCGTTGATTACATTCAAAACATGCCAAAACTTTTCGTTGTTCATTGGTTGGTGTACGAAGCCAACGTCTGGGGTCATAACGAGAAATCAAGTGGTCCACTGTTGCCATTCTCTTGTCTGGCTTACTGAGATGTTTTTCATTGGTGAGTATGGTTAACTCGTTACACCAAAAACATCGGGGATTTTGTTGATACAATCTTAGTTTTTGTTTTCTATAACTCATTATCTCTGTCGTCTAGTTTTGGTGCTGGTGGAAAAATTACTTGGTTTTGAACGACAACTGGAGTGATAAGAAATCGAATCACCAATCCAATAAAAAAGAAACAGAACCAAGATAGAAACGAATATGGAATGCTAGTTCCGAAGAGAGTATTTATACAAAAACAACATCCAATCGGAACAATGACAATTGAGAGAATGACTAAAATGAGATTCACAGAGTTGTGGATAACTGATGAAGTTCCTTCTGCAACGCCAGAACATCCGTGATAGTCTCGAAAACACGGGCCCTATCGCCACGTTGGAGAATAACCGTCTTGTTGTTGATGTATCCAGTTCGGAGAAGAAAGGCCATGGCGGAATCAATGTCAGAGAAGGGATTGAAGACTTCCGCTTTCTTGTTCAGGACGAGAACTTTAATTCTGTTCATATTGTTATTTTAACCTACGTTTGTTGTTTGGTCAACTTTTAATTGTTATCGACTGGAGTTTCATCGAAATCATGCCATTCAGGTTCGGGATAATCAGCTTCCATATCAGCAATCTGTTCAAATCCCTTTTCGATTACTTTATCCATTTCTTCATCGGTCAATTCAACATCTTCATTTGTTTCCTTGTTGATGGAGGTTTGAATTTCGATTTCAGCCGGCGAATCAGGTTCTTCGGGACATCCATACTTGTCACGGAAGCCACGGGTTGCTGACCAATACTTGCAATCACAAACAATGGTGATTTCCTTACCGTCTTCTTGTTCCCGATAGATTTCAACATTCATTGATGAAAGATATTATATTCCGAACGAATGTCAAATCATTTTAACACTTGATACAGTAGTTTTTTCAAATCATCGTCTGCGAGTGGCTTGTTGTCAAGCAACTTGAAACAGAATGAACCACGATTTGTTTCACCGTAAGATGAAAGAATCTTTTGAGCTTGGTCCCGACGTAATGGCATGGACCGAACACCGTCAACGAAACGAATCATTCCGTCAACAATCTTGGCAACTTCCTTGGAACCGTCACAGATACGGCTCATGTCACCTTGGATTTGATTGGCCAATTCAAAGTCAAACGTAGTAGCAACGTGACTATAAAAAGCTTGATATTCCGGCTTACCAAGAGTAAACCAAACGTCAATCACTTTGTCGAAAGAAGCCAGTTCTGACTTCATGTGATGAAGAGCAAGATACCATGCCGATTTGACTTTGTGGAGTGCCTGGCCGTCTTTGGAATAGATAACAACGCCTTCCTTACCCTTCCATTGGTCAACGTTCGTCATCAAGTCGTCAACAGAATCAAATGTGTAAACTTCAGGACGAGAAAGTTCGTTGTCTTTAGCAAAGACGTTACAAAGTCCCTGATTCCACAATGAGTAATCAGCATGTGAAATTGCACCGATGAACTTGAAAATCGGAACGTCGCCGTAGCTAAGAACAATTCGATTGACAGGAGAAAGCCACTCAAACAAGAGGGATGTAATCCAAGTATCAAGCATCTCAGTTCGTTCTTTCAACAAAGGCAACACTTCATTTTTGAAGATTTCCAATTCATGTCCATTGTCCAGATTGTGAGCGTCAACCGTGCCACGAGTGCGGAGAATGAATTCGCCCTTGTATTTCGAGACGATAAGAAGGGAACCGTCAAGCTTCTCCATGACGTTACAACTCTTCAAAGAAGTAGGAACAGGGAAGTTGTCAGGATTCTCGCCCCAATTGGTGAATTTAGGAAAACCGGCAGAAATCAATTCACCTTCAGAATTCCAAACAGAAGACCGAAAGTGTTTGTTGTTTTGTGTCCATTTTGCGCCTATGTGACAAGGTTGAACCAAATGAACGACTTCCCCTAAAAGGATATGTTCATGGACCATAAACTGTGTTCTGTCTATTTCATTTAGGTCGATTTTCATTGGAGAACCTTACTGTAAAATCTCAACAATGTCAAGGGTTTTACAAAGAATTGATATCGGATTGTGTAGGTTTTTTCCAATTTAGGATTCGACCGGTTTCCAGTTCAATGTCAAGTTCAATGTAGTCGCCGAAGTGTTCTCCGGGGAAGAAACGGGGAACATAACCATCGTATTCTTTCAGAACTTTCCCCTTTTCGTCAACGATACTAGCGGAGAACATGTCCGAACACTTTGCGTTAATCCGAATGACTTTTTCTTTCATATTTTATCTGTTGGAATATTTGTCACCAAACAAAGTCTTGAAAACGACTTCCGGTCCATCCGTGGAAAACTGTCCGGCCTTGTGACTGCCCTTGTAGTCCCAGATTCCACAAGGAATTCCATCGGCTTTGAATCCCCAACTGTTCACAACCTTGTCCGGGTCATCTTCCACGTTTGGAGTAAACCCAAGAATTCGATTGATTTCAGCAACCGAAATGTTTTGGAGTGTACCAGTTCTACCACCACCAGCTTCATCGTTTGGTTCAATTTTCATAGACGGAGTTTACTATATTTGTTGAGGTTGTCAAGAGCCGTTTCGATGTTTTCGACGGCCCATTTACCATCGGCCAGACCAACGCCGGGCACCTTATCCCCGTTTGGATTGTGGGGATTCTCCACCTTCGGAACCAATTCACGAAACAGTTTGATGGCCGAAATTTTCTGTTCAGCGAAATGACGAGGAAATTCTTTCTGAACTTTGTGAAGTGCAACAGCATACGGATGACTCTCCACAAAAATCTTTACGATGAGCTCTTGATGATTTGGAATCTTCAAAGCTTGACGAATGAGTTCCGTTGCTTCGGTCAGAGTCAAACTGATATTCATAGTAATAGATTACTTGATTATTATAGATTGGCAACCGTTTTCTTCGGAAGTCTGAGAACTTTTTTCACAATCAGATGATTGAAGCCAGCTTGAATCAAAGAGTCGGAAATCTGTTGGTCAGTCATCTTGTTGAGTCGGAGAATCCCAACTGAACTTTCAGTCTTACGAACGGCTTCGTTGAATTCTTTCTGACTCCTAAACTTGTTTTGTTGTTCCCTCAAGTGAACATTGAAGGGCCGATGGACAGTTTCTCCCTCCGGCATGTGTCCGGTTTCCCTTTCACTGTAAATCTCGTCCGGACCATTGATGGATTCAAACGTGGCCGGTGCCACTCGTTTGATGAAATTGTTACAGTGATGTTTGTCCAGAGCACGAGCTACATGGGCTTCCAGTTCCCATCCGAATTCGTGAGAGTATTCCATCCGAATCATTGTCAGAAGTTCCTTTTGATGATAGGCCACTTCCGGTTCGGAATTGAAAACTTCCAACAAGAAATCTTCAATCTTGTTTGTTACATGTGTAACTTCGGTTTGTCTTTGAACTTCAATCATGGGATGAATTTATTGTAATTATTACAATTTGTCAAGCATTTCTTTTAACTTTTTCCTCATGTCTTGACGGTCTGTTCTGCCGTCTAAAGACGGTCGTTGAAGATAGGATTCGAGTATCATTAGAATGTTATACATTTCTTCCATCTTGTCAAGCCGTCTTACACTACTATTAAACATAACAACTTCAGCCCTTGAAGCTATTCCTTGAAAGGTGTCGATATGTTTCTCGTAATGTTCTCCGGCTTCACTCCGACATTGAGCCAGAATTTCTTCAAGTTGTCTCATAAAATTGGTAGCGGTAGTCGGACTCGAACCGACACTGAACAGATTTTAAGTCTGCTGCCTCTGCCATTGGGCTATACCGCCAGTTGCGTTGGCCTAACCGCCAAACGATTCGTGATAACCCTGTGAGTCATCAAAGGGAGAATGTTTCTTATCTCCGCCACTGTCATCATGGCGAGGTTTGTTGCCTTTGTTGAACTTGTTCGGCTTATCGTGTTTGATTTTGTGTTTCCACTTGTCTTTGTTGTCTTTGTATGTCTTGCCCATAATTTACACCTTACTAACACAGTCGGGACATGTGTCAAATCCTTCATGTGGATTCACCGGAATCTCTTTACACACTACACAAAGGTATTGTTTTGGTTGGTTTGTCTCGACTGAAATCTTTCCTGCTCCACCCTTTTGAAGCCCATCGGCGAATGCTTCAGCATAGGAAGCATCGGGGAAATCTTTAGTCACCGATTTTTCGGTCATCCAATCGCGACCGCTACGATATTTGAAAACGAATTTCACTGAGTCAGAAAGTAATGGCAGAGCTTGTATTTGTCAAGCAAATTGCTTGGTTTTAAGTCACTCATGTTATGGTCAAGGTCGGACAGTTTGACAACGAGAGCATAAGTATCGGTTCTAATCCTCAACAGATACTCAATGATATTGAAATTTTCCAACGGCTTTGTGAGAAGACCAATAGCATGTGTAACGTCATAGGTTTGATCTTTAGTCAACCAACCTTGTAACGTGGATGCGAGTTCTGCTGGCGAAACATCTGTATCTTCAAGAACATCGTGGAGAAGAGCAACCAAGGAAATCAAAAAGATATGAACAGAACCATCTGGATAGTAATCATTTGCCCGATTGATGGCAATATCCTTGACTGCAACAGGATGAGTGATGTAAGGAATACCAGTTCCTTTACGAAAACGATTTTCTGGCTTCAATGCCCGTTTGTCATGGGCATGAGAAGCAAACTCAAAAACTTTCTGATAAATGGCCTGGTCGGTCATAGGGGTTAATTTAACATTTCAGGGGTAAATGTCAAGTTATTGATGAGAATTAAGGCTTTGGGAGCTTTGAATGCCGGCCTACCGTCAACCATGACTAAATTGATTTTTCCTTCTACAACCATGTCAGCCAAAACACTATGAAGGTCAGCCATTTCTTCGGCATCCTTACCGGAGGGATAAAGCATTTCATCCTCGAAAAGAATATCCAACACTTCATCCACGGTGTATTTCATGCTGCCCTTTCAACCACTTTACAAGAGTCGTAACCCCTTTCGATTACAACGTATAAGTTATCACCATCCTCAATTCCCAGTTCGTAGGCTTGGTCATCAGGGATGGAAAAGAATGACCCTCCACGGAGAACTGCCAAAAATTTATCCTTCATCACGTCATACCTTGCGGTAGCGAAGAGCTTCATGGTGGTTATTATACTTTGATGGTTAGTCTTTGTCAAGGAATTTCTTCCAGTTTCCTTGAGGCCGGCGATACCCGCCTCCCCTGTTCGGTCGCTCAACCTTTACGGCGGGAGCGAAGGGCTTTCGGATGGATTTGTAAAGTTCCACCTGCGATTTCATCACGTTCTTCATTTGATATAATCATATCAAATCCCAATCAATTGTCAAGAAAATTGTGCTGGGAGCTTTTCCATTTACGGCGAAGTAAACGGTGATAGGTTCGCCCGGTCAAATGTCAGTTTGACATTAGCCGCCCTATCTGCTCCCAGCTTCTATATAAACACGATTTCACGGAGCCTACGCTCAGTTGTTCCGGCTACTTCGTTCTGAACGGGATTCGAACCCGTGTTAAGCCCTTGAGCCTGTGCTAATCCACTACACTACCAGAACCCTTCACCGTCTATGTGAACCCATTTTCAGGGTTTTGTCACAGTCTTTCGACCGAGAATCAAGTTACAACATTCTTTATAGAATGTCAAGAGTTTTTATACCGACTTTGGTTTCGGTGGGCGCCCCCGGCGCTTCGTAACAACACCGTTGGCAGCGTCAGTTTCCGCTTGGGCGACTTTATCCTTGTCTTCCTTAAGCAACTCTTCAAAGAGTTCTTCAGCACGGCCAAGGGAATGAACGTTCCATGCCGTTTTACCAAACATTCCCGTTCCGGGATACTGTTCATACGTTTGTTCAACTTGAACATTACCCGGAAGTGGAGTTCCCTTCAGAATGGTTTTGAACCGAAAGACTTCATAGCCAGTGATTTTGGCAGGAGTCTTGACCTTGGAAGTGGAGTAAATGGCACAATTCCCTTCACGTTTAAGTTGGTGAAGTAGAACGGCATCGGCTTGGCCGAAACCATCGCCCGTCCAAACCTTGTCGATTTCCAACTTTTTGATTTCGTCACTCATGGGAGTAGGGTAATCTTTTCGTTGTTAATGTCAAGGGTTAAATCACGTCGAAACAGGCACGTTGAACACCGTAGGCAACTGAACCGTCGCCGAATTGAAGGTCAACGAACAGTTCACCCTTTTCATCACGGTCATCAATGATTTCCGCATCCACCTTTTCACCAGCCTTGAATGTTTCCGTTTCCATACCAGTAATGGTGTCGGTTGCTTCGTCGAAGTTTGTAACGACTTCCAGTTCAGTATCAGACTTGAATGTTATCATGGTGAGAATTTAACAGATTGGAAACGAATGTCAAGCAATTCGTTTAACAAATCTTCCGTTTTCCCAGTCGTCAACGTAATCGAAATCAGGAGCGTAATCCTTACAAGCCAGTTCAAGGGCGTATTCAGGTGCCGCGTCAACGTCTCTGATATGGGCCAGGCCGCAGTTGTCAACTTCTTCGTATGTAACCACTGGTTTGCCTTGGTTGAACAGCCTACGCAATTCGTCGCTTACAAAACCACCTGGGTCTAAGTCCATATTTTAATCCGATGAATGAAGGTTAAAGTGTTTATCAAGAATTTCTTCGTCAATCTCGTTTCTGCTCTTGATGTTCAGTGTCACGCTTTTCCCCCAACAACCCCAGGCAGTCTTGTTATCGCCTCTGATACACCTTGGAGTACATTCACCAGCAGAGACAACCTTACACCCCTTGAAATTCTTTAGATGGTTTACAACGTCGGAGTGACTTAAAATCGGGCTAAAAACGATGGGCAATTCCAATCCCATGTCTTCTACGATGACGTATTTAGGATTTTCCATTTGACTCACCTTAACACTTTTTATACTCTTGTCAAGAAAAATTTAACCCCGGTCAGTGACGACCGGGGGTTTATGGGGTTATTGTTGAGTTTTAGTGTTCCGTTTTTAGCCACGGAACCGGGCAGTCGTTCGGTTTGAAGGTTTTACTTCACCGACTTACCGAAAAAGAAGGCACACACACCTGCGGAAATAAAGAAACATCCCCAACCAACAAGGCCGGTGACTAGAACCCGAAGGATTCCCAAGGCCAGACTCAGTGAGGAAACTGGATTTACCTTACAGGCTTCCACAATCTGAACGATTCCACCGACGAGGCAGAGCCAGACGGAAAGATAAAGAGAACCAAGAACGGCGATTATTGCCATGACAACACCAAGAATGAACCAAAGTCTTTTCATTGTTGAAACTTTACCACTTTTTTATATCTTGTCAAGAACATTCTCTTGCATCACGAACCCGGTCCCAGTTCGTTCCGAAATTGGCATCGAATGTATGATTCAATTCATCAACGGTTTCGACGTGTCTTGAGTCGTTCCAGTCAACCTTGCTGTCAACTTCAAAATCGTCCGGCGTCCAAGCTTCAAAGTAAACCATCGGATATTTCTTCCGAAGGGTTTCCAAATCATCATAGAATGTTTTTTTTGGGTTTTTCATATTATTGAGGGAGTCTAGGAATACTTCCATTCAGTTCCAAGTGAAGTTCGCCACGGTGAAGTTTCTTCATCATTCGATTGTGTGCATCGGAAAGAATATCCTGCATCTTGTTGACCGTCATTTTCTCCCTGTTATAGGAAAGAACTTCCAACAGACTCGAATACTTGGCCAAAGCGGCCGAAATTGGAATGTAATCGAATTCGACATCGGCCTGAAAGTCACCAATGGATTCAATCACCGTCATATTAAACGGTTCCCACGGGTCTTTGTTCGGGTCGATTGGCATACTTTGTATAGGTTCCGGTTTTTACACAGTGACGTTTTTCCATTGACACAATATCATCATAGGAGAAATTGGCAAAGTATTTCTCTGACTGTTCCTGTGTCATACAAGAAATGGCTTGTTTCCGTTTGATTACACCTGAAGGCATCATGGATATTCCGTAATGATAAAGTCTTCGTTGAACTTCAAACCATCGACCACAACCGTACCGTCAGGCAACCAATTGGATTGTTCAGCAACTGCTTCCACTTCCTCGCCGATGGGAAAGAATTCATTATCCCATTCGGTAAAAGAACAACAGCCGTCGCCGCATGTGCGAGAGGATTTCATTTTCGCCGTTGAACTTTTGAGAAATTTGATTTTCACAATGAATCTTAACACTTATTATATGAGTGTCAAGAAGAAATTTACGATAACGTTAAAGTTTTAGGGCAGGTACCGGTCCCCTACTCTTGGCGCCCTCAGCGTTCACTTCAGGACGGCCTCATCAACAAGGAGAGTTTACTATAATAAAAGGAAACTGTCAAGGGGAAAGTTGGTTGGCCTGGCCGGCACTCGTCCCGGCTTTCTCTCGCTTATGAGGCGAGTGCTTATGCAAAGGTTTAAGCTTCAGGCCAATAAATTATTATTCTTCCTTGTCTTCAACTCCACAGACGAAAGCTTTGACAAGACAATACAGAAAGTAACTGACGACAAAGAAAATGAGGTGAGCGTGTGCAACAAATGGAGTCGGTGGTTTGTCGCCAGTAATCATACAGATAATGCCGAGAGCAATGAAAAATGCAAATATCCAACAGAAACACAACAGTTTGCGTTGAACACGTTTCAAACCATTTAAGATGTTTGGATTCATTGTTAGAATGGAGTTTACCTTATTTTAAGGATTTGTCAAGGGGCTTCCTTGCCCCTTGTGTTTGGTTTACATACACTGATAGGTTTCGCTTTGGGTCCAAGCTTCATACCACTCATCACGGGCTTCAACCACTTCGGAGAGAGGAACGCCTTTGTGGTAGAGTTTTCCGTTGAAGATACCGCCGAGATTCACGGTATTCTTGAACTTGGCAGTCACCCGAACGTATCCATCCTTGTAACGGACGACCGAGCCTTTGATGATTTCGTTTGGAACATTTACCGTAGGAACAGGTTCGTTATTCATAACGACACTATACAATTTTTTGTAGAAATGTCAAGTGAAAAATCAACGATATGGATTCTTTGCAACAACGTCACAGCCAGCAGCTTCCAAAATGGCATCAGCTTTTCCGTCATCAAATCCAAATCGAAATGTAGTAGATTCTACATTAAGGATGGTTTGATATTCACGAAGATCTTCGGCAACATCCTTCACGTTTCTATCCAAAACGTTTTCAGTGACAAGACTATACATGAATTGAAATCCCAGATTGTAACCCCTGTTCCATTCACGGCCACACTGTTTAAGATTTTTTCTTCGGAGTTTTTCTGTATTGGTCATATTCCAATCCAATTCGGCTTGCCTTCGGGAAGATACTTGACCACGACAACGTAGGCAATCAAAACACAGGCCACAAAGATAAGAGTGAGTTTCGTTTTCATTGATTTACTATACTATTTCAAAGTGATTTGTCAAGGTCAATCTTCATTCCGTTGAAGTTGAATCTCGTAAGCCTTTATTACACCGTAAGTTGAACCAGTAACAGGGTCTTCCCATTGGTCACAACCTTGGTAATTCCAACCCATTCGAGTTAGGACTTCTTCTACTACCGGCAACATGGATTCGTTGATTTCCATTACGGGAACTTGGTTTCGGTTCCTTCGGGGAGATGGCCAAGAGAGACAATCAGCTGATGTTCAATCTCTTGATAGGCGTAATTGGTCTGCTGTTCGGTTGTGTCGCCAAACAAGGCAGCGTCTTCAACGTCATCCTTGTCCAACTGGTCGTGAATTTCGTCAGCGTCAAGGTCAAGGTTGTGAGCCCGGAGAACCGTATCAACGTCTTCAACTGTAGTTTCCCATGCGGTATTCATATTCGTATTTTACTTTGGGTTATGGGATTGTCAAGTGAGAAACGAAAACTTCGTAATCTTTGTTATTCCATTCGTCACTACATGGCCACAGGGGATGTTCCAGGCACGCGTTGTACCACTCAGAATCGGTGGCCAGGGTCTTTTCTGCTTCTTCCCTTGTTCCGACCAACCAAATCGGGTCATACTGACAAGTGACTGACAGACGGGCACCTGTGGAATTACAGAATTCTCCACCTTCATTACTGAAGATGGTATAGCCCATCGGCTGCTTCGTCTTCTTGTTTCTGATACCAAAAAGTGTAAAGGTCATGTGGATATTATACCAAGAAATTACTCTGTGTCAAGAAACTTAATCACCTTTTTAGCTCGTTGGTCATCAGATTCATAGCCGGCCAAGTAGGCTTCCAATTGGATTTTACGAATCTGTTTAGCGAAGTTCTTATTGCCTACACAGTGATGAAGCTTGAACTCCCTTGCCCAATCGTCGGGTGTTTTAATGTCCATAGTGTTATTATATCAAATTCTGAACGATTGTCAAATTTTAAGAACCACGATCCTTACCGTCCGGGTGAGGCGAAGCCGTCCCTCGGGAATCGAACCCGATTTGTCGTTCTATAAAACTTTAGGCAGCAAACAACTGCTTGATTTCAGACGGCATCGGAGTCGTTCCGTCATCCACCCAGATTCTCCGGGCAATCTGTTTGATTTCGGCAATGTAGTTGTCGCCCATGTCGTAACCACCGAACGTAGCGGCCGATTTTGCGGCCACGAACCAACGGGCATACGGGTTGTTGGCTTCAGCTTCGGGGGTTTGATACTTCTTGAGAACCAGATACGTGATGGTGCCCACGTCACGGGTTTCGCCTTGCCAGATTTCGTAGGGCTGGCTAACTTTCCGAGTCTTTCCACAGAGATTTTTCATGTGAGTATTATATATGATTATCAGCTGATGGCAAGTCGGAGAATCATAAAATGACGACGTTCATATTCGTTCATAACGGCCATGTATTGTTCAGCGACGGTTGTGATTTCGTCATTCGTCAACCCACTGGAATCATACGTGAAATACATGTGAGTGAGGCCCTTCAAGGCTGCGTCACGAGTTTCCTCTGACTTGGCCCAAAAAGGTTTGGTTCCCATCAAAGTCCGAAGTTCGGTGATTTCATTTCTGAGATCTTTTGGTGTGAAGTCTTTCATAGGAAAGTGGTGGGGCATCCTTGCCCCTTGGTTTATTGTTCCACGCCGAGCGCCTCGGCAACGATCTTGTCAATGGTGACACGAGCCAGGTTGTCCAGTTCTCCCTTGCGAGCAGAGGCACCAGCAATCTGTCGTGCAACCTTGTCAGCCGTCATTCGACCCCCGACAAGCTTCCGACGAAGCTCGAAGGTAGTGCCGTTTGGATTGACAGCTTGGAAAACCCATTTACCAGCGAAACCGTAAGTGACGTTTTTGAATGTCAGTGTGTTCTTCATGGTGATATGTTATACTATTATTTATTAACTGGCAAGTTCAAATTCAGACTGAGTGTGAACGATGAATTTCTCGAAGTCTTCGGCCTTGACATTGACGAAAACATTGTGTCCAGTTCCACGAACGGTGAACCGAAAGCCTGGCGAACAGCCACACGAACAGCCAGCATATTGGCTCCAAGAGAATCCCTCCGCTACGATTCCCTTCGCCTTAAAGGCGGCCAAGACGGCCGGAATGACTGCCTTCTTATAGAGATTGAAGGGCCGATTGTGACGGTTGAAGAGATTCTCCAGAATCGTCTCGCCACTCTGAAAGATACAAAGTCGGCTGTTCTTGACTTGACGGAGTTGACGACGATTCTCAACAGTGGAGTAATCCAACGGACGGATGTCAATTTTCATGGTTGGAATATATCAAAGAATCTAGCCTTGTCAAGTTGACAATCAAAAAAAGTGGAGTAACTTGAGTCGTGAAGAAAACACAAAGAAATGTTCTGTTACTCTCCATTGGATTGCTGTTTACAGCGTTCACAGTTAGAGAGTGTGTAATCAGCCGAGTCGCCGTCTCTGGAAAGAGTATGAATCCGACCCTCGAAAATGGTGACATTGGTTACGTCAACAAGTGTATTCTCAAATTTCGCCCCCTTCGCCACGGCGAAATCGTCATCTTCCACGATAGCATTGATAATCAATTGGTTGTGAAACGAGTCATTGGAGTTCCCGGCGACACCATATCCTTCTCATTCAGTAGGGTTTACGTCAATGGAAAATTACTCTCCGAACCATACCTTAAAACTGGCACACCGACCATTCCAAGGAACTACAATAGTCTGACCCTCAACAAAGGCGAATACTTTATGATGGGCGACAACCGTGCTAACAGTTTGGATAGTAGGAACTACGGACCTGTTTCAACTTCCCATATCGTAGGGTTATTTGTTCCATGAAGAAACGTCTGTTAAATCTATCGACGGAGAAGCTGAATGAGATTGCTGCCTGTTTCTCTATTGTAGGAACAGACAAAACAGACGTGGCAACTCGGTTAACAGAATATCTAAAGAGTTACGGATTGAACTATTCTGATTTGTCTGCCCGATTTGATTTGCCAAACTAAACCTATAAAGTATAGTAATCCCATGAAGACTTATACACCAGTTCTCAAGAATGGTCAACATGTCAAATTTAACCTTCACAACATTTCTCCGACAGAATTCGGCTACGACAACAGCGAACTGGAAATCGGCATCGAAGACTTGGACGGTCAACACGCAACCATTCTTAACTTCGACAACGCCACTGCCGGTCAGGATGATGAACCGGAACAAGATTTTGAGTACTATACCATCCGATTTGACAACGGCGTGACATTGGAGGCAATCAGCGGATACCACTTGACAGTTGTTGAGTGATAACTTATAGTATTTCCATGAACGAAACAATCAAGCTCTCGCCTTCGATGAAAGTCACCACTAAAGTTGACTTGAATTGGAACGTTAAGATGCCCGTGGACGGGAAACCCCCGGTCACCATCAAAGCCGGAACGCAAATCGAAGTTCATTTCTCCGAAACCATTCCTACCCGATTGTTTATCAAACACGATGATAGGCTTCTCCGAATCCGTCTGGCCGATGCCCATACCAAAGTCACTGGCATTAACAAGATGCCTGGTTTGAAGACGTTGGAAAAGTATTCCTTCGATTCTGTAGCCAAAACCGTTACTGGCCATCGCACTGAACCAGACGGATACGGTCCCGATGGTTCTCCCAGTTGGTTGCTCGTGTTCGGAATCATCTAACAATCAAATGAAAACAATCAACGATTACCAAGGCAAACCTTGTTACCTGAGCAACGATTTGTATATCATTGCCTCCGACGAACATCCAAGTTCCAACTACAAGACGGGAAACGTCGTTCGCCTAATTGTTAGGAAAGAGGATTTTGAACGTTACGAACATCCAATCGGCCATCATTTCAGTGATGTTTACGTTACCGTTCATAACATCGAAGTCAAGGATTGTGCCAACTTCTGTGGAATCAAAAAACACCAGTTAATCAGGTTGCCAGAGTGTGTAAACGAGGTATAATATCACCATGAGATACAGAGACATCAAAGTTGGCGAAACGTATCACATTGATTTTCGGGACAAAAGCTTTCCTATTGACACTCATTACGTTGGTCCCGCACGATTGAACGTAAAGAATCCTATCGGATATCCAACGAATACTCTTCGATTCGTTCTCCCATCTGGTGAAGACGGTTTCTTCTCAGCAGCCGACGTGAAGACGCACATCAAAGCTAAACGTAAAACATCAACGAATCCAAGAAAGAAATCAAATTGGCCCAAATGTCCTTTCTGTGGAAACCCAAGGTAATTTATGAGAAGAACTCAAGTCGCCATTTTGTTCAAGGGTAATCCATCACCCTTGGGTATGATTGTCGATACAGAAACGGCCGATGGTTGGATTGCTGGACAAGAAATTCCTAACGTAATAAAGAGTTACGTCACGCCCGATGACGCCACTCCGAACGCTACATTCATGGTTGCCTCTTCCGAAATCGCTGCCATTCAATTCGTCAACTTGGAATCCTGTCGATAGAAACAAATCTATTGACAATTACTTGGAATATTGTATAATAATCCCATGAAGAAATCGTCTGCTGAATGGTGTCGTCTGAGTGGAATCGAAGTCCTTGACCCCGATGGTTGGGATAGAAAGGGCGACTTCGACGCTGACTGGAACAAACCCATTACCCTTGACGAGTTCTGGGCCAAGGCTTGCCAATCGACGACCCGTGGTTCTCATGGAAGCATCCAGCAGCTGCGTCGGACCGTCTTTAAGAATCTATGAACGACTCCGAAAGGCTTGAGTGGATTGCTGAACACTTGAGTAGCTTGACCGTCTGGCCGTCCGGTCGCCTCGAAATCAAATACATCAACGAAGATGGTTACGAGAAGACCCACAACGAACCCATCAACGAAGATGGATATGAATCTCCCGTGGAATTGTTAAAGAAAGCTGTTGACAAGATGGCCGTCAAATAGTATAATAATCCCATGAAAAAGAAAGAAGTCAAACACGTCCTGAGTTTCAAAGCTGCCATAAACGTCAAGGATGATGAAGAGGGCAAGGAGATGCTCCGTAAACTCATTGACATGGGATTCACTTTTGAAGACGACAAGGCTTACGTCAGCCGTCAAGAAGGCTCGATTGTTAGATATCCAACGACAATTACCACCGTCAATACTCATGCTTTGTCCATAGAACCTGTTCTGTGGAGCTTTACATTCGTAGGAGGCGGATTTAACAGCATCGTAGCCATAACCTATCTCGAAGCTATCACCAAAGCAAAAATGATGTTTCACCCGCATGAGATTGACCCTAGAAGTTTTAAGTCTCATGTTACCAAAGAATCTCAGAATGCTTACTACAAGTCTCTGCCTCTCATGGACTAAACCAAATGAAAAGAATCCTCTTCTATATGATGCCAGTAGTTTGGTTGGCCTTCCTGATTGTTGAAACCATTCGTCTGTGGTATTTCTTAAAGAAACGATTTGCCATTCGTAGGGGATAAAGTATAATATCTCCATGAACGATTTCTCCAACATATCTGCCGAGTCTGAACTGAAAGACCTTATCACCATGTCTCCGATGGAGCAAGACGAAGCCATCCCCTTCGCTGATGACACCGACTGCGGCGGTGAGCCAGTTGTTTAAGCCCCACGGTAGGGCCAACAAACTCCCACCGTTTACCCTCCCTAGCCCCTACGGCTAAGGGGTCAAAAACACCCAAAAAAGCCCCATTTTAGCCCCCATATAGAGGGGCTTGGTGGCCTTCTGGACACGGGTTTGTGGGGGGTCCCCTAGCCGCCCCTTGTCCATTCGCTATCCGGGGTCAATTTTTTCATCCTAAAAGAAAATACGTAGATACATTTGACAAACCTCACGAAACCCCTTATAATTGGTAGATGAAGAAGACGTTTTTAACCTTACTCGGCGTCGAGATATTGATAACCTTTGTTG
>Ga0184615_10000686_pt1 | contig 18281 bp, 16 predicted proteins | sample PLM4_65_coex_FD_133134 | JGI IMG/M metagenome (GOLD analysis project Ga0184615, IMG submission 133134) | Groundwater sediment microbial communities from an aquifer in East River, Colorado, USA - PLM4_65_coex | ecosystem: Environmental > Terrestrial > Soil > Riparian zone | place: USA: East... | reverse complement strand
AGGACTACCCGATTCGTTCAGGCAGATATTTTTTATTCTAGCTTTAGGTTTAGGCGCTGACGTTATTAATACATGGCTTACAAACGCCAGCATAATTAAATGGTATTGCGACAAAAAGGGAATAAAATGAAAGTATCATGGAGAATTTGGGTTTTGATGTTTGCGCTTGCTTTTTCTACGGTAGCAATTCTCAACATACCCTCATCTTACAGCTTTCTTGTGGGAGTATTGATACTTTCCATACCATTCACACTGACATTTTCAAAATCAGGAACAACAAAAACAATTCTTTTATTTATTACAGTTGTTGCTCTTTTGTTCATAATCTTCTTTTCATTTCAAAAAGGAGTCATAGTAACATCGGTAAACTCTGATTCCATATACTTTGCTGAGGGACTTCGAAAAGGAACAGTAATAACTGCTGTTGACGAAAATAAAGTAAACAACATCGAAGATTACATAAATTACGCAACTTTCAATAATAATGAATCATCAAGACTAGAATTCCAAACAGATCAGGGGAACTTTATTTTTCTGACAAATAAAACACCAGACATTGTTGTTACAAACATTCCTAAAACAAATCTTAAAACAGGATTAGACTTAAGCGGCGGCGCAAGAGCAATTCTTAAACCAGTTAACGCAACTCTTTCTCAAAGTGATATTGATGACTTGGTTTCAGTAACATCAAACAGATTAAACACTTTCGGAATAAGCGACGTTGACATAAGAGGAGTTTCAGATTTAGAAGGAAATAGATTCTTGAGGGTAGAAGTTGCAGGAATAACTCAAGAAGATTTAAAAGAGCTCGTAGGTCAGCAAGGAAAATTCGAGGCAAAAATAGGAAATGATACTGTTTTTGTAAGCGGAGAAAAAGATGTAACATTTGTTTGTAGAAACGACGCAACTTGTGCAGGAATTGAAGCCTGTCAGCAAGATTCTTCTGGAGCTTATCTTTGTAAGTTTAGATTTTCAATATCTCTGAGCCCGGAAGCAGCAGAGCGTCATGCACGCATAACGCAAAATCTTATTTTAGACAGCTCAAATCCCCAGTATCTGTCAAAACCATTAGACTTATACCTTGATGATACACTTGTTGACTCTTTATTTATAGGTGTTGACCTCAGAGGAGCAGTTGCAACTCAAATTCAAATTTCAGGTTCAGGAACAGGAGCAACTCAAAATGAAGCATATGATGACGCGATTGACTCTATGAAAAAACTTCAAACAATTCTTATTACAGGAAGTCTCCCATACAAATTAGAAATTGTTAAGCTGGATTCATCTTCTCCCATACTTGGAAAAGAATTTACAAAAAATATAATCATTCTTGGAATTATTGTCTTTTTGATAGTTTCTGTTTTGATTTTTATAAGATATAGAAAAATTAAAATTACCCTTGGAGTTATTCTAACAATGTTTTCAGAGGCAGTTATAACTCTTGGAATTGCATCTTTAATTTCATGGAATTTAGACGCCCCAGGTATTGCAGGAATAATTGCAGGAATAGGCACAGGAGTTAACGACCAAATCGTGATTATAGAAGAATCAGTTTCCAAAGAGTCTTCAACACTGAAACAAAAAATTAAAAGAGCTTTGTTCATAGTTGTAGGAGCCTTTTTTACTATTTTTGTTGCAATGCTTCCATTATTTTGGGCTGGTGCAGGACTTCTAGAAGGTTTTGCATTCACGACAATAATAGGAATTACTGCAGGAATACTGATCACAAGACCAGCATTCACAGAGATTATGAGAAGAATTCAGGGAGAGTAATTCTGTTATTCCAAAATAGTTGAAAAACACAGGATTTAAGATTTAGAATCAAACACCATAAAGATTTTAAATGATTTCTAATAAAAGTTATTAAGATGAAAATTTTGGTGACTGGTGGTTCTGGTTTTATAGGTAGTAATTTCATAAGATATCTTCTTACATCTCCAGAGGTTTCGGAAGAGATAAGTGTCCTTAATGTTGATAAAATAACCTATGCTGGCAAAGGAAGGAACATAGATCACATGAATATCTCTGAAAATGAAAATTACACTTTTTTAGAAGCAGATATTTGTGATAGAAAAACTCTTGACGAAATAGTTTCAAAGAATAAATTAGAGATTATTTTTAACTTTGCCGCAGAGTCCCATGTTGATAGAAGTATACTTGGGTCTGACTCCTTCGAAAATTCTAATTTTTTAGGAGCCTGTAATGTATTTAAGTCTTCATTAAAATATGGCGTTAAAAAAATTATTCATATATCAACAGATGAGGTTTATGGAAGCATAGACAATGGAAGTTTTTCTGAAGACTCAAGACTTAATCCTTCCAGCCCTTATTCTGCAACAAAAGCAGCTGCAGACTTATCTGCTTTAGCATTTTTCAAAACTAATAATTTACCAGTTATTATCACAAGAAGTGCAAACAATTTTGGCCAATACCAATTCCCAGAAAAGATTTTGCCGCTTTTTATTACTAATCTTCTTGAAGGTAAAAAAGCCCCTCTTATGTGGTCAGAAGAAAACCCTGGTTTAAACATTAGGGATTGGCTACATGTAGAAGATAACTGCAGAGCAATATGGTATATTGCTAATAAAGGAGAAGTTGGGGAAATTTACAATATTCCAGGAGAAAACGAAAAAACAAATGCAGAAATCACGAAAATCGTTTTAAACCAACTAAATTTTGGTGAAGAAATGATAAATAAAGTGCCTCACAGAAAAGCTCATGATTTCAGATATTCTATTAAAGGAGACAAATTGAAAAAGTTAGGATTTAGACATCTACATAAAAATTTAGATGGAGAAATAAGAAATTTAATTGATTGGTACCAAAGTAATCAAAGCTGGTGGAAACCTTTAAAGGAAAAATAAAAATAGAAAACAAAAAATGAAATTAAATAATAAATTTTCAATCACTTGTTATAAGGAGACTGCCAAATGAAAGGAATAATTTTAGCGGGAGGCACAGGAAGCAGATTATACCCATGCACAAAAGTGACAAACAAGCACTTACTTCCCGTTTATAACAAGCCAATGATATATTACCCCCTTTTTACTTTAATCAATGCAGGGATTAAAGATATAATGATTATTTCCGGAAGGGAATATGTTGGGCATTTCACCAGCTTACTTGGTTCTGGAGTGGATTTTGGAGTTAATTTGGTTTACAAGGTTCAAGAAGGTTCTGGGGGGATTGCCGAAGCATTAGCATTGGCGGAAGATTTCGCAAATAAAGAGCCGATAATTGAAATTCTCTCAGACAATATTTTTGAAGATGACTTCTCTCAGCACATAAAAGATTTTGAGAATCAGACAAAAGAATTAGGTGGGTGCAAGATATTTTTAAAAGAAGTGGGATTAAAAGCGGCGAAGAGATTCGGTATCGCAATTTTAGAAGAAAACAAAGTCGTGCATGTTGAAGAAAAACCCAAAAATCCAGGAAGCAATCTTGCAATGTCAGGCATTTGTATATTTGATTCAAAAATTTTTGACATAATAAAAACATTAAAGCGCTCCTCTAGAGGCGAACTTGAAATTACCGATGCTATTGATTATTATGTTAAATCAGGAAAGTGTTATTATAGCATTATAAAAGGATTCTGGTCAGATGCAGGAACATTTGAGTCACTAAACCGTGCGAGCAATTTCATTAGAGCGAAAGAAGCAACTGAAGAAGACCATTGGGCAGATACTGAGACTGCCTAAAAATAATATTATTAAATTCGGCCTATAAATTTTTTTACTCTCGCAGAAACTTCGCTTACTTCTTCATTAGTTATTCCTGGAAATAAAGGTAAAGATAATATTTCTTTTGAAAATCTTTCTGCGTTTGGAAAATCTCCAGCTTTATATCCAAGACCTGAAAAAGCTTCCTGTAAATGAAGAGGTATAGGATAATGTATCAGTGTAGTTATTTCATTTTCCCTTAAGTTTTCCATTAGCTTATCTCTTTCAGATGTTCTGATTACGTAAAGATGATAAACATGTTTTTTATTTTCATCATGCTTCGGAATTTTAACAAAGCCTTCTAGTTCAGAATTATATAGTGAAGCGAATTCTATCCTTTTGGAGTTCCATTCATCTAAATACTCTAATTTCAGCCTAAGAACTGCTGCCTGAATCTCGTCTAGTCTTGTATTTCTACCAACTATAGATGCATTATACTTATCTTTTTGCCCATAATTTCTAAGTAACTTAAGCTTATCAGACAAATTTTTTCTATTGGTTATGATCATTCCCCCATCCCCTAAGGCGCCAAGGTTTTTACTTGGATAAAAACTAAAACAACCAATATCGTCAATAGGCACTTTAATTCCTTTGTATTCTGAGCCATGCGCTTGAGCGCAATCTTCAATGACAGGCAGATCATAAACTCTTGCAATAGTATTGATAGTATCCAAATCACATGCTAAACCATAAAGATGAACCGGAATAATTGCCTTTGTTTTTTTGGTAATTTTTCTCTCCAGGTCATTTGTATCAATCAAAAAATCCTCTCCCACGTCAGTAAAAACAGGCACCGCACCAACATTTGAAACTGCCATTGCTGTTGGAATTGCTGTATTAACCGGCAATATTACTTGATCCCCTAGTTTAATGTTTAAAGCGAGTAACGAGATTTCAAGAGCATCTGTAGCTGAATTGACTCCAACGCCATATTTTTTTCCGGAGAAATTTGCAAATTCTGTCTCAAACAATTCTCCTTCTCTTCCAAGAATAAAATTAGAGTTATCATAAATCACCCTTTCCATTACTTTAGAAATCCTTTCTTTTAATAAGCCATGTTCTCTTTTCAAATCCAAAAATGGTATCATTTCCTATATTCTTCCTGATTTCTATAAAAATCAATTGTTCTCTTTATCCCTTCTTCGAAACTAACCCTAGGTTCCCATCCAATATGAGAATATATTTTTGTTGCATCAAGATAAATGTGTCCCGGTTCTATCATTTTTTTATCTTCTGGAAATGGAATGTCTTTGCAATTTCCTGAACCAGCGAGTCTTATAATTGCTCTTGCAGATTCCCCAACAGTCATTATATTTCCTCCAATGTTTTCTTCAATTCCATTCTCTTTTCTTATGAAACTTCCAAGATTGTACATTTGGTTATTAGTTTTATCAGAAATCATTGTTCTCAACATTGCATCAACAACATCATCTACATAATTGAAATCTCTCGTTGATTCCCCTCCTCCCCACAACTCAATTGTTTGATTCTTAAGAGCTTGATGTAAAAAATATCCTAAGAATCCTTGACTAGGATTATGAATTTTTTGCCTTGGGCCATAAGTGTTTGTCAATCTTAAAGATACAGTATCAAAGCCAAAAGTATTCCCATACCATTTATGGTAAAACTCCGCAGCATGATTGTTTATTCCCTGAGGGTCTGTAGCTTCACTAATAAAAGTCTCTTCAGTTACAGGAAGATCTTTTTCTTTTATTTTACCAAAAGCATCTCTTGTAGAAGTAAAAAGTATTTTCAGTCTTGATTCATTATGTCCAGATGATTTTTTCCCTTGAATATAGTTTCTACAACTTTCAAGAAGAGAGATATGCGGTCTCAAGTTAGTATTAAGATCTCCTAAAGGATCATTTTTGCTGTCGTTATGATTTACTGATCCTGCAAGATTAAATAAGTAATCAACGCCACCCAAAAAAATTTTAGAAATTGCCTCTTGGTCTGAAATATCGACTCCGCAATTATTCATTTTTGGAACATATACTGCCCCTTTTATTCCTACAATATTTTCTAAATTTCCTCCAGAATTCTTAACAAGAGAATCTACAATCATTATTTTCTCTGGATTTAATTCCACAAGTCTTCTTGCGAGGTTGCTTCCAATAAATCCGAGTCCACCGGTAATCAAAACTTTCTTTCCTCTGAACTTTTTTTCATAATCTTTCATTTTCTTTATTTTTTATAGAATTTAATAATCCAAAACTTTCTCTTAAGCAATCTTCCAATTTATCATTAAAGACAAAACCAAGAGAACAGAACTTTTCGCTTGAAACCTCATAAGGTTTTTGGTTAAGCAAAGGAGATTTTGTTATTTCAATTTTAACACTCGGTTTTATTTTCTTTATTTCCTCAATAATTTCATTCATTGTAAAGTTTTTAGTTAGCACGTTATAAATTTCTCCAGGATTTCCATTATTTTCTGCAAACTGAAGAGCTCTTACAGCATCATCCAGCCCTAAATAAGGTCTTTTGCTGTTTGCAGCAGAATCCCAAATTGTTAATGGCTGGTCTAAAGAAGCGAGATAGACAAATTTGTTTACTGCAGTGTGAAATCTCATTCCGATGCTCGCTCCGAATATCGTCCCGTTTCTTAAAATAATTGTTTCTATGCCTTTTTCCCCGTTTAATTCCCTGATTAATTTCTCGGCCTCTAGCTTTGATTCGGCATACGGGCTTGATGGTTTTAATTTATTTAATGGAGTATTTTCATCAACAATTCCTTCAGCTTCCCCATAAACACTTGTTGTTGAAGGAAAAATAAACCTCCTAACACCATTTTTTATGGAAGCTTCAAGAATATTTTTGGTTCCATAAAAATTAACTTCTATTGTTTCTTCCTTATTCCTGATTGTTGAAGGAGCATCTGTTATTGCAGCAAGATGCAAAACAACATCAACCCCTTTCACTATTTTTTCTGTCATATTTTTATTCCTTATATCTCCCTCAATAAATTCATAGTTAACATTAGCTGGAAGATTAAAGAGGGAACAATATCTTTGTGTTGATAAGTTGTCAAAAAGAATAATCTTTCCAATATCATCTCTTTTCGCATATTCTCTTATAAGCTTGGAGCCTATATGCCCCAAACTGCCAGTTATAAGAAATTTTAGCCCCATAAAAAAAATAAAAAAAAATACTATTTAAGGATTATGAAGGCAAGATATATAATTTATTTACTTCTTTCATTTATTCTATATAATTCTTTTGCAGGATTTCCAGCTACAATAATTCCATCAGGAACATTTTTTGTCACAACCGAGCCTGCTCCAACAACAGAATTATAACCTATTTTTAATCTTGGTAAAATAGTTGCATTTGCACCAACCCAGCTATTTTTTCCTAAATGAATAATTCCACACAAAGTTGCATTAGGATCAACTTCTGAGCCGTCTTCAAGGATGCATTCATGATCAACGCTTGCACCAGTGTTTATTATACAATAATCTCCTATTCTAGTTTCTGCAATTATTATTGCCCCTGCACATATTTGGACCCCTTTGCCAATTTTAACAGAAGAATCAATATATGCCGTTGGATGAATGATAGTTGTAGGAATTAGTCCTTTTTTTTCTAACACATCACTTATTCTTATTCTGGCTTCCGCATTCTTGCCTGTTTTATTATTTCCGATGGTGACCGCAAAGCCTATCTCTTTTGGAATCTTATTTTTTATGTACTCAAGAAATCCCTCATATCCTTCATATATTCTAATATCAGGAAAAGGAGATTTTAATCCAATAGTGTCATCAATTATCGCATCTACCTTAGAACCATAATATTCTATAATCGGACGTATTACCTTTGCCTGCCCAGTTCCGCCCCATAAAATTACTTTATTTGGCATTAACAGGTCTTCAATTTTTTTCATATTTTAATGTGTTTCATGTTTTACAAATTTACTTTTTTCTAAAATGTTCTTTATGCCATCACAATATTCTTTGGCTAATTCTTCTGTTAATTCAAAAGCAGAGGGGAGAGTGATCCCCCTAGATGAAACATTATATGCAACAGGGTTTTTTATTTTATATTCTTTGATATTAAACCCTTTTTTCATATATCCTGGCTGAGAAGATAATGGTTGAAAAAATGGTCTGGTAGGAAGTTCTAATTTTGTTAATTCTTCAATCATTTTTTCTTTGCTCATATTGTGAGATTTTCCAAAAACTAGTGATGTTGCCCATGCACCATTTTCAACATTTTCATTTTCTTGATTAAGACAAATATCTTCTATGCTTGAGAGATGCTTCCTGTACCAAGAGAATATCTCTCTTTTTTTGCCTATAAGTTCATTTATCCTAAGAAATTGCCCATGAGCAAGCGCTGCTTGTATATTTGAAGGCATATATTTGCATGAAATTTCATCAATTTGATAGGGCTTTGCAACAGATCTCCCACAATCCCTGAGGAATTTTGCTCTCTCGAAAATTTCTTCATCGTCCAAAATCAACATCCCTCCTTCTCCTGTTGAAAGGGTTTTTGTCCTGTGAAAACTGAAAGTAGAGCCAATGCCAAATTTTCCCGCCCTAACACCTTTGTATTTTGATCCTAAAGCTTCTGCTGAATCTTCTATTAAGGGAAGATTATGTTTTCTTGCAATTTCCGTTAATTCTTCCATCTTAGGCATGTTGCCATAAAGATCAACAGTAATTATCGCTTTTGTTTCTGGAGTTATATTTTTCTCAACATTTTTAGGATCAAGGCACCATGTATCTTCTTCAATATCACAAAAAGCAGGAGTTGCTCCGCAATAATCAATGCCTGCAGTTGTTCCAATCCATGTACAATCAGGAGCTATTACTTTATCTCCCTTTTTAATTCCAATTGCTTTTAAAAGAAGATGAATTGCTTGATGGCAATTTGGCGTCATAAGACCAAATTTTCTGCCATGCCAATTAGCAAATTCTTTCTCAAACTTTTCAACATATGCATAACTATGCGGATTGTTTAAAGCATCTTTAATAATTTCAGCCTCAAGTTCAGTCCACCAAGGTCCCGCTATTAATTTTTTTTCCATCTTTGTTTCTTGTTGTTAACGACAAATAAAATATATTTAAACGTTATGGATGTTAGATATACTGGCAAATAATCTCATTTATAAGGATAAAGTTTTAGGGGTGTTTTTTTTATTAAAGCATGCCAGATAGCGATATAATATGTTTTGATTAATTGAGGTTGCCCATTTTTTATAAATACAAAAAACCTGTAAGCTGCCAAAAAAGTAAGTTCTAAAAATAAAATTCCCAAGAAATAAGGAAAGCCTTTATTTTTTCTTATAATTAAAATCCAGTTTCTTATCGGATAATATATTTTTGTTTCGCTACTTTTTTTTAATTTGTTATATGTTCCGCTTACTTTATGCCAAATAACTGATTTTGGAACATACAAGGCTTTATAGCTCATTTTTTCAACTCTCATCAACCAATCCATTGGCCCATCTACAATAAAAAGCCCAGGATCATATAAATGTCCTTTTCTCAGAATACTTGACCTCATCATAAAGTTACCATCTACAGCATCCACATATGTTCTGCTATCTGTCTGTCCGTGATCAATTTCACCCTGATTTAATGCTCTATAACCTCTGAAAGTATATTTTGCACCCGCACACCAAATCATATTTTTTGGATTTATGTAATATACTTTTGATTGCGACACGGCAACTTCCGGATGTTTTTCCATTTCATCAACTAAAAAGCCCAAAAAATCTGGTTTAACAATGACATCATTGTCCATATAACAAATATAATCACTATTTCCCTTTAAGCTCTCTCTCATTCCGATGTTTGCAGCGCCCTCAACTCCAATATTTCTTTTATTTTCAATTAGGGTTGCAATTTTATTATATTTTTTTTCCTTAAATTCTTCTTGAGTTCCATCTGTGGAGCCGTTATCCACCACTATTATGTTATAGTTTTTGTATTTTATTTTTTTTATTGATTCTATAAGTTCAAATGTGTCCTTCTTTCCATTCCAATTTACAAACACAATCGAAACTTTTGGTTGTTTTGTTTTTTTCATTATCAATTCCGCATGCGATTCTTTTTTATTTCTTATATAGTCTTTCCCTGCTTTTTATTTATAAACATTCTGATACACAAATACTACTGTCGAATAAGTATGATATACTATCATAAGTTTTTTAAAGAGAATTTTGATTTTAACTCAATGCAAGATAAGCAAGGGCTGGAATGTAAAATATGCCACAACGAAACTTTGAAGAAATTTATTGACTTTGGACAAATGCCTGTTGCAAATGCCTTCCTAAAAAAAGAAGATTTGGATAAACAGGAATTTACGTATCATATGGCTGTTGGTTTTTGCGAAGATTGTAAAATGGCGCAGTTAACAGAAGTTGTTCCATATGACAAATACATAATACCTGATGTAAATTCAAAAACTAATTATGCATTTTTTTCATCAACTTCTGCTTTTATGGGAAAACATTTTGCAGAAATGGCTAGAGAAACTGAAGAAAGATTCTTAAATGATAATAAAAAAGTTATAGAAATAGGAAGCAATGACGGGATTATGCTTCAAGCATTTTCGGACAGAAAAAAAGTTCTCGGAATAGAACCCTCAAATAACGTAGCGCAAGTTGCAATCGGAAAAGGTATTGAAACTTTAACAGAGTTTTTCAGTGAAAAACTTGCGAGAAAAATTGCGTCTGAAAGAGGAAGAGTAAGAGCCGTTCTTTCAACAAATGTCTTCCTTAACATAATTGACATTCATGACTTTATGAAAGGAATTGATGCACTTCTAGATAATAAAGGAGTTTTTGTTACAGAAGACCCCTATATCGGAGAGATTCTAAAACAAAACTCATACGACCAAGTTTATGATGAGCATATATGGTATTTTTCACTGAATTCTTTATCAAATCTTTTTGCAACACATGGTTTTGAGATTTTTGATGCTGAAAAACAAGAGGTTCATGGAGGGTCAATGAGAGTTTACAGTGCTAGAAAGGGAGCATACAGGCAAACAGATAGAGTTTTAGAACTATTCGATCAAGAATATGAAAATAAAATAACAGAAATGTCTCCTTATATTTCATTTGCTAAGGATGTGGAAAGAAACAGAGATGAATTGGTTGATCTGCTTAAAAACTTTAAATCGCAAGGAAAAAGAATAGTTGGCTATGCAGCAGCATCAAAAGGCACAATAGTACAAAATTATTGTGGCATAGGACCTGACGTTTTAGATTATATTTCTGATTCAACTCCTGCAAAGCAAGGCCTTTACACACCTGGTAAACACATTCCTGTTGTCTCTCCGGATATTTTCCATAATGACAAAACCGTTGATTATGCTTTGCTCGGCGCTTGGAATCATGCTCGTGAAATAATTGGAAAAGAACATGATTTTTTGAGAAGGGGTGGAAAATTTATCACCCACCTTCCGAATCCAAGAATTTTAGAATAAAATGGCAGAAGAAATTCAAATTAAAAAATTAAGATCTTTCTTTGACGAAGAAGGAGAGCTTTTTGAAACTCTTAGATCCGATGATAATTTGTATGGCGGAAGATTTGGACAAAATTTAATTTCAATTGTTAAGCCAGGAATTATAAAAGGATTTCATAAACATGAACGACAGGTAGAATACACTACTTGTGTAAAGGGGAACATACTTTATATTGCGGTAACAGAGACACCAAAAGTTCCGATAATTCAAAAATTTATTGTTGGAGAAGAAAACAGGGTATTGATTAGAACTCCTCCAGGAATATGGCACGGTTTTAAAGCTTTAGAGAGAGAAGCAGTTGTTTTGTATACGATGGACAAGCCTTATGATCCTAAAAATACAGACACTGCAGATAAAAATCCTTTATCATTTGGCGATATTTGGAATATTTGACCAAACATCCACTCCTTTTTAACATTTTATATAAAATTTTTCAATATACTCTAAATTAACTTTTGGGTATTAGCCTATCATTTACAATATATTCTGCAAAAGCCAAGCTACACGTTAAACCAGGGGAAACAGCATTTAGTATGTGAAGTGAATTTTCTGTTTCTCTAATAAAAATATCTTTTTCCATTTTTCCATTCATATCTACAAGCTGCGCCCTAATTCCACAAAACGCATCAGACAAATCTTCTTCTTTCACATCTAAATTTACAGAACTATTTATTTCATTAATAAAGGCTTTTTTTGAAAGGGAAAATTTTGCATTACTTATAGCATTCTGCAAGAATTCTTTATCTGCTACCATTCTCCTGAAATTTACAGAACTAACCATATCTATTGTGTCTTTCAATTTTATTTTCCCATTATAATTTTCTCTGCCAAGAGATAGTGTGGCTGTTGGCCCGGCTATCACATTTCCATTTATTCTTCTGGTTAAATGCACCCCTAAAAATGGAAACCTTAGATCGGGAGGATGATATATCATAGCGTTAATTGGGAAGGACACCCCGACATAATTTCCCTTGAAAGGAATTATTCTATAGCTTTTTGCAACATCCATCATATGGGCTATTTTATCAGCATAAAGGCCAGCACAATTAATTATAAAGTCTGCATCAAAAGTCCTGTTTTCTGTTATTATATCTCTACCAAAAATTTCCTTCACTTCTTCACCAAATTGATATGATACGCCAAGAGACTTAGATTCATTAACAATAGTGTTTAATAATTTTTTACTGTCTACTATTGATCCTGTTGGAGACAAGAGCGCAGCTAAACCCTTTGCTAAGGGTTCACGTTCGCCTAGTTCTTTTTTATCAATAATTCTTAGATCAGAAACACCCGCTTCCCTGCCCATTTTCATAAGTTCCTGAATTCTGCTTACTTCTTCGAAATTCCTACCAACTACAAGAGTTCCACATTCTATCATTGGGACATCATTCTTTTTACAGTAGTCTCTTAAAAATTTACTTCCCTTTAGACACATTTTAGCTTTGTATGTTCCAGGAATCTGATTTATTCCAGAATGAATTACTCCACTATTTCTGCCGCTTGCGTGATATCCTAGTTCGGGTTCTTTTTCGAGAACCACAACATCCCCCAAATTTCTTTTTCTGATTTCTCTCGCTATGGAGCTGCCAATAATTCCGGCACCAATTATAGCGTATTTTTTCATCTTAAATCTAAAAGGACATTTGAGTATACTATAAAATCTTTATGAATTCTTATTATACGCTATTCTATTAGTATAAGTGTTAAAATAAAGAATGATTTTGATGTAAAAAAGTTTTTATATTTTTTATAGATGTCTGAACCTAAATCTTTATATATCTTTTTCGTGGTGTAAAAACAATTTAGAATTAACGCTAAAATGAAAACCTTTGGAAAAGACGTCTGGGACAAGAAAATGAGAGAACAAGGAGAATTAGGTGTCATAGCAGGCGTCAGGGCAAAGAAAGAACAGGTTGATAGAGACGCCATTAAAATATTGAGTTTTTTTGATAGAGAAGTAAGGCCATATATCAAAGGCAATAAAGCTATAGATATTGGAGTAGGCCCCGCTTCTAGATTTTTAATCGGCTTGTCTAGGAGGGGGATTATAGTAGATGGTATTGATATCAGTCCTCTTGTTTTAGACGCAGCAAAGACAAAGGCTCAATTAGCAGGTATAAATTCTTCAAAGTTTTTTAATATTGATATAACAAAAGAAATTCCTAAAGGCAAGTATGACTTTGTCTTCTGCTTCGGAACTTTTGGACATTTCCCAGGATATACCGCTTTAGATGTTATGAGAAGTTTCAATAAAATACTAAATAAACAGGGAATTTGTATGATTCATTTCTGGAAGCCTAGAAAATTAGACTTAAGAGAAATAATTTCAATAGCTATTTACGACTTTCTAAGATGGGCTAAATTAAAATTTTTTAAAAAAACTTACTTAGTAAGCAGCACTTTTTATTCTAAGGATGACGTAGAAGATATGTCTAGTAGGGCAGGATTTAACATCATCAAATTGGAGAACAGCCCAAATTATATCCTGGCAGTTTTGTCTAAGAAATAAACTTAGGAAAAGTCCTGAAGCTCTTTTCACAATCAATAAATACCCTAAAAAATTAGTTCATGTATGGACATTGTAAAAGAAGAGGAGTCGGATATAAAGTTGCTGTTTAATAGGATAAAGAAAAGAGATTTTTCCGGTAACGAAGGGACAGCGGTAAAAAATAGTATATTCCAATTTTCCACAACTTTCATAGGGAAGATTGGATCCCTTGTACTAACAATAATTCTTGCTAGACTTCTTATGCCGGAAATTTTTGGTCTCTATAGCTTAGCTTTATCAACTATTTTAATTTTCGTTGCATTTTCAGATCTCGGTATAGGAGACACTTTAATCAGATTTGTTTCAAGAGAGTTAGGAAAAAGAAGAATCGGCAAAGCTAAGTCTTATTCTGAATACTTAATCAGGATTAAACTCTTCATGATGATAGTTGTTTCCTTAGCCTTAATCCTCTTTGCACGACTTATTGCAGAGGGGTATTATCATAAGCCGTTGACTTTAGCATTAATTGCAGGAAGTCTTTATGTTCTCTTTGGAGGCGCTGTTGTTATCCTTCAGGCTATCTTACAAGCTCATAACCTATTCAAGCCAATACTCTACAGAGAAACTCTTTTCCAGATAATAAGAATAGTGATAATCCCCCTAGTTGTTTTACTCTCAATAAAAAATTACACTACAGAATCATTAGTTGCTATAATAATAGTGATACTTTCCCTGTCATTTGCATTTTCAGTCCTCTTGCTGTATCTTTTCACTAGAAAAAACATCTTTAAAAAAGAGATTGCTAAAAAAGCCTTGTCAGTAAAAGAGAAATATGAAGTCAAGAAGTTTGTTTTATTAAACTCTACAATAATCTTATCAGGTATCTTTTTCGGCTACATAGACATTATAATGCTTGGATATTTTGTAACCTCAGAATATATTGGATATTATCAGGGGGCATTTAGCTTTATCAATGCGGCAATATCTTTGATAACTTTCTCGGGAGCGCTTCTGCCAGTTTTTAGCAGGCTTAACAGAGAAAAAATGGATATTTTCGTGAAAAAAACAATTAGAGTCGTATCTTTAATATCAATAGCCTCCTTTTTATTCATTTTATTAGCTGCTAAACCTTTAATTCTTATTATTTTCGGAAGTGAGTATGCTAATTCAGTAAACATTTTAAGAATTCTTTCTTTACTTCTCCTTTCTATACCGATCACAACAATTTATTCTACATACTTCATTTCTTCAGGCAGACCAGAAATAGTTTCAAAATCTCTAATAGCTTCCACAGTAATTCTTATAATCTTAAACTACTTCCTTATATCTGTTCTTTTGCCCTATGGGCCTATGTATGCTGTTTATGGGTCGGCTATAGCTACAATAATAAGCAGATATTCATACCTTTTCTTGCTTGTGATTTTGAAAAAAAGAAACTAATTAATTGAGAAGAGTATAGTTGCAATCCATCCCAATAATTGTGAGATATCCATCATTCTACAAAAACTTCCTCACCCCTTTTAATTTTATCAAGAATCAATTTTGAAATTTCTGGCCTCATAAACCATTCTGGAGGCTCTTTTCCCTGTTGAAACAATGCTCTTGCTTGCGTTCCAGACAATAGTAGTTTATTTTCATCTGGATGCTCAATAAAATCAGGTTCGTGTATATACCTTTCTTCCAATTCTGAATAAAAAACCTCTCCAAATTTAATTGGCTCTATTCCTAATTCTTCTTTTGTAAATTTATCAAATATTTCATAAGAAGCGTTTTTGGAATAGAAATCTCCAACGCCAGTATGATCCCTACCAATTATAAAATGGCTGCAGCCAAAATTCTTCCTTATAATTGCAGTAAATAAAGCTTCTCTAGGTCCAGCATACCTAGAATAGTTTGCAAAAGTGCCCATCAAAACTTTGGATTTTGGATAAAACTCTTCCATCATTTTTTCATAAGATTCTATTATTACTGAAGACTCAAAATCTCCGGACTTTTTCTTTCCTATTATCGGATGAACAAATAGCCCATCACACAAGCCTCTTTTCAATCCTTCAAGTTGGATAAACTCATGACTTTTGTGTATCACATTTCTAGTATGAAATCCTACAATCTTGCTCCACCCTCTCTCCGCAAATATTTTCCGTGTTTGTTTAGGGGTTAGCTCATGAATCTTATATTTTGATGGTTTTCTTTCCAGCAGGGTTATTTTACCCCCCAGAAAATAATCTCCTAAGCTTAAAAATCTCTTAACACCCGGATGTTCTACGCTTAGTGTTCCAAAAATCTTTTGTGCTTCTTCATTTTTATCAATCTTATAAATTTCACTGAGATGCAAAATACCATGCGCTTCATTGTTATAAATTAATAAGATATCTTCTCCTTCTGAAAGCTCTTTTCTTTTATCCTCTCCAATAGCCAAAATAATTGGAAGTGGCCAAATTACTCCGTTAGCTAATCTATATTTATCAACTACTGATCTAAAATCTTCTTTCCCCAAAAATCCTTCCAGTGGACTAAAGGCTCCTACTCCAATTTGTTCAATATCCATAAGCGTTTCTTCATCAATTTCTACACTTTTTTTTGGCAGGTTTCCTGTATAATTGGAAACATACCTGTCTATTAATTTACCTCCATGTGGTTTAATTAATAGTTCGGGAGTTTCATGAGAGTGAATATAATTTGTGTCTTCTAAGTTCTCTAAAAAACTGCCACCTTTTCCTTTTTGAATAAATTCTATTTGAGAAACTAAACTTGATAACATATTTACAGTTTCAACAGGATATTTTCCTACAGCAGTTTCTTTCGTTAAAGCAATACCTGTGGCTCCATCCAAAATTGTATTAATAATGTCATTTACTTCTGCTTTGTTTGGTTTTAAAGAAAAAGCCATCTGTTCAAGGGTATTCGTGGCAACAAAAGCATCTTTTCCTAGAGTTCTCATTTTATTTAATATAAATTTTTGGATAAAGGGAATTTTTTCAAGCTGAATCTGGGTTCCTAAATCTCCTCTGTCAATCAGTATTCCATCAGAAACTTTTGCTATTTCCATAAAATTCTCTAGGCCTTTCTTGGACTCTATTTTTGAATAAACGACTGCTTCCGGATAAAGTTGTTTAAACTTCAATATACTCCCTGGAGACTCCATAAAAGATAAAGTGAAATGTTTTATACCATATTTCTTGGCTAAATCAACTGCCAAATGATCCTTTTTACTAAAAGGTGGAAGATTAAATGTAGGACTTTCAATTTGAACGGCTTTTTTGCCGCCAATCCTCCCACCAATCACAACTTTACATTCCATATACCCTTCATTTAGTTTACTATCATCAAAAACCCTTAATAAAACGGAATTGAATTCTAAAGAAATTAAATCGCCGTTTTTTAACTTGGATATTATCCCTAGTGGCTTAAAAAACAAATTAAACGAGTCACAGCTTACTTTTTTTGAATATATTTTTACAACACTTCCTTCAAGGAAATCAATTTCAGAGGTATTGCCCGTTCTTACCTGAGACCCCTCAGTATCTAAAATTATTGGAACACCATATCCCAATAGCTCTCTTATTTTTTCTTCTATTTCTTCCTCCTCAGTATGAGAAAGATTTATTCTAAAGAAATCAGCCCCCCTATCCTTAAGCTTCAATAAGATATCTTCTTTAAACGAACTTGGTCCAATAGTGCAAATAATTTTTATTTTATTTATCATATCTTTTAATCACTATACTAACTTTTAAAGATTATGCAATGATATTCTCTACAAAAGATAAATTTAAAAGTACTAGGATTTCTTCCATTTAATGGACGACAAGATTCTCTGGATTTTTTTACATCCGCCTAGAACAGGCGGAAATACTATAATTGAAACTTTACTAAAAAAGTTTCCAAGAGAAGAGATATTTATGACCTCTCTTGCAAGATACAAGCTAGATACAGAAAAATTTAACTTTAAAAAAGTAAGGTTTATGCTTGGGCATGCAACTTATTATGGCATTCACAAATTGATTCCAGATAAAGAGCCAAGATACTTTATAATATTAAGAGATCCTGCTGAAAGATTGATTTCCCATTATAATGCAAAAATGGAAAAAGAAATCAAAAAAATACCTTTTGATAAGTGGTATAAGAATCAAATAAAAAACGAAATGGTTCATGTTCTTGATTTGAAGTTCAAAGGAAGCCCATCAACAAGGATACATACCCCAAGTATCTTCTTGCCTATTATCAGAAAATTGAACTATAAGGTCTTTTATTCCATTCAGACATTTATCTTTAATTTTTTAAGACTTAATAAGAAGAATGATTACGGAAAACTGGAAAATGCAAAAAAACTTCTAGGCTTATGTTGGTTTGTCGCTATTTCAGAAAAAAGTGATAAAGATTTCAAATTTTTACTTAAAGCCATGGGCATAAAAAATCCTAAATGGGTTGATGATGGAGTTAGTAGGAAGATAGTGAAAATTGATGAAAAACTTAGACAAAAAATCTACCATGAAAACCCTTTGGACTTTGAGCTTTACAATTACGCCTTGAAAGTCAGAGAAGAAAAAATTAAGTCTTTGAAGAAATTAATTTAATTGTTTAATAAACTACCAAATTGTTT
>Ga0184615_10000683_pt1 | contig 18314 bp, 13 predicted proteins | sample PLM4_65_coex_FD_133134 | JGI IMG/M metagenome (GOLD analysis project Ga0184615, IMG submission 133134) | Groundwater sediment microbial communities from an aquifer in East River, Colorado, USA - PLM4_65_coex | ecosystem: Environmental > Terrestrial > Soil > Riparian zone | place: USA: East... | reverse complement strand
TTCTTCCGTCAGCGTCACGATATACTTCTTCTTCATGGCATGTCTCCTTACCTGGGTCTACTTATCCCATCGGCAAAGAGACCGAAGAATATGCATCAATTCACAAGTAATGGAGCACTAGTGTGATTTTCTATTGACTATTTTCTATTGACGATTTCTCTGAGTTCTTCGTGCTCTTCGTGGTGAGATATTTCAGTCCCGGCCAGATCTTTCGACTCCGCTTCGCTGCGCTCAAGATGACAAAAAGGCGCGGGGAGAATTACGCTTCGCTGCGCTCAAGATGACAAAAAGGCGCGGGGAGAATTCGCTGCGCTCAAGATGACAAAAAGGCGCGGGGAGAATCGCTGCGCTCAAGATGACAAAAAGGCGCGGGGAGAATTAAAGGTGTCCGGTACTTTTTCTTGCGATTATTCCTCCGTTGGGGGAGAATTAAAGTTGTCCGGTACTTTTTCTTGCGATTATTCCTCCGTTGTCTTTCGTCCGTCGTCTCTCGTATGTCGTCCGCTCCCAGGCCGGGAGAATACCGTAGCGGTTTCTCACTTGTTCATGGGATTTCTATCATCGCCTGCTTGCCACCACTCTTCAGGTCCCTGTGAAGCTTCTTTGGGTTGAGCGTCTTCCAGCGTTGCTCCCAGACCTCCATGAGGAGTCATGCTTGCCTGCATATCGGTTAAGGCACCCAGAATGAGGCTATGAACTTTCTCAGTGGCAGTCTGAAACTTTTTCATGGTTTGGATTTCGTCTGCCAGGGCCTTGATGTCTGGGACCAGCTCGGTAAGACAAGCCTCGTTCTTCTTCGCCATCTGCTCGATGGATCCCGCCCTGGCGGCCAGCTCACTTTGCTTTGTTTTATTTTCCGCAAGCTGTTTTTGACTTTCATCTGCTTTGCGCTCGCACCCGGCCATACGAGATTCGAAAGTTTCCGTCTTGCTCGCGGCCTCATTGATTCTCCCGATATCCTGAGAATCGAGCACTCTCCTGCCTAATTCCGACAAATACCGGTTTACTTTTGACACCCATACAATGGCAAATATGGCCGCTCCTAATGCTGATAAGGCCAGAACGATTGTTATTGTGCTTAACATATTAGTACCTCCCTTAAAGTCAGGTTTTTACCGTTAGTCATCTGTTGACAATCAGGTGGTGCCGGCTTGATCTTACTGGCAATGTAGCAATTTCATTGAGAGCCAATTCCAAAATGTTATCGGTCAGAAATAAGAAGAGCTTGAGGAATTTCCTTGAAGTTAGAATCAGCCTTTTTCGACACAGATTTCACGGATTAACACGGTTTTGGACTCACCACGAAGCGCACGAAGAACTCGAAGAAATCGTAAATCAGCAGCTTTTCGAAAGTGCTGTTCCGCTTCTTCTGTCATGCTGGAATGCCTTCTTCTTTTATCTCACGATGGATGGAGAAGCGACCCGCTTGGAGATCCTGCTCTTCGGCAAAGAAAAAGAGAACGACCGTGTCATGGTCGAGACTGATGTCCGAGCCCAACTTGCTTGTTCGCTCATGCTCGGCGAAACGGTCGGGAATCTTGTCAAGAACGATGGCAATGTCGATATCGCTGTCCGCCGTGAGCTGGTCGCGTGCGGCTGAGCCGTAAAGATAGACCCCACAAAGCCTTTGGCCGTATAACTTCTCAAGCTCGCTTCGGACTTTTGAGGCTATTTCCAACGCTTGCTGTTTTGTCGCTACCATATTCTGATCATATCGTTTTGGGCAACAATCTGCAACGGAAAAGAAACCGCATTCCCTTAGGGACACCCTACGGCGGGGCAGCGAAGCGGCGCCATACTACCAGGCTGATGAAGTGAAATCGGGAACGTGTCTCTGAAGAAACTCTATGAAGATCGGCTCCTGCCTTTCGATCTCTTTTCTGCGTTCTTCCATGATGCTAAGAAACTGTTTCTCGGCTTTCTCAATGACGGCTTGAAAACGGACACCCTTCAATTTGTGAGCCTTGGGGCCGATAACGCAGAATCCGTGAGGAAGGTGACTGAACCATCCGATCTCAACCATTAGAAAATCGTCTATGTTCTCTGTATAGCATGGCTCGTTGCCACCGAACGTGAAGTACAGAACATCCGCTTGTTCATCATAATGATGACTTACTTGGAGCTCTGAATTTCCCATATCACTTCCCCTTGCTGCCGTCTGTTCGGGTTTGTGTACACAGTCCTAACACGCCCTGTGTTCCAGTTGGCTACCACGTACAGGAAAGCCCGAGCAAAGACTGTATCAGTAATAAAGAGGTCGTCAAACCGGCGCTCATAGATAACGACGTTCTTCTCTTGGTTGCTTCTAATTATACGCTCAGGTGACTCAACTGTTTGGACCACCTTCTCAAATTGGTGCTCAAGATACCCTCTTCCTCTGTCCTTGACAATGTGTTGCGACCACGTTTTCTCGGATAGAGCAAAAACGCGACCTTGGTTGTCCGTTATCCTACATTCACCATCTGTGAAAACTGGTTCAGCCATCCTTGAAGTGCAATCCTTTATATTAGTTTACATAAGAAAACAAGAAAAATCAAGGAGAAAGGAAAAATATTCAATCCTAATACCGCCGGGAGAGATAGACCATCCCGATTATAGGACTTGTGTTGATTCTATGTCCTGGACCAACCTTCGGAAGACTGGTGATCCCGTGCACAATCCCAAGGAATTGGTGAATCAGAGGATTAGTGAATCAGACGAGAATCCAACCTGCCAATCAAAAATCGTCAATCCGTTCCGTCTGAAGTTGACAAATCCGGTGCCTGACGGGCCGGATTTTCCAACAAACGGAGTGCCGGACAAGTCGCAAATCGTCAATCACAAGGCTCCCTGTTCCTCTGATTCCCTGATTGCCAACCTCGTAGATCCGGCCGCTTTGCGCGACGGACTGATCCCCGCCGTCCTGTCTCCTGTTATCCTGTCAGAAATTAGCCACGAATGAACACTGTCATTGCGAGGCCCGCAGGGCCGCGGCAATCTCCCGCCGACTGTCATGCTGAGCGGAGCCGAAGCATCTGGCCCCGAACGCAATGCACGTTACGACTTTTCTCACAACCGCGAATACACGGATTTTCACGGCTTTTTTTGCCTTTCGGCATTGGACATTCGATATTGGATATTCATCGACCCCGGATGCTCACCGTTCCACTCCGTAAGCCATTTAACCAACACGACTTACGCTCGCCGATGAAAATATTTTCACTTTTTTCAAAAAATCGCAAAAAAGGCATCCACATTTAGCCCATGAGAATCGCCTTTATAGTGAGTGTGTGAGGTTTTTTTCTGGCGCGATGCAATTGCTTTGTATATAGTGACTTATGAACCTTATAGTAAAGGAGATTAAGTCATGGAAGGTAAACAGGTTAGTGTAGAGGAATTGAAGCGTGCGATGGCGGCGGATTTCGAGCGGCTGGCGGAACAGGTGGCCGCCGCGATGAACGGCGCTAAAGACGGGCGAATCATTGCCGACACGGAAGAGTTGGTTCGAGAGGCCAATGGGGTGTTTCGGGAACAGATGTACGAGAAGGCGATCCGCCTCTTGCAGAACAAGCAGGAGGCTTTTTCCCCCTCGGCCCGCAGGGCTCCGGAACAAAGGCCGGCAGGCGACGACGCATCTGACGGTGAACGGGCGTCTGTGCGTGCATAGGACGGTTTACTGGTCGCCGCAGAACGGGACGTTCATTCCGGCCGATCAGTGGCTGGGCCTTGCGGAGCATCGTTTCAGTCCGGGCGTGCGGGAGATGGGCTGCCGGGAGGCGTTGCATTGCTCCTTCGAGGTCGCCAGCGACAACCTGCAACGAACGGCGCAGTTGTCGATCAGTGGGCGCCGCCTGCGGGAGATGATGGAGACCCAGGGGCGTGCGGTGCTGGCGGCCCAGCGAAGCGGGTCGTTGCGGCCAGCCTTTACGGCCGCCGCGTGCACCGCCCAGACGCTGATCACGGGGGCCGACGGGGTCATGGTCCCGCTGGTGACCGAGCAGCAGAAGCACAAGCGTCGGGAAACGGAGTCGGCCAGGCGGCTTGAGCAAGGGCGGTCCTCGACCGCCCCCGTGGGTCGGCCCAGGCGGGGCAGCGAGGGGCCGTACCACGAGTTCAAGCTGGTGGCGTTCTATGACCCGGACAAATCGCACTGTCACGTGGTGGGGACCTCGGGCGACGGCCAGGCCGCCGGGGGCTTGATGCGTCGGGAGGCCCGGCGTCTGGGCTTATCCCAGGCGAAGGTCAAGTACGCCGTATCGGATGGGGCCGAGTGGATCGCCCATCAATACCGCCGGCAATTGCCGATGCTGGATGAGCATATCCTGGACTACTACCATCTTCGGGACCATGTGGTCCAGACCAGCCACGTGCTACATGGGGAGGGCACCAAGAAGGCCGAGCGATGGCGGGAGGACCTGATGAGCTGTGTGTGGGAGCAGGGCTCGCTGGTGCTGCTGGATCGGCTGGGTCCGTATCGGCGGCGTCATCGGGCCGGTCCGAAGCATGAGGCGTTGGAATCTCTGCGGGATTACGTCGGCAAGCGTGTGGCGATGACGGACTACCCGGCGTTCCGCCAGTTGGGCTATGACTGCGGTTCCGGCCCCACCGAATCGCTGTGTGGAAGGCTGACCGACCGGCTCAAGGGACCCGGCATGAGGTGGGACACGTCCAACGCCGAAGCGATGATGGCCTTGGCCGGCCTCTATCACAGCGGCCTGTGGAGCACCTATTGGAAAGCCGAGCGGACCGCCGCGTGAGACCGCCAGGATTTCTCCTCACACACTTATAGTGAATGGGCACGGGAAACTAATTGATTTTCGCCTCCTGGAGTGCTAAATTGGCGTTTTGAGCGGCGTGCATCACGAACAGATAACTTGGGAAACGGCGAAATGGCGGAAAAATTGCCGGTCATAATTGAATTTTGATACAGATTGAGGGAGAATTGCAGACTGTGAACCAAGTTGTCATCGAGAATCCGGTCATCAATTCGCCGTTCGGACGGCCGGGGCAGCATTTCAAATTCACCGATGAGGGGATCACCAATGAGGTCGTCGATGGTCGACGGAGCAGCTCCTATTTCGTCCCTATCGCCCGCCCCCGCAAGAAGGGCCAGAAGCAGCTTGTGTTTGACACTGAATGGACGCAGGACCGGATCGAGGAGAACAAGCTCGTCAACCAGATTCGCGCCCGTGTGAAGCTCTGGCGGGAAGGCGGCTACATCAGCGTAACGCCGACCACAAGCCGCCTGCTGGCCTACTGGACGGACCCCGACCGCGAAAAGAAGCTGTTCTTCTGCCAGATCGAGGCACTGGAAACCGCCATCTACCTCACGGAAGTCGCCCACAAATATAGCGACGCCTGGATCGAAAATGAGCTTCGCGCCGCCAACGACTCCTCCAACCCCGGCCTGCCCCGCACCGCCTTCAAAATGGCTACGGGGACGGGCAAGACGGTTGTCATGGCCATGCTCATCGCGTGGCACACCCTGAACAAGCTCGCCAATCCCCAGGACGCCCGCTTCGGCGACACGTTCCTCATCGTGACGCCCGGTATCACGATTCGTGATCGGCTGCGGGTGCTGCTACCCAACGATCCCCAGAACTACTACCGCCAGCGAGACATCATTTCGAGCCAGGCGATGGAGCAGCTTGGACGGGCCAAAATCGTCATCACGAACTTCCACGCTCTGCAACTGCGAGAGAGGGTCGCCGCCGGCAAGCTGACTAAGACGATTCTCGCCGAAGGGGGGACCAGCGCGTTCACCGAAACCCCCGACCAGATGGTCCGCCGCGTCTGCCGGGAACTGGGGACCAAGAAGAATATCGTTGTCCTGAATGATGAGGCCCATCACTGCTACCGGCGCAAGCCGGACGGCGAGGACGTTAAGCTTATCGGCGACGACCGCAAGGAGGCGCAAAGGCGCGACGAGGAGGCCCGTGTCTGGATCAGCGGCATCGAGGCCGTAAAGGCAAAAACCGGCGTCAAGGTCATCTACGATCTGTCGGCCACCCCGTTCTTCCTGCGCGGTTCCGGCTACCCGGAAGGGACACTCTTTCCGTGGGTCGTCTCCGATTTTTCTCTGATCGACGCCATCGAAGCCGGTATCGTCAAGGTGCCCCGCGTCCCCGTGGCCGATGATTCGATGACCGGTGAGCAGCCGACCTATCGTGACTTGTGGCTCCGCATCCGGGAGGACCTGCCCAGGAAGGGTCGTAAGACCGAGAAGGTCACGGGAGAGCCGAGTCTTCCGGCGGAACTCCAAGGCGCTTTGCACAGCCTCTATGGCAACTACGAGAAGTATTACCGCCTCTGGGAGAACAACGCCGATGCGCGGGCCAAAGGCGTCACGCCGCCGGTCTTCATTGTCGTTTGCAACAACACGAATGTCTCTAAGCTCGTCTTCGATTACGTCGGCGGCTGGGAGAAACAAATCGGTGAGCAGACCGTCGTCCAGGCGGGGCAACTACCCATTTTCCGCAACGACGACGACCACGGCGGCTGGCTCCAGCGGCCCAACACGATCCTCGTGGACAGCCAGCAACTCGAATCAGGCGACGCCATGAGCAGCGAGTTCAAGAAGATCGCCGCCCGTGAGATCGACGAGTTCAAGGCCGAGTATCGCACCCGCTTCCCCGGCCGCGATGCTGAGAATCTCACTGACGAAGACCTGCTCCGCGAAGTGATGAATACCGTCGGCAAGGCCGGCAAGCTCGGGGAGCATATCAAGTGCGTCGTCAGCGTCTCCATGCTCACGGAGGGCTGGGACGCTAATACCGTCACGCACGTTCTCGGCGTCCGGGCGTTCGGCACGCAATTGCTGTGCGAGCAGGTCGTCGGCCGGGCGCTACGCCGGATGAGCTACGCCGTGAACAAGGGCGGCCTGTTCGAGCCGGAGTATGCCGAAGTCTATGGCGTGCCGTTCTCGTTCATCCCGTGCAGCGGCTCGACCAAAGAACCGAAGCCAGGTCCGTTGCCGACCCGCGTCCGTGCCCTGGAAAGCCGCATCGCCTGCGAGATCACCTTCCCTCGTCTGCTCGGCTACCGCTACGACCTGGAGGGCGAACGGATCACCGCCAAGTTCACCGAGGACTCGAAGCTGGCGCTCTCGACCGCCGACATCCCGACCGAAGTGCAGCTCGACCCCATCGCGGGCGAATCGAGTATTCATGACCTCAACGACCTCAAGAAGCACCGGCTCAATGAAGTCACATTCACGTTGGCCAAGCGAACGCTGGAGAAGTACTTCCGCGATGATGAGGGGCATGAGAAACCCTGGCTGTTCCCACAGGTGCTCGACATTGCGAAGCGATGGCTGACCGAATGCTTGGTCCTCAAGGACAACACGTTTCCCCAATTGCTGCTGCTGATCGAGTTTTCACACGATGCCGCCGACCGCATCTACAAAGCCATCGTCAAGGCGAGTGAAGGCAAAGCGGTCTTGAAGCCAATCCTGCGGCCCTACGACACCATCGGCTCGACCCGCTACGTGGATTTCGATACGACTCGCCCGGTCTATGCCACACGGGAGGACAAGTGCCATATCTCGCATGTCGTGGCCGACACCGATTCCTGGGAACAGAAGCTCGCCCAAACCCTTGAGGATATGGATGAGGTTGTCCGCTACGTGAAGAACCACAATCTCGGCTTCATGATTCCGTATTCTCTTGGCGGCGAGGCAAAGAACTACATCCCGGACTTCATCGCTTGCCTCGACGACGGCCATGGCCCGGACGATCTGCTGAACCTGCTGATCGAAGTCACCGGCGAGAAGAAGAAAGACAAGGCCGCCAAGGTCTCTGCTGCCCGGACGCTCTGGGTGCCTGCCGTCAACAATCACGGCGGATTCGGACGCTGGGCATTTATCGAGATTGCTGATCCGTGGGACGCCATGAATACAATCCGAACCAGCCTTCAAAGGGGAGCACGATCATGAGCGAAGAACTGCCGGAGGACTCACAGGGGAAGATCGTCGTATTCGGAGCGAAGCGAATTCGGCGCACCTGGCATGAGGAGCAGTGGTTCTTTTCGGTTGTGGACATCGTCGGTGCCTTGACCGACAGCCCCAATCCGCGCGACTACTGGTATCGGATGAAACGGCGGGAGAAGGAATCCTCCGGCGTTGAGTTGTCGACACTTTGTCGACAACTGAAACTAACCTCTGCTGACGGAAAGAGTTACACAACAGAGGTTGTCAATACGGAGAGTGCTTTCCGCATCATTCAGTCAATCCCCAGCCCCAAGGCTGAACCCTTCAAACGATGGCTTGCCCAAGTGGGTTATGAACGGGTTCAGGAGATCGAAAATCCGGAACTGAGCCAGCAGCGCATGAAAGAGCTCTACAAGGAGAAGGGCTACCCCGCCGACTGGATCGAGAAGCGCATGCGCTCCATCGCTGTACGCGATGAGCTGACCGATGAATGGAAGCAACGCGGGATCAAGGAACAAAAGAACTTCGCCATTCTGACGGCGGATATCTCCAAGGCCACGTTCGGCCTGACGCCGACGCAATACAAGGACCTCAAGGGCCTCGACCGCGAGAACCTGCGCGATCATATGACCGATCTGGAGTTGATCTTTACCATGCTGGGCGAAGCCGCCACCACGGAGATTGCTCGCAACAGGGACGCGCAGGGCTTTCATCCGAACAAGGCCGCCGCCCGTGACGGCGGGACTATCGCCGGAAACGCACGCCGGCAACTCGAACACAAGTCCGGCAAGAAGGTCGTCACGCGACAGAACTATCTGGCGAACAAGCCCAGACACTCATTGCCTCGAACGGACGAAGATATAAGTGAGGAACAGAGGAAATGAATCCGCAGATTCAAGAGATTGAAGAATATGGCCAAAAAGAACACATCGAATAAGGTCGAATCCATCCGCCACAAGGACAAACGCAAGAACATCCCCACTGAGGAGCTGCGGGATTTCGTGGCGCAGGATGAGAACGCCCCGAGGACGATGCTCTATCCCCGCGACCCGTCCCTCGATCCGCAATTAGTCTGGAAGGGCAAGGATGAGCAGGACCAGAAAGACCTTGCCGTGCCGGTCGTGCCCATCTACATCCAGGAGAAGATTCACCCGCAGGCGATCATCAACGCTCTGCCGCGTATCGACCATTCCGGCGGGCAGCTCGACTTCTTCTCCGACTTCAACGGACTGCCGGAGGAGTTCTCCGACCGCGTTGATTTCTACCACCACGAAGGCAACTGGTCGAACCGCATGATCCTGGGCGATTCGCTGCTGGTGATGACCTCTCTGGCCGAGAAGGAGGGCCTCAAGGGCAAGGTCCAGACCATCTACCTCGACCCGCCCTACGGTATCAAGTTCGGCTCCAACTGGCAGGTGAGCACCCGCAAACGCGATGTCAAGGACGGCAAGGCCGAGGACGCCACCCGCCAGCCCGAACAGGTCCGCGCCTTCCGCGACACCTGGAAGCTCGGCATCCACTCCTATCTCGCCTATCTCCGCGACCGCCTCGTCGTCGCCCGCGACCTGCTCACCGAAACCGGCAGCATCTTCGTCCAGATCGGCGATGAGAACGTTCACCTCGTGCGATGTATGATGGATGAGGTGTTTGGGAGTGACAACTTCGTTTCGCTCATAAGCTTTGCTACGACCACGGGCTTTGAGAGCACTCTATTAGGGCGCGCCGGTGACAGGATTCTTTGGTACGCGAAGGAAAAGGATTCCGCCAGGTACCGCTCGTTGTTCATTGAAGCCAATCGCAGTGCCGGAACATCCGGATATAGGTGGATCATGCTCGCTGATGGCACCGCACGGGCGATGACAGCTGCCGAGCTTCGCGGAGACAAATCACTGCATCCTGATTGCCGTACTTACGCCGCCGACAACATTCTGTCTCAAGGCGCAGCATCTCAGGATCAGACTTTTTCGTACAGGGGCAAGAAGTACTCGCCGGGCGCAAACTCGCACTGGAAGCCGAACTTTCCTGACGGATTGACACGGCTCGCTTGGGCTGATCGATTGCATGTATCCGAAAATTCGCTGCGGTATGTTCGTCTTGCTAGTGACTTCGTTTGGCGCGGACGCAACAACGTGTGGGGTGATACGCAGACCGGCCAATTCACCGATGACAAGCTGTATGTCGTTCAGACAAATACCGAAGTGGTCAAACGCTGCCTCCTCATGACCACCGACCCCGGCGATCTGGTGCTGGACCCGACGTGCGGGAGCGGGACGACGGCGTATGTGGCGGAGCAGTGGGGCCGACGCTGGATCACCATTGATACCAGCCGCGTTGCGTTGGCGTTGGCCCGGACGCGGCTGATGGCGGCCAAGTACCCATACTATCTGCTGGCCGACTCACCAGAGGGGATCAAGAAGGAAGCGGAACTCACCGCAAAAGTCCCGCCGCCGCACAAGACCGAGGGCGACATCCGCAAGGGCTTCGTCTATAAGCGTGTGCCGCACGTGACGCTCAAATCCATCGCCAACAACCCGGATATCAAGGAGGGCATGACGCGGGAGCAGATCGACGCGGCCATCGCCCGCCATGCTGAAACCGAGATGCTGTACGACCAGCCGTATGAGGACAACAAGACCGTCCGCGTCAGCGGCCCATTCACGGTCGAGAGCCTCTCGCCGCACCGAACGATCAGCGTGGAGGAGAAGAAGCGGTTGAGCGAGGTCGGCAAGGACGGCTGGAAGATGAAAATCATCGGGCCGGATGCCTTTGCCACGATGATTATGGAGAACCTGCAAAAGGCTGGGGTCCAGAACACCATAAAAGGCGAGCGCCTGAAGTTCGACTCGCTCGATCCATTCGGCGGCGAGTGGATTCACGCCGAAGGCAGGTACTGCGAGAAGGGCGGGACGGGAAAGCGGGCGGCAATCTGCATCGGTCCGGAGCATGGGACCGTTGGGGCACTGCTCATCAAGGAAGCAGCGAAGGAGGCCGTCAAGGGCATAGGCTTCGACATACTGCTCGTTTGTGGCTTTGCGTTTGATCCGAGCGTGAACGAAGAGGCCAAGCGTTACGGGCGTCTCACCGTCCTGCCGGTTCGGATGAACCCGGACCTGTCGATGGGCGACGAGCTGCTCAAGAAGACCGGGGCCGGCAACCTGTTCATGGTCTTCGGCGAGCCGGACGTGGAGATCAAGAAGGGCAAGGACGGCAAGATCACGGCCGAGATCAAGGGCCTGGACGTTTACGACCCGACGACCGGGGCGATTCGCTCGTCGTCCACCGACGACATCGCCTGCTGGTTCATCGACACGAACTACAACGCCGAGAGCTTCTTCGTCCGCCACGCCTACTTCACGGGCGCAGAGGAGCCCTACGACAAACTCAAGCGCGCTCTGCGGGCCGAGATTGACGAAGCCGCCTGGGGCGAACTCTACAGCACGACCAGCCGCCCCTTCGACCCGCCGGCAACAGGCAAAATCGCCGTCAAAGTAATCAACCACTACGGCGACGAAGTCCTCAAGGTTTACGAACTCCCGGCGGCTGGCCAATCAAATAAGAATCCTGGATTCCTGCCTTCGCAGGAATGACAAGTTCCTATCTACAATAGTCAATCCGCCCAAAGGCGCGGCGGACAAGTCCGACAAACGGAGTGCCGGACAAGTCGTCCCCGCCCCGGCGGGCAAGCCTCGTATTCAGCTATGAAGATTGCCACGGCCATCCCCAAGCTTCGCTTGAGGCTGCCACCCTCACCAATCATCAATCGCAAATCGTAAATCGACAATCACCGCGTCTTACGCGGATTTGTGGTCTAAGAAGCCTTCTAATTTTCTTGCTCGGACGGGGTGCTGGAGCTTGCGGATGGCTTTGGCCTCGACCTGCCGGACTCGCTCGCGGGTGACCTTGAATATCCGGCCGACCTCTTCGAGCGTGTAGGTGTATCCGTCGCCGATGCCGTAACGCAGCTTGATGATCTCGCGCTCGCGGTACGAAAGCGTCTTGAGGACGATGTCGATGCGGTCCTTGAGCATCTCCTGCGTGGCGGAGGTCACGGGCGAATCGATGGCGTCGTCTTCGATGAAATCGCCGAAGTAGCTGTCCTCGCTCTCGCCGATGGGCCGGTCGAGGCTGATCGGATGCTTGGAGATTTTGAGCACCCGGCGGGTCTCTTCGACGGTCATTTTGGCTTCCTCGGCGATCTCTTCGATGGTGGCCTCGCGGCCGAGTTTCTGATGCAGGACTTTGCCGGCGGTCCGCAGGCGGCTCATCGTCTCGATCATGTGGACGGGGATGCGGATCGTGCGGGCGTGGTCGGCGATGGCGCGGGTGATGGCCTGGCGAATCCACCAGGTGGCGTAGGTGCTGAATTTGTAGCCGCGGCGGTATTCGTATTTATCGACGGCGCGCATCAGGCCGGTGTTGCCTTCCTGGATGAGGTCGAGGAACGACAGGCCGCGGTTGCGGTATTTCTTGGCGATGGAGACGACAAGGCGCAGGTTCGCGCTGGAGAGCGTGCGCTTGGTCTCTTCGTATTGCAGGTAAACCTTGTCGAGTACGACGAGGCGCTTGGCAAGCTGCTCGGGCGTCTCGATGACCAGCTCCTGGAGGCCCAGCAGCTCCTGCTTCATGGCGGCGATGTCGTCGGGCGTGAGGTCGGCGTTCGGGCCGGCGGCGATGGTCTGCTCCAATTGGTGCATTTTGTCGCAGATGCCGTGGAGCTTGCTCTTGATGGGCTGGATGCGGCTGGTGCGCAGGCTGAGCTCTTCGAGCAGGGTGGCGATTTTGCGCTTGGCGCAACGCAGCCGCTTCAGGACAGCGTCGATTTCGTCCTTGTTCTGGCTCGAAAGGGCTTTCTTGAACAAGCTCTGGTTGATGTTGAGCAGGGCGTCCACGGTCTTGATGTTTTCGGGCAGGCGCTTCTTGATGACGCCTTTGGTGAGGTATTGCGCGGTGCCGGCTTTGACGGTGCGGTCGAACGACATTGTGCCGCTGTGCACTTGCTGCAGCAATTCCAGCGAGTTTCGGGCGCAGTAGTCGCATTGCAGCATTTTTCGCCGGAACGCCGTGCGCGAGATTTCAATTTTGCGTGCCAGCGCGATTTCGGAATTGCGTGTCAGCAGCGGTATCTGCCCCATTTGCGTCAGATACATGCGGATCGGATCGTCGATTCGGCGTGAGATCTCTTCGCCGACGAGCTGTTTTTCGAGCAGCTCATCTTCGTCCTCTTTGAGATGCTCTTCTTTGTCGTCTCCCGGGGTTTCCATTTCCTCCTCGGGCGCTTCGAATCCCTCGCCGTGCTCTTTCGCCGCATTTTGCGCTTCCACGTCCGCGTCATCGACGAGGCTGATTCCCTTCTCATCGAGCGTCGCCAGCAGCCGGTCCAACTGTCCCGGGCTCACCGCGTCGTCCGGCAGGGCCTCGTTCATCTCATCGTACGTGATGAATCCCTTCTTCCGACCTTTCTCAATCAGCAGTTTCATCTGCTGCTCCGGGTCCGCCGTGCCGGTCGCCTTTGGCGCCTGGTCCTGTGCTACGTCCTCGGCCGCCACTACTTCAGCCCCACTGTCCTGGTTCTTTCGTTTTCTTGACACAATCTGCACCTTTGTATAAGTTTCACAAACTCAACCGCCCTCACACGGACGGACAATCAACTCACGCTCAATCCCCGCGTCATCCAAACCTCTGCCGCCCTATACAGTTACGGGCGCCTGCTCGCCGTTGTTCAGTCCACCATTCCCACGCTGTGCCGATTCTCCCTTTCCTTATTGCCCAGATACTGCTGCTGGTCCTCGACCGTTCTGACCGGCATCGCCTGTCCCCGCGTCGGATAGCGCTGCATCGCAGCCATCGCCCCGGCCAGCCGCGATTCGAAATTACCTTTTTCCCGGCCGGCCTGCTCCAGCTCCGTCACACAGCGGCTAAGCTCCACCGATTCGATCCGGGCCAGAATCCGGCTCAGCGACGCATCGGGATCGGCCTCGAGAACCTCAAAGACAATCGCCGCCGCCTCTCGAAGTATCGGTACGTCGAAAGCTGCCGCCGTAACCTTTTGCCTCACGGAGGCATACAGTCCCGGCTCGTTCAGCAGCACTTCCAGCACCTCGCGCTGGGCCGCGGCGAATAAACCCTTCCCGTAATCTATCTGCGAGACCTCTTGCCTGCGCTGCTCGTAGCCTGCCGTCCGTGCGGCCCGGCGGATTCGTGCGTTCAGCTCGGCGTTAATCTGCTTGCTGTCGAGTCCGATAATCCTCGCTATCTGGTTCACCCTGAGTCCGAAGTCGATGGCCGGGATTTTGCCCGCCGTAAGACCCACAGAGATCGTATCCAAATACTCCTCAATCGCCGCTTTCTTGCCAGCTAACGTATCCTCGCTGCCGAACTTCTCGATGAGCCTGTCCCACTTGAACTGGAAGACATCGACCGCCTCGCTCACCACCCGCTCGAACGCTTCTTTGCCCGCCGCCAGAAGATAATCGCACGGGTCTTTGCCTTCCGGCACCGAGGCCAGCTTAATATCGAGCCGCTGGGCCAGGCAGACGTCCAGTGCCCGGTTGGCCGCTTCCATACCCGCCACGTCGCTATCGAAGATCAGGACGACCTGCTTGGCGTACCGCCGCAGGAGGCGCCCGTGTCCGGCGGTGAGGCTGGTTCCCAGCGTTGCGACCACGTTGCAGCAGCCGAACTGATGCGCCATGATGCAGTCGGTGTAGCCTTCCACGATCACCGCCGTGCCGGTCGCGACAATCTCGTGCCGGGCCTGCTCCAGGCCGTACAGCGAATTGCTCTTGTCAAAGAGCACCGTAGTGGGCGAATTGATGTATTTGGCGCCGTTTCCATCCAACGTCCTGCCGCCGAATGCAATCACCCGGCCGGTCACGTCGGTAATCGTGAACATCAGGCGGTTCACGAATTTGTCCTGGCTCTGCCCGACGGTCAGGCCCGCCTGCTCTAACAGCTTCAGCGGCGCTTTTTGGGCCGTGGCAGCACTGATAAGCCCATCCGGGTCCGAGCTCGCCAGGCCGATTTGCCATTTCTTGACGCTCTCGGCGCTGATCTTCCTTTGAGCGAGATAATCGCTGGCGATTTTGCCTATCTTAACATCGTTAAGGTTCTGCTGGAAGTATTTCGCCGCCCAGGCGTTGGCCTTCGCCAGCCTGTTGGGATCGACGTCCTCCGGCTGCCCGGCTCCGACTTCCGACCTGTGCTTTCTGACTTCCGGCTTGTGGAGCCTGATATTCACCCGCTCGGCTAATCGCTCCACCGCCTGTGGAAACGTCAGGTTCTCCCGCATCTGAACGAACTTAAAGACATCGCCGCCGGCCCCACACGAGAAGCATTTGAATATCTGCTTGGTCGGATTGACGTTCATGCTGGGCCGATGGTCGTCGTGAAACGGGCACAGGCCCACCATCTCCCTGCCTTTTTTCTTCAGGCTCACGTGCTCGCCCACCACGTCAACGATATCGTTGGCCTGCTGAACCTCTAAAACAACACTATTATCAAACATCCCTGTCATTGGTTTCAGAACACAGAAGACAGAATAAAGAATTCAGAGTAGAGAACATCGAATGCCGAATTCTCAATTCTCCCTCGTCCCTCCTCCTGCTCCCTGATACCCTGCCATCCAAACGACCCTTCTGTCAGACCATTTATTGCCAGCCAGCGATTTACGAGTTGGCATTTAAGGTTTATAATCGTGACTCTCGCCTCGGCGTGAGCCGCACTGGTAAGTAGTAAATCATAAATACTACATCCGCCGGCCCATGCCGGCGACTACCTAAATATAGTACCCGAACGCCAAAAAGTCAAGTCGGCCCCAAAAAACACGTTTTTAGCACTATTAAACGCCATTCTCAACCAATTGGACATTTGGTGAAATGAGACAACATGGTAGTGTCCTAATTTGAAATCTGTTATAATCAGCCATTATGGTCAAAGTAGAAATTGAAAGGATAGACAGTAAATCTGGCCCGAATGAATGGGAGTATATCGACGATCTCAAACCTCTCTTGCCGGTAATGTGTAAAACGACAGGTTTTCTGTTAGAAGAAACGCCCGAATACAAGACAATTGCTCATAGTATCAGCAATGATCAAGTAATCGGGCGTATTACAATACCCAAAACCTGTATCAGAAAGGTCAAAAGGCTGAAATGACCTTATTTCCCTTTCTTGCTGGGTCGCTGGGTAAGAACTGAGCCTGCAAGACTCCTGCTTGTCTTAGAGCTACTACCGCTCCGCAAGACTCTTGAAGCAATTTTGCCCAGTCTTCTCGATGATTTTTCGTTTTTTGCCATTTTCATAGTCCTTTATTAGCAGTTTCTGTCAATAAGGAGGTGCACTCCGCGTTGTCACAGAGTGCACCCATGCACTTTACATCACACTATTTACGGAGGCATACCAGCTCCTTTCTGGAAAGCCCTTGACTTATGGGAAGAAATGCCGATAATAGTGTTTGGGTACAATATATCGGGTTTCGTCCCGGCCCTAACGCTCGCCTTCCGTGGGCGTTAGGGATTAGTAAAACTGAAGAGTTGCCATCCATCGGCAACTCTTTTTTAGTTCACATCTTCGCTCTCCACGAATGTATTCTCAGAAAAATCGAATATTTTTTCCCTGATCGTTTTCCATTCTTCCTTAGAAACCTTTTTCTTGAGCTTAATATCAATATGGTTATCACGAAAAATATCCATTGAAAGGGAAGGACCGGTGCTTTGTGGCTGAAAGTATGGATTTCGTGGGGGTTGCGTCTGATTTGTTTGTCTCTCTTGGGCAGCCAAAGTGTCCATAGTATTTGCCTTTCTTACAAGTTTTATTTCTTGTATTGGCAACCCTGTCTCACTGCCCTCAGTAAAAACCCATTGGCCACAATCTGAGAAGCCTTTCACTTGTTTTGGCTCTGGAAATTGCAGTACACCCTGAGATTCCCAGTTGACAAGGTCACCTATTTCTATTTTTTCGACCTTGTCATTATATTCTTTGTGCAAGAGATTTGTAAAGTCTAAAGTGTCTCGAAACGACTTAATAACGGTTTTTGTAGCGGTTTCGGTGTAACCAGTAGGTGTTCTTCGGACCAAGTATGCTTTGAGCGTATCATCTGAAGGAAGGTCCTTACCAAAATGCTTCAGTATTTCTGCAAAGATGGGAGGGTTCTGAGAAGCTTCTTGGATAGCCTTGTCTTTATCAGGCTTATTTTGGGGATGTATTATGTCCATACCTCGCTCTGTGATTTTCAGATTCTTACCGCCAATCTTATCGAGAAGGCCATACTGAATCATGGTGGACACAGTTTGTAACGCCGGGCCGCTTGTAGTGGTATAACCCCACGCCTTGACAGCAACATCCTTTGGCACTGTTGCTTTTCCTTCGACCTTGTAGAATGTTTCAAGCCTTTCTATGGCCATTTCGACCCCAAAGATCGGGTATTTTGGGCTTCTTGTGCCTTTTTTTGCCATGATTCGTCTCCCAATATTGAGTTTCTTTCCTTTTACATGATTTTATGATAGCACAATTCGTCTTGGTGCCAAGAGATAAAATACATGAAATAGAATATTTTTAGAAAATTATTCTTGCCGACAGAGACTGGCGTTGTTATTCTTGGGTTGACAAGTTCATAAAAGAAGCCCCGCTGGGACCTTGCAATCGAACCAACGGGGCTAAAGATCGGAGACGTGCCTGAGTGGCTTAAAGGAGTGCCCTTACACGGCATCGACGACATGCTCGTCCGGGGCAATCTCCCCCGCGCTTCGTCACTTCGACCGAAGTGCCGGCGTCAGCCGGTACGAAGTGGAGAAGCCTGGTTTCGAATGGAAAGATGACTCCTGTTTGCGGCAGGGTGTCGCGGCATGGAATACAACGTCCGTGAGAATTCCTCACCTATCGAAAGCTGAGCTTCGCACTCTCTTGCCGTGGCGGCCTGCACTTGCTGCAGGGCCGGCAGTATTGCTGGACCTGGCTTAGCTTCACGGGGATTCTGGATTTTTGCAGATCCCGACAACTGCCCCGATGGTACCATAAGCCGGCTCGTGTAACATAGACCGTCGTCTCGCCCGTGTCCGTATGAGATGGGCTTGCCAAGTAGCTCGGAGCCGTTGCCTGCGGCTGGCTTTCTTTCAGGCGGATACAAAGGCCGAGGGCCACAATCGCAACACAGATAATCCCAACTGCCGCCCACGTCAGCCTATCCCGCAACATCTTTCGATTTCCCCGCATGGACATTCTTGCCCTCCAAGCAGCTTCCACGGCTGCCCGGCCGTCCCATCTCTGAAAATAGGTCAAAATCAGTAAACGTCCCGAATGGCATGAAGATAAGGTCATCCAGTTGTCCTCAACAGAGCTTCCCGCAGTTCATGTCTTGGCTTGTTTAGTCGGTCGTATTCCTTGGGTCTGCGTTTGACGGCACGGGGCTCAAT
>Ga0184615_10000681_pt1 | contig 18320 bp, 16 predicted proteins | sample PLM4_65_coex_FD_133134 | JGI IMG/M metagenome (GOLD analysis project Ga0184615, IMG submission 133134) | Groundwater sediment microbial communities from an aquifer in East River, Colorado, USA - PLM4_65_coex | ecosystem: Environmental > Terrestrial > Soil > Riparian zone | place: USA: East... | reverse complement strand
TTCTTCTGGCCGATTCTCGGCACCCTGGTGCTGGCCGACTGCTCGACCAAGGAGCTGGTCCAGACGGCCCTGACAGGGAATCCCGGACCGCATCCCCTGGTGGGAGAGTGGCTCCGGGTCACCCTGGCCTATAACCCCGGCGCGGCGTTGAACTTCTCGTTCGGCGGCGCGTCCCGCGTGGTGTTCGGCGTGATCGCCGCGACGGCGATTGTGGGGCTTCTCCTCCTGTACCGCCGGACACCCCCGGATGCCCGGCTGCGCGCGGCGGCGCTTGCGTTGGTGGCCGGCGGTGCGCTCGGCAATCTCCTCGATCGTCTCCGCTCACCACTCGGCGTCGTCGACTTCATCGATGTGGGAATCGGCGACGCGCGGTTCTGGACTTTCAATGTGGCCGACGTCGGAGTCACCGTGGGCGCTGTCCTGCTCGCGATGGTGCTCTGGCGGGAAGAAAACCCCGCGGAGGCAAAGGCGTGATTCGAAGCGGAATGATCGCGTTGGTGGTGATAGGCTCCGCCCAGGCGTCCACCGGCCGCATTACGCCTGCGGGTGTGGTGCGGGCGCAGGCGGTCGTGGACTCCGTCTTTCTCGACCGCAAGGCACGCGAGGGTTTCATCGACGGTGGCGACTGGGCGTCCTACCTCATGGTGCGACTCGGCGTGACCCCCTTGCCCGACAGCAGAGGCATCGCGGTGACGACCGACAGTCAGGCGATCACCTTCACTGGACGCATTCAGGATCTTCCTCCCGAAGGCCGCGCGATGCTCGGCCCGCTGCTCGCGATGATGGATTCGAGCACTGTCCTCGCCGCCCAGGTGGTGCAGCTGCCGTCCAGCACAGGCATCGCGCATTTTCAGCTCAGCCGGGTGACGGTGGGCGGATTTCCCGTTCCCGAAATCATGCTTCGCTCCATGCTGTTCAATATCGGCGATCGGTATCCCGAGCTCACCAAGAGCGGGCGCGACCTGTTCGTGCAGATCCCTCCCGACGGCTCGGTCGTGCTCGTGAATGACGGCGTTCGCCTCGCCGCGCCTTCCGCCTCTTCGAGAAAGGATGTGCCGCCGTGAGCGATCCGAGCTATCCGATCGGGAAATTCGTCCCGATCACCGGCGAGATCACGGCCGAGCAGCGCGGGGGATGGATCACCGAGATCGCCGAGCTCCCCGCGAAGTTCCGGGGCGCCGTTCAGGGATTGACCGAGGCGCAGTTCGACACTCCGTATCGGCCCGGGGGATGGACGGTACGGCAGGTCGTGCATCACGTTCCGGACAGCCACCTCAATGCATACATTCGTTTCAAGCTGGCGCTCACGGAGGAGAATCCGACCATCACGCCGTACGAGGAGGCGCGCTGGGCCGAGCTGCCCGACACCGCGGGTACGCCGATCGGCGTCTCCCTCGTGATGCTCGAAGCGCTGCACCGCCGCTGGGTCCACCTGCTGCGCTCGATGAGCGAGGAGCAGTGGAGCCGCACCTACTTCCATCCGGATCATCACAAATCGCTCCGGCTCGACGAGATGCTTGCGATGTACGCCTGGCACGGCAAACACCACACGGCGCACATCACCGGGGTCCGCGACCGGATGGGATGGACGTGAGATGCTGACCATGCCCCGGTCGCGGCTGCGCTGGTTGGTGGTCGCGGCCGGGGTATTCCTCGTCGCCGGACTGCGCCTCGCTCCGTCGCTTCCCCCTGCGGCCACGATTCCCGTCTCCCTCGCCTGGCTCGCCCTCCTCGGATTCCTCCTGTACGCCGCGTACACCGTCCTTCGTTCCTGGTTCCGGCCTGCCATCGCGACCGCGATCATCGTCATCGCGGTGCTGATGCCGGTGGCCGGGACCGCCGTTCATGCGCCGACCGAGCTCGCGATGCGGCTGCCCTGTCCGCGCAACTGGGGGTGGCTCCCGACCTGGATGCTGCGATCGAGCCCCATCGGCACCACGTCGATCATGGTTGACGGTGCGCGGGTCAAAATCTGTTACGGCCGTCCGGCCGCGCGGGGCCGGACAATGCTCGGCGGATCCCGGGTTCCTTTCGGCCGGCTCTGGCGTACCGGCGCCAACGAGCCCACCACGATCATCACTCCGGTCGCGCTGCTGGTGGCGGGAGTGCCGGTGTCTCCCGGGCGCACGGCGCTCTATACCATTCCCGGACCGGAGAGCTGGGAAATCATCCTGAATGCCTCGACGTCGCAGTGGGGCATCGAGTCGGAATACAGCGAGGAGGTGCGGTCGCACGAGCTTGGCCGCGGGATCGTCCCCAGCGAGCGGAGCGACAGCTTCATCGAGCGACTCATTTTCATCCCTTACTCGGCGGGCGTGGTCCTGGCCTGGGAGGGCACCCGAGTCCGGATTCCGATCGAGGCGGCGCGGCGATGAGCGAGAATGGATGCCGGATGCTGGTGGCCGATTCCTGTCTTGGGCCGGACGGGCTGGGGGCTGGACGACTCGAAGCGCCGCTCGATAGTTGGGTGAATAGCTCCTGGTCGATTCCTGCCCCGCCATAACCTATTGGCTTGCTCAGACTTCGGGGAGTCGAAAGCCATCGAATAGGAGTTGTAGCCACAACCACGTATCAATGTTGCGAAAATCACATCGAATGCACAGCATTAGCACAACCTCGTAAGTATAAGTTGGATCAATAAATGCATCAAACTTATCGGCACAAGTTCGCGTCCAGCTGCTCCGTCATGGAATGGAACGGCAGACACGCTATTGCCCAGGAGGCTATTGGGTGCTGGATCGACTCATCGATCCTCTTCTCCGCACGTTCGGGTCCCTGGATGCCCTACCGCCGGCGTGGCGGGAGGTGCTCGAGGGGCTGAATCGGACGCTTGTGGACGCTGAGTCGGAGCGTGCCCGTCTCTCGCAGGCGTTGGATCGCACGGCCAACGAGCTGCGCGAGCTCTTGGTCGAGCTGGATGCGCTTCGCCGGGCACGCGCGACGGCCGAATCGACCAACCTCGTCCGTGGTGAAATCCTCTCGACGGTCAGCCGCACGATGCGGACACCGGCGGACGCGATCCTGGGTCTTTCCGGACTGCTCCGTGCCGGCGCCCTCCTCCCGACCCAACGCGCCTATGTAGACGCCGTACAGGGCGCCGGCGAGGTGCTCCGCGGGGTACTCAATGACGTTTCCGATTTCTCCCGGCTCGAAAGCGGCACGCTCCCGCTCGAACCGATTTCGTTCGACCTTCGGGTCATGATCGAGGACATGGCGGCGATGCTGACCGCGCAGGCGGAGGCCAAGGCACTGGCACTCCGGCTCGCCTGGCGACCGGATTCGCCACGCCGGGTGACCGGTGATCCGGGCCGCATCCGGCAGGTGCTGACCGCGCTCATCAAGGATGGGTTGAATCGCATCGAGCGGGGAGAGCTCATCGTGGAGGTCGCCGCCGGGAAATTGCGGATTCCCGGAGGCGGGGTGCGGTTCAGCGTCGAGGACAGCGGTCCGGGCATCTCTCCCGATCTCCTGGCGACGCTCTTCGAGCCGTTCTCCAGAGGTGATGCCTATCCGGGGCGGGACGGTGGTCTGGCCCTTCCGATTGCCCATCACCTCGTCCGGCTCATGGGGGGCGAGCTGGAAGCGACGACGGTTGACGGATCGGGGACGCGCTTCTCGATGACGCTGCCGCTCCTGCCGGTCGAGGCCGACCTCGAGGGAGTAGTCTTTTCGCCGGTCGGCGCCGAGTCGACATCGCCTTCCGAGCCGTTGGCGGCATTATTCGTCGTCGAGGCCGACCCCGACATGCGGGCGAGCTGGGCCGCCATTGCCGACGCGGCGGGCTTCCAGGCCACCGGCTTCGGAGATCGTGACGACGCAATCGCCGAGTTGATCCGTCGAGCCCATGTCGGCCGCCCGATCTCCATGGTGATCTTCAGCGATCACGACGCAAACGGTTATGACACCGTCGGCCGGACAATTCTGAATGACGAACGCCTCGGGCGTCCCGGACTGATCATGCTACCCGCCGTCGGTAATGCGGGTGATGCGCGCCGCCTGCGCGAAGCCGGCTTCCGCGGCTACCTGGTCAAGCCGGTTGCGCCGCCGGATCTCAGAGAAGTGTTGGAGATGCTGCGCCGTACCCCGCGCGGGGTGTGGACCGGGTGCTTCATCACCCGGCATACGCTTGCCGAAGCGCGCCGCGCCGGTGCAGTGCCCGATGCCGAGCTGGATGCCACGCTGGGAGCACTGGTCAGCGAGTAGCGAAGCGCGAAGCGGGCTGGCCGTCGGTGATCGGCCGCGGACACCCTCGGGAAGGCCGGACGCGCGCTCACCTCCCAAACGGATTCTCCAACGACGGCGACGTCGGCGTGAACAGCTCCGCCCCGTTTTCCGTGATCACCATGTCGTCCTCGAGCCGTACGCCGAACTCTCCCGGGATGTAGATCCCCGGCTCGTCGCTGAAGGTCATCCCTGGCTTGAGCGGCAGGGTGTTTCCGCGCACCAGGTAGGGCCACTCGTGCCCGTCCATGCCGATCCCATGTCCCACGCGATGGGTGAAGTACTTGTAGTCGGGACCGAAGCCGGCATCGACGATCATCTTGCGCGCCGCCGCGTCCACCGCCTGGCACTCCACACCCGGCCGCGCGGTCGCGAGCGCCGCCTGCTGGGCCCGCTGCTCGATCTCGAACACCTGCTTCATCCTCGGAGTAGCTCGGCCGAGCACAAAGGTCCGGCTGATATCGCTGGCGTACCCCTCGACCGAGCAGCCGCCGTCGATCAGCAGGATGGTGCCTTCGCGAATGACCTGCGGCGCGGCGGATCCGTGCGGCAGCGCCGAGTACTTGCCCACCTGCACTCCCGCCGCGCCGTCGAAGCCCAGCCGCCGATGAGCCAGCGCCACCAGCTCGGCAAACTGGTCCTGGGTCATTCCGTCCTTGAGGGCGAGGTACGCCGCCTCGTACGCCTTGAGCGTCACCTCCGCGGCGAGGCGCATGAGCTCGAGCTCGTGTCCATCCTTCACCATCCGGCAGCCGGCGGTGACGGGACTGCCGCTGGCGAGCTGCATTGCCGGGAGCGCCGCCGCCGCCCCGCTCGCAAAGACGTAACGCACCGTCTCCTCGACGCCGAGGCGGCCGGTCGTGATTCCCCGCGTCCGGAGTCCGTCGGCGATCCGCCGATAGGGATCCTCGTGCTCTTCCCAGACCATGACGTCGGCGCTGCCCTTGAGCGGCCCGGCCTCGATCTGCTCCTGCGCGCGATCATGTTCGAAGGCGGGGCAAACGACCAAGGACCGCCCCTCCCTCGGCAGGATGAGCCCGAGGAGCCGCTCGCTCATACCCCAGCTGATGTTGGTGAAGTAGCGGAGCGAGGTGCCACCGGTGAGGAACAGGGCATCCAGTTTTTCCGCGGCCAGCAGCCCTCGCGCCCGCTCGAGTCTGCCCTGGCGCTCCTCCGCGCTGATCGGGCGGGCGCGGCCCTTCTGAGAGGTGAGTGCCTTGATCGAGGGCGGCATCGTGTCGCCCTGATAGGACGGGGAAGATGGGGAAAGCGGAGAAGGCGCAACGATGGCGGCAGCCACCGCGGCGGACGACGTTTCGAGGAATTCGCGGCGAGTAGGCATAACTTATTATACCTCACCATGCCGCTGCGACGTGTCGCTGTCTTTGCGGGGTCGACGGACGCGCTCACCCCCGCGTACGCCGACGCGGCAGTCCGTGCCGGCCGGCTGCTCGCCGAGAACGGGATCACGGTCCTGACCGAGGGAATCACCACCGGCCTGACGGAGACGGTGACCGAGGCCGCACGCGCGGCGGGCGGGACCGTCGTGCACATGCCGCGGGATCCGGTCATGGTCGAGAAGGCGGACGGCTTCCTGGCCCTGCCTCAGGGGATCGCCAACCTCGATGAGCTCTTTCAGCTCTGGAGCTGGCAGCACGCGGGGGATCCGGAGCGGCCCACCGGGCTCCTCAACGTCTCAGGCTATTTCACCGCGCTCCTCACGGACGAATCCGACGCCTCGGTCGAGCGATTCGTGCGTGAATCCCAGCGGGGAATGCTGGTCGTGGACGCCGATCTCGAATCGCTGCTCCGCGCGATGGCCGACTTCCGCCCCCCGGAGACCCGCCGCCTTCACCCACGGGACGACCTGTGAACGCATTCGAGCTCGTGGCGGCGGCGTTCGGCATCGTGAGCGTCTTTCTGTCCACCCGGCAGAACGTGTTGAGCTGGCCCACCTCGCTGGTCAACGTGACGATGTACACGATGATTTTCCTGGAGCAGCGACTCTACGGCCTGATGGCCATCCAGGTGTTTTTCGCGGCGGTATCGATCTACGGCTGGTACGAATGGCTCTTCGGAGGTGAAGCGAAGACCGAGCTCAAAGTGTCGCGCACCGGTTCCCGGCTGGGCGCCGCCCTGCTCTCCATCGGGCTGCTCGGCTGGCTGGCGCTCTACCTGGTCCTTCGGGCCACCAATGACTCCGCGCCGCTCATCGACGCGTTCTTCTTCGCGGTGAGTCTGGTGGCGCAGTGGATGATGGCCCGGAAGCTGCTCGAGTGCTGGCCGATCTGGATATCGATCAACTGCATTTCAGTGCCGTTCTTCCTGCTGCGGCACAACTACGCCACCGCCGGCCAGTACGCGGTGTTCCTGGTTCTCGCCGTCATGGGGTGGCGCCATTGGAAGGCCTCGCTCGTCGCGTCGTCCTGACCGGATCGGAGTCGACCGGCAAGACCACGCTCGCGGCGGATCTGGCCCGGCATTACAACGTGCTCTGGGTGCCCGAGTACGTGCGTACCTACGCCACCTGGAAGCTCGCGCCTCTCGACGCGGGTGACGTCTCCCCGATCGCCCGCGGCCAGATCGCCGTGCAGGACGCGGCGCTCACGCGAGCGAGCGGTCTCCTCCTTCTCGATACCGATCTCCTGAGCACCGCGGTCTACGCGGCGCACTACTACGGGGAATGCCCCGACTGGGTTACCCAGGCGGTGCTGGCCCGGCGCGCCGATCTCTACATCCTCTGCGATATCGATGTGCCGTGGACTTGCGATCCCCAGCGCGACCGTCCCAACGATCGCGCGGCGATCCAGGGACTCTTTCGCGAGGCCCTCCGCTCCCGGGGGTTTCCCGTGGCGGATGTCCACGGCGGCTGGCGGGAACGGTTTCTGACCGCTCGCACCGCGATCGACACGATGCTCGGCGGGCGGTGAATGTGCGCCCCGAGGGTGGGATAGACGTTTTGTAGGCATGTCGGTGAAAAAGAAGCCAGCCCAGAAACCCGCGGAGGCGGAATCCCCTCCCCTGGGTGAGTACCACCGGAAACGCGATTTCTCGAAAACCGCGGAGCCGGAGGGCGCCAAGGCGCCGAGCTCCCGCCGCACACTCGCCTTCGTCATTCAGAAGCACGCCGCCAGCCAGCTCCACTTCGATCTCCGCCTGGAGCTCGACGGGGTGATGAAGAGCTGGGCGGTTCCCAAGGGGCCGAGCGTCGATCCGAGCGTCAAGCGCCTGGCGATGCAGGTCGAGGATCACCCGGTGGAGTACAACACGTTCGAGGGGATCATACCGGAGGGGGAGTACGGCGGGGGGACGGTGATGCTCTGGGATCGGGGGGCCTACACCTACTGGGAGAAGGATCCCGATCCGGTGGAGCGTCTCCGAGAAGGTTATGCCAAGGGCGACTTCAAATTCGAGCTCAAGGGCAAGCGGCTGCGGGGGACGTGGGTGCTGGTGCGCTTGCGCCGGGGCGATCCGGAAAAACCGCAGTGGCTGCTGATCAAGCATCGCGACGAATACGCAAAACCGGGTTTCGACATCGTGGCCGAAGAGAACACCTCGGTGGCCACCGGCCGTACGATGGAGGAGATCGCAATGGACAAGTCCCGACGATGACCGGAATCCGGCACCAGTCCGTGATCCGGCGCACATCGCGCCGTGACGTCCCGGCTCTACCTTGACCGCATGTCGAAGCGCTATCTCCTGGCCATCTCCCAGCGGGACCTCAGCTCCATCCGTGGAGCCCTCTTGAACACGCCCCTACTTCGGCGGAGCTCCGGCCCTCATCCGGCGACGGGAGGCCCAGAGCAAATAGGCAGGAACTCCCGCGACGAGCAGGAGACTCCCCCGAAGGGCGTTGACGGGATTGGAGCGGATCGAGCCGATGACCACGTAGGCCGAGGCGACGATGAAGAGGAGAACGGTCCACGGGTACCCGGGGAGCCGGAATGAGCCCGGCGATTGCTTCTGTCCGTCACGCCGCCGGTAGATGAACAAGGTTGCCGCGGTGGTTCCGAAAAAAATCCAGTCCGCGAACGTCACGTAGTCCAGCAACTGACCATAAGTGCGGGTGGCGAGGAGGGCGGAGGCCCAGACGCCCTGCGCCACGATCGCCGTGCCGGGCGTCCGGTGGCGGGGATGGAGACGCGCGAAGGACTCGAAGAAGAGGCCGTCGGCCGCCATGGCCTGGTAGACCCGCGGCGACACCATGATGACCAGATCGAGGAAGCCGAAGGTCGAGGCCACGATCCCGATGCTGATCAGGCTTCGGCCCGACGCGCCCAGGACCGCGCTCATCGTGTCCGCCGCCGGGGCGGTGCTCCGGGCGAGGCCATCGACGCCGAGTGCCTTGAGATAGGCGAGATTGGCGAGGAGGTAGACCACCACGACGCCGAGCACACCAAGTACGAGCGCCCGGGGAAGATTCTTTTCGGGCTCGATCAGCTCCTCGGCGATGAAGTTGGTCTGCTGCCAGCCCCCATAGGCAAAGAGGACGGGGACGAAGGCGGTGGATAGCGCAAGGAAGATCGCGGTGAAGCCGCTGGGTACTGGGTGCTGGGTGCTGGATGCAGGTGAGGGGTCAGGGGTCAGGAGGAGGCCGGCGAGGATCAGAACCACCAGCGCGGCGAGCTTGAGCAGGGTGAAAACGTTCTGGGTCCAGGCCGCGGGTCGGACGCCCGCGTAGTTGAGGGCGCTGAGGGCGAGAATCGCCCCCGCCGCGAGCCAGGGGAAGAAGCGCTCGGAGATGCCGAAGAGCACCCCGATATAGCTGGCGAAGGTGAAAGCGACCGCGGCGATCGCCCCCGTCGCCATGATCAGCAGCAGCGCCCACCCGTAGAGAAACGCCGGCAGCGAGCCGAAGGAATCTCGGAGGTAGGCGTATCCTCCGCCGACTCTCGGGTTCCGCGCCGCCAGCTCGCCGAAGATGAAGGCGCCGAGCAGCGCCACGACGCCGCCCAACGTCCACGCGGCGAGGGTGAGCGTCGTGCTGCCGACCCGCGCGGCGACGATGGCAGGGTTGAGGAAGATCCCCGACCCGACGATGCCGCCGATGACCGCCATGGTACCGCTGAAGAGGCCGAGCTGGCGGGCGTAGCCGACCGATTTCTGTTCCATCGGCCTAAGGTAACGCGCCCGGCAAGGAGGGGTTAGAATAAAAGCATGCGCCGGTCGCTGACTTTTCTGGCCGTGCTCGGGGCGGTCGCCTGCATGGACCCCGAGTTGCCCGCTCCCGTTCTGGGGGAGTGGGGAGGAGACCACCTGGGCCTGGTGGCGACACTCGACGGGGCAGACCTCGAATACGACTGCGCCACCGGGCGGACCAGCGGCGCGATAGTTCCCGATGGCGCGGGCCGTTTCTCGGTTCCCGGTTTCCATTCTCCCGGACATGGCGGCCCCGCCTTCGAAGGCGAAGAGCCGGTCAATCTTCCCGCGCGCTACGACGGAACGGTGCGCGGCGATCTCATGACGATCAGCGTCACGCTGCCGGATTGGGCCATGACGCTGGGACCGTTCACGCTCAAGCGGGGCGGTGCACCACATGTCTTCAAGTGTCTCTAAGGCTATTCCGCGGACCCGCCATCTCGATCCGCTGATCGGGAATACCCCGCTGCTCTGCATCCGCTGCCGGTGGCGAGGTGCGGAGCGAGTGATCCACGTCAAATCCGAAAACCTGAACATGACGGGGAGCGTGAAGGACCGGATGGCGCTCCACGTGGTGCGACGGGCGTACGCGCGCGGCGCGCTGGAGCCGGGCGGCCTCATCATCGAAGCCACCAGCGGCAACACCGGTATTTCGTTCGCCGCGATCGGGCGGGCGCTGGGGCATCCGGTGGCGATCTTCATGCCGAGCTGGATGAGCGCGGAGCGCATCAGTCTGATTCAATCGCTCGGCGCGGAGATCCGCCTGGTGGCGCCCGAAGAAGGAGGCTTTCTCGGCTCGATTCGACTGGCGGACGAACTGGCGCGAGCAACGCCGGGGGCGTTTCTCCCGCACCAGTTTTCCAACCAGGACAACTGTGCCGCGCACGAGACCACGACAGGGCCGGAAATCGTGGCGCAGCTCGGAGCGCTCGAGCTCGGCGCCGACGGGTTCGTCGCGGGGGTTGGCACGGGCGGCACGGTGATGGGGGCCGGGCGCCATCTCCGGCGGGTATGGCCGCAGATACGGCTCCATCCGATCGAGCCGGCAAGCTCACCCACCCTCTCCACGGGGCACCGGATCGGCAAGCACCGCATCCAGGGGATTTCGGATGAGTTCATTCCGCCGATCGTGGATCTCGGGTCACTCGACGGGATCATCGCGGTGGACGACGGCGACGCGATCCTGATTGCGCAGAAGTTGGCGCGGGAAATCGGCCTGGCGGTGGGGATTTCGTCGGGCGCCAATTTCCTGGGAGCGCTCAAGGCACAGGAGGCGCTGGGCAGCAGGGCGGTGGTGGTGACCCTCTTTCCGGACAGCAACAAGAAGTATCTGAGCACCGATCTGATGCAGGAGGAGCCGGTGCGGGAGGGCTATCTCGCCCCCGAGGTGGACATCCTGGGATTCGACACGGTTGGCCGGGTCTGTGGAATGTGCGCCGGCCCGGTATCCGGCCGGAGCTGACCGTCACCGCCGGCGTCTTTGCATGGAGGATTCGTGGGCTTTCGACGATTGACCGACCGCGACAAGCTGGGCTGGGAAATCCGTCCGGTGGGACGGGGCGAATGGGAATTCAGCCCGGTGGGAGAGAACACCGGGCGGCCGCGCACGGTGCAGTCGCCGGGTTATGAGAAGGATCCCTACGAGCTGAGTCAGGAAGAATTGCAGAAACTGCTGGACTCCGCGGTCGCCGCTCCGGTACGCAAAACGAACAATCCGTTTGGTGATTAGTGGGTGGTAGTTAGTGAACGAAAGCCACTGACCGCTACCTACTGCACCCGTGCGACCATGATGCCATCCTGAGTCTTGAGCTCCACGATCCGCTCGGCCAATGGCAGCACCGAGATCTCGACGGACTTTCCCACCAGTGGCGCGTGCAGCAGGTGCAGCCGGCCGCCCCGCCAGAGCGCGATCCCGGTATGCGCCACGTCGAGACCGGGCAGGGTGGAGGTCGCCGCGATCAGGTCGCCATCCTGAATTCTGCCGGCCACCTCGGCGATGCGGCCTTCCGGGATGTACCACCGGGCCGGCCCGGCGCTCAGGCGGTGCTCCATCGCGCGAATCGCCTCCGGCACTCCCGGATCCTCCATCTGACGATACGCCGAGGGATGGGCCGACATGAAGCTCAACGGCTCGGCGTCCGCCACCCCGCCAAGCTCTCGGGCGAGAAGGCGGAGTCGTCCTCGGGCCGCGTTGTCGGTCAGCCACTCCGAGAAGTAGTGCAGCCGACTCGCATACCCGTCCAGGAGGCCGCCCCGATAGCGGATGTTCACGATGTAGCTCGCGTAGCGCGCCTCGGCGGTGGGGCGATCGGCGAGCAGGGCGGTGCCGTCGTGACGGATGAACTGCGTCATCGCCAGCATGTTCTCGATGAAGGTGACGCAGTCGAATTCGCGCAGGTTAATGACCACGCGCTCGGGTCCGGGGGGTTCGAGCGTTCCGGGCGTGTACGTCGTCCCGACGAACGTCTCGCCCAGACGCGCGATGGCGGTGCCGATGGGCAGGGTGTCGAGACGCGCGGCCACCGCCCAGCGGACTTTTGTCTCCAGCACCCGCCAGTCGGTGTCGGGCCAGCTCGCCGCCGGGGCGGGTTGCGAACCCATCATCATCACCGACAGCGCAATTTTGGCACCATTCACTTCTCCCTCCCTTGATCGGTCCCCGCACAACGAAATTAGCGACACTGCTGGCTCCTGCGCGCCCGGAGGCGTACTTTTCGTGGTCCCCATGATCGACACCCCCAGCACGAGAACCGGTAATGGCCCGTCTCACGATTCTCTCCGCGCTGATCTCGCTCGGCGCCGTCTCCGCAATGGCCTCCGCGCAAGCGGCTCCTTCGGCCGGAGTCGACAGCGCTCTCCTTCGCGGGCTCCGTTACAGGCTGGTCGGCCCTTCCCGTGGAGGGCGCGTCACCACGGTCACCGGCGTTCCTTCGCAGCCCAGGACGTTCTACATGGGTGTCGCGAGCGGCGGGGTCTTCCGCACCACCGACGGCGGAGCCAGCTGGGAGCCGATCACCGACGGAAAGGTTCCGCTCGGTTCGATCGGATCGATCGCCGTGTCGGAATCGAATCCCGAGATCATCTATGTCGGCACCGGCTCCGACGGGGTGCGGAGCAACGTCTCCACCGGACGCGGCGTGTACCGCAGCAGTGACGGAGGCAAGCGCTGGGAGTTCACCGGCCTGTACAAGGCGGGGCAGATCGGGGCGGTGCGCATTCATCCGTCCGACCCGAACACGGTCTGGGTGGCTGCCTACGGCGACCTCTTCAAGTCAAACAGCGAGCGGGGTGTCTTCAAGACGACCGACGGTGGCAAGACCTGGAAGAAGACCCTCTTCATCTCCGACAGCACCGGGGCGATGGATGTCGAAGTGCAGCCGGGCAATCCCAATGTCGTGTACGCCTGGATGTCGCGGATCGAGCGGAAGCCGTGGTCGATCATCAGCGGCTCGCGAGAGGGCGGGTTTTACAAGAGCGCCGATGGCGGAGCAACCTGGGCTCAGCTCAAGACCGGGCTCCCCGCGGAGCTGATCGGCAAGGGCAATCTGGCCGTCACCGCGGCAAACCCGAGTCGGATCTACGCCCTGATCGAAGCGAAACCGGGCGGCGGACTCTACCGTTCCGATGACGCGGGGCAGACCTGGGCGCAGGTGAATTCCCAGGGCTCGCTTATCCAGCGGCCATTCTACTACACCACGCTGGGTGCCGATCCGACCAATGCCGACGTGGTGTACGCCGGGGCGGAAGGGTTCTTCAAGTCCAGCGACGGCGGGAAGACGATGGCGCCGCTGCGCACGCCGCACGGCGACAACCACGATATCTGGATCAGTCCGCGCGACGGCAACACCATGGTGCAGGCCAATGACGGCGGCGCCAATGTGTCGTTCGACGGCGGGCGGACCTGGTCGTCGCAGATGAACCAGCCGACGTCGGAGCTTTACGGAGTGTGGACCGACAACGGCTTTCCCTACAAGCTCTACGCGGCGCAGCAGGATAACTCGACCCTGATTCTGAGCAGCGTCGCGAACCCCGCGAACCCGAGCGACTGGCGCACCGGCCCGGGGTGCGAGACCGGTCCCATCATGCCGCACCCCCGGGACCCGAACATCGTGTACGGGTCGTGCAAGGGACAGTACGAGGTGATGAGTCTCGCGACCGGCCAGTCGAAGAGTTATTGGGTCGGCGGGCAGTCGCTCTACGGCAATCCGGCCCGCGACCTGATCCTCCGGTTCCAGCGGGTCTCGCCGATGGCGACGTCACCGCACGACCCGGAGGTGCTCTACTACGGTTCCCAGCACCTGCACCGGACCCGCGACAAAGGGGTGACGTGGGAAAAACTCTCGCCCGATCTCACCGCGAATCCTCCCTGCTGCCAGGGGGCGAGCGGGGAGCCGATCACCCGGGACGTCACCGGTGAGGAGTTCTACAGCACCCTGTACGCGATCACCGAGTCGCCGCACGAGGCCGGGGTCATCTGGACCGGCGCCAACGACGGGCCGTTCCACATAACCCGCGACAACGGGAAGAGCTGGAAGAACATCACCCCGAAGGACCTTCCCACCGGCGGGCGGGTGGCGTGGATCGAGGCATCGCCGCATCGCCGCGGCTCCGCCTATTACGCGGTGTATCGCTATCTGCTCGGCGACTACGCGCCTTATCTCTACCGCACCAACGACTACGGAGCGACCTGGACGCGGCTCACCGACGGCAAGAACGGGATTCCCGCCGACTGGCCGACTCGGGTGGTCCGGGAGGATCCCGATCGCGAGGGACTGCTTTATGCGGGCACCGAGTTCGGGATGTTCGTCTCGTTCGACAACGGCGGTCATTGGCAGCCGTTCCAGCTCAACCTGCCGAACGTGCCGATCAACGACATCCGGGTCCATCGCAAGGACCTGATCGTCGCCACGCAGGGGCGGGCGATGTGGATCATCGACGACCTCTCGCCGCTGCATCAGCTCGCTCCGGAGATCAGCGCGGGCGCAATCCACCTGTTCCGCCCGCGGGACGGCTACCGGACCCGGAGCGGAGCCGACTACCTGGGGCCGACCATCCGGTACTACCTCCCCTCGGAGCCGGCGGACGCCGTCAAGCTCGAGATCCAGGACGCCGCGGGCAAGACGGTCAACAGCTTCACCAGCGAAGGGGCGGCCCCGCCGCCGACCCGCACCGGATCCGGCGAGCCCGCCGATCCCGATGCCGCGCCGGCCCGGTTCCGCGCCGTTCCGCCGGCGCGCACCGCGAAGAACGCCGGAACGAACCGTTTCGTTTGGGATCTCCGGCATTCATCGGGAGTGACGGCGCCGCCGGGCACCTATCAGGCGCGGCTCACGGTGGGAAGTGTCGTGCAGAGCCAGCCGTTCACGGTGCGGATCGACCCGCGAGTCGCCGCGGAGGGGGTGACCGTCGCCGACCTGCAGGAGCAATTCGAGCACAATGTCAGGATGAGGGAGCTGATGACCGATGCGAATCGGGCGGTGGCCCGGGTTCAGGGGGCGCTGAACCGGCTGCGCGGTACGACCGGGGCTGCGGCCGATACGCTGGCACGAGCCCAGGCCATCGCGGGCAAGCTGCTCACCGAGCCGGTGCGTTATGGGAAGCCGGGATTGCAGGCGCACATCACGTATCTCAATGGCATGACCAACGGCGCTGACCAGAAGATTGGGCGCGACGCGATTTCACGGTATGCAGTACTCCGGAAGGAGCTGGACGCGATCCGGGCCGAGCTGGACCGAGTGCTGGGCCCGGCCCAGGTGACTCCATGAGCAGGGCGTAGAGGATCCCAACGGGGGAACACGGTTCAGCAACGAGACCCCACTCCAACTCGACCCACCCACGCGGCTCGAGCCGGTGCAGCGCAGGGTAGGGCGCGCCTTCCTCCACGAGGAACTCGTCGGCCGAGCTCTCCCGGATCCAGGTGGCCACGGCATAGCCATGCCGGGTGTCGCGGGCCTGGATCGGCGGCAGGAGCGCAGCCGCTCCCGGAAGTGATAGATTCTTTCCCCCGCCCCACAGGAACCCCGAGGAATGAACGGCGACTTCCGGTTGTTGTGTCCGAGCGTGCCCCTCGGAGGAGTACGCTGCCATTCGCGCCTCTCTTCCGGGGCAGCAGCTTCGCGGTGAGCGCGCCGATGCTTCCTCGCCTGACGGCGGCGCTCGCCGACCGCTATCGGATCGAGCGCGAGCTCGGCCAGGGCGGAATGGCCACGGTGTATCTGGCCCACGACGTCCGGCACGACCGGAAGGTCGCGCTCAAGGTTCTGCGGCCCGACCTCGCCGCGGTGATCGGGGGGGCTCGCTTCCTCCACGAGATCAAGACCACCGCGAACCTTCAGCATCCCCACATCCTCCCGCTGCACGACTCCGGCGAGGTGGATGGGACGGTGTTCTATGTGATGCCGTTCGTGGATGGCGAATCGCTCCGGGACCGGCTCAATCGCGAGAAGCAGTTGCCCGTAGAGGAAGCGATCCGGATCGCCGTGGAAGTGGCCGGCGCGCTGGAGTACGCCCATCAACACAAGGTGATTCACCGGGACATCAAGCCGGAGAACATTCTGCTGCACGGCGGTCACGCGCTGGTCGCGGATTTCGGGATCGCTCTCGCCGCGGCGCGCTCCGACAGCGGTACCCGGATGACCGAGACCGGGATGAGCCTGGGCACGCCCTTCTACATGAGTCCCGAGCAGGCCATGGGCGAGCGGGAGATCACCGCCAAGAGCGACGTGTACGCGCTGGGCTGCGTGATCTACGAAATGCTCACCGGGGAGCCGCCGTTCACCGGTCCCACCGCGCAGGCCATCGTCGCGCGGGTGATGATGGAAGAGCCCCGCTCCCTCACCCTCCAGCGGAAAACGATCCCGCCGCACGTGGAAGCTGCGGTGAACCGGGCCCTTTCCAAGCTCCCGGCCGACCGCTTCCCGAGCGCGGCGAGCTTCGCGGAGGCGCTGGTCAATCCCGCCGCGATGCCGCTCCGCACCACCGTCGCGCTCCCGGCGGCGTCACTCCCCCGCCGTCGCGCGGTCCTCTGGGCCGGCGCGGCGCTCGCGCTGCTCGGTGTCGCGGCCGGCTTCCTGGCGGGGCGGGCGGGCGCCCCCGCCGAGGCCGGGAGTCTGGCCAGCTTCGTCGTGGCCGCGCCGGACAGCGTGGTGGTGACCGGGCGCTGCTGCGGGAACGCGCTGGCGATGTCCCCCGATGGCAAGACCTTCGTCTTCCTGAGCGTCAGGTCGAGGGGCGGGCCACTGTACAAGCGCGTGCTGGGCCGGATCGATGCCGAGCCCGTTCCCGGGACCGAGCTGGCGTCGGTGCCATTCTTCTCCCCGGGTGGGGAGTGGCTCGGCTTCTTCCAGGATGGGAAACTGCGCAAGGTCTCGATGTCCGGGGGACCCCCGGCCGTCATCGCCACGGTCGAACGAGCCTCCGAGGCGACCTGGAGCCGGGATGATCTCATCGTCTTCAGCCTGGGGAATCAGCTCTTCTCGGTGCCTGCCGCCGGCGGAACGCCGCGCGCCCTGACCCAACCGGATTCGCTCACCCGGCAGTACGCGCCGAGCTTCCTGCCCGATGGCAAGGCGGTCCTCTTCATCGTCCGGCCGATCGGATCCGGTCTGGACCAGGCGTTGATGGCCGTCGTCGAGGTCGAATCGGGCAAGGTGGATACCATCGGGCCGGGTAACCGGGTCGGTTATTCCGAGGGCAATCTGGTTTTTGCCGCCTCGGACAACACCCTCCTGGCCCAGCCGTTCGACCCCAGGAGACGGAAAGTGACCGGGCCGGCGGTGCCGATCGTCGAGGGAGTCACCGTTCACGGATCGACCACCCCCGAATTCGCGGTGTCCGCCTCCTCCGGCAGTCTGGCCTACCAGCCCCTCTCTTCCGGCGGCAACGAGGCGTTCAAGATCTTCGGGCCGGGCGGCCGGGTTACCGTTGCCATTCCGGGCCGAAGTGGCGAGGGTCTCGAGGACCCGGCCTTCTCTCCCGACGGCCGCCGGATCGCGATGCGGATCGCACTGGGATCGTCTCAGGCCACCCCTGACGTGCGAATCCTGGACCGCCAGCAGGGAACGGTGGAACGATTCACGGTTGGGGGCGGGAGTTACCCGACCTGGAGCCGGGACGGCCGGCGGATCGCCTACGTCGGACCGGCGGGCGCATACGTGCGAAATGCCGACGGTACCGGAGAGCCGCAGCTGGTGCTCAAGGGAGCCCTCGGCCTCGGCAGCTGGCTCCCGGACGGGAAATCACTGGTCTTTCAGATGTCCGCGCGGGCCGGAACGTTCGTCGACATCGGCGTGATCCGGATCGGCGATACGCTGCCCCGCTGGCTGGTGGCGACCGAGTTCCGGGAGCGGCACCCGCAGGTTTCCCCGGACGGGAAGTGGCTCGCCTATGCCTCGGATCGCACCGGCCAGAACGAGGTCTACGTCCAGCCGCTGGAAGGGGAGGGGCCGAGGGTTCAGGTCTCGAGCGAGGGGGGCGACTCTCCCCGCTGGAGCCCGGATGGGAAGACCCTCTACTACGTGGCCAACCTGTCGATCGTCGGGGCGACGACTGCCCCGGGCCCCACCTTCCAGGTCACCGGCCGCAAGGTCGTGGTCGAGGAGATCCCGATCGACCTCAACGGCTCCAACGTCAATTGGGACATCCATCCCAATGGCAGGGAGTTCCTCTACATCGACGAGACCAACGACCCGGATGGCGGTCGCTTCGTCTGGATCCTCAACTGGACCGAGCTGCTGCGCGCCAGCGGCCGCCGGTGAGCGGTCAAGTCGAGCGGCTCGCGGCAAGTCTCGCCGACCGCTACCGGATCGAGCGCGAGCTCGGTCAGGGCGGGATGGCCACGGTGTACCTCGCGCAGGACCTCAAGCACGACCGCAAAGTTGCCATCAAGGTCCTGCGGCCGGAGCTGGCCGCGGTGATCGGCGCCGAGCGATTCCTCTCCGAGATCAAGACCACGGCCAATC
>Ga0184615_10000680_pt1 | contig 18334 bp, 20 predicted proteins | sample PLM4_65_coex_FD_133134 | JGI IMG/M metagenome (GOLD analysis project Ga0184615, IMG submission 133134) | Groundwater sediment microbial communities from an aquifer in East River, Colorado, USA - PLM4_65_coex | ecosystem: Environmental > Terrestrial > Soil > Riparian zone | place: USA: East... | reverse complement strand
GGCCCGCTGGCGCAGCCGCTCGACGAGCGCCGTGCCGGTCACCGGTCCGGGCTCAGCCGAGCAGGCGGCCGGCGTCGGGGAGGATGATGTCGCGCCGCCAGCGCCGCAGGCCGGGGATGGCGCCCGCCTCCTGGAGGGCGACCGGGCCGCGATCGGCGAGCGCCTCGAGGGTCGACTGCGGGAACAGGACACCGGGGTCGATCGCCAGGTCGGCGGCGCGCTCGCGCCTCCAGGCGCGCAGGCGCTCGACGCGTGTCCTGAAGGCGGCAGTCCGCCGGCGACCCACGCCGCGCGGCGGCCTGGGAAGCTGCTCCTCGGGGAGGGCCAGGCCGCGGGCCACCGCCTCGAGAACCAGGGGGCCGATGCGCCGCCGCACCAGCGGCGTGAATCCCTTGATCCCGTCGAGCTCGGCGGCCTCGCGCGGCAGGCGGCGGGCCAGGGTGACGAGGGTCTCGTCGGAGACGATGCGGAACGGCGGCACGTCGGCGGCGCGGGCGCGCCCGTCGCGCATGACGTACAGCTCGCGCAGCGCGGCGGCGCCGCGCGGCTCCAGGTCGCGGGCACCCTTGATCCCCCAGAACTCCTCGGCATCGAAGTCGCGCGCCGGCCAGGACCGCAGGGCGATGTATTCGAACTCCTCGCGCGCCCACTCGAGGCGGCCGCGCGCCACGAGGTCGGTCTCGAGGGCGTGTTGCAGGCGGATCAGGTGGCGGACATCCTCGGCGGCGTACGCCATCTGTCGTGTGGTCAGCGGCCGGCGCGACCAGTCGTCGCGTTGGCACCCTTTGTCGAGGGCGACCTCGAAGTATTCGTTCAGCAGGCCGGCGAGCCCGACACTCTTCTTGCCCAGGAGCTGCGCGGCGATCATGGTGTCGAACAGCGGCGTCAGCTCGAAGCCGAAATCGCGTCGAAGGTAGAGGACATCCTGCTCGGCGGCGTGCAACACCTTGGTCATCGCCGTGTTGGCGAACAGGGCGCCCAGGCCGTCGGGCGAATGCAGAGCCAGCGAGTCGAGCAGGTAGGCCGTGTGGCCATCGGAGATCTGCACCAGGCAGCACTTGTGGAAATAGTGGTAGAAGGAGTCGGCCTCGGTGTCGACGGCGAGGGCCTTCGCCCTGCCGAGGACCGCGGTCGCGTCGGCGAGCTCCGCATCGGTGTCGACCCAGATCGGTTCCGTCGGCGTGCTCATTCCGCGAACCCCTCGACGCCAATCAGGCGCACGAACCGGCAGGCCTCGTCCTCCTCGACGCGCGCCCCCGACTCGGTGCGCTCGAGCACGCGCACCGACTGGGCGAAAGCGCCCCCGACCGGGATCGCCATCCGCCCCCCGGGACGCAGTTGCGCCAGGAGCGTCGGTGGCACGACCGGCGCCGCGGCGCTGACGACGATGGCGTCGAACGGCGCCTCGACCGCCCATCCCTGGGTCCCGTCGCCGACCCGCAGACGGACCTCGCGCACGCCGGCACGCCGCCAGTTGTCGCGGGCGCGCTCGGCCAGCGCCTCGATTCGTTCCACCGTCCAGGCGAATCCCGCCAGCCGCGCCAGCAGGGCCGACTGGTACCCCGAACCGGTGCCGATCTCGAGCACCTTGTCGCCCGGCCGGAGGCCCAGGCGCACCAGCATGCGGGCGACGATGAACGGTTGCGACAGCGTCTGCCCGTGGCCGATCGGCAGCGAGCCCTCGCCGTAGGCGCGCGCCGACAACGCCTCGTCGACGAACAGGTGCCGCGGCACGGCCGCGAAGGCGGCGAGCAGCGCGGCATCGTCGATGCCGCGGCGCCCGAGCTCGGCGACCATGCGGGCGCGCCGGCGGGCGAAATCGTCGCCCGTTGTTGCTCCCCCGCTCCGCCGTCCGGCGGCGGGCGCGCCATCGCGCGCCGGCCCTACGCCTCGAGGTTCCAGTTTCGCACCTCGTCCATCACGCGGTGGTTGGTCAGGTCCAGGTGGAGCGGCGTCAGCGAGATGAAGCCGGCATGCAGCGCCGCGAAGTCGCTCTCGGCGTCCTCGGCCCACTGCGCCGGGGCGCCGCCAATCCAGTAGTAGGTGCGTCCCTTCGGGTCGGCGCGCTCGATCACGCCGCCCGGGTAGAGCCGCTTCCCCTGCCGCGTCACCCGGATGCCGGCGGGCGGTGTCAGCGGCACGTTGACGTTCAGCAGGGTGTCGATCGGCAGGCCGCGGCGCAGGACCTCGCCGGCGAGCCTCCGGGCGAAGCGACCGGCGGCCGCGAAGTCGGCGGCGCCGTCGCGGATTTGCTGCGACATCGCGAAGGCCGGCACGTTGATGAGCGTCGCCTCCAGAGCGGCCGAGACCGTGCCGGAGTAGGTGATGTCATCCCCGAGGTTGGTGCCCTTGTTGATGCCGCTGACCACCAGGGCCGGCCGTCGCGGCAGGACGCGGTGCACCCCGAGGTAGATGCAGTCGGTCGGTGTGCCCTGCACGGCATAGTGCCGCAGGCCGCGCGCCTCGATGCGCAGCGGGTGGTTCAGCGTCAACGCGTGTCCCTGGCCGCTCTGCTCCCGGTCGGGGGCGACGACCCAGACCTCACCCAGGGGTGTCAGGCTCTCCTCGAGCAGCCGCAGCCCCTCGGCGCCGAAACCGTCGTCGTTCGTAATCAGGATGATTGCCGGGTCCATGTCAGCGCCTTCGGGCCCGGGCCCACCGTGCCGCGGGTAGCAGATCCGCCCTCCGGGGCGACCGCGCCCGCGGTCGCCCCGGAGGTCCCCACGTGGAGGAGATATTGGTCGGGGCGGCTGGATTTGAACCAGTGACCCCTTGCACCCCAAGCAAGTGCGCTACCAGGCTGCGCCACGCCCCGATATTATTGACCTGCAACAGTTTCCAGCGATTCCCCGATAGGCGTTTGGGGCCGCCTACCGGTCCCGGCACCGGTTCTGGCACCGGTTGAACGTCGGTTCTTGCCCGGCTGCTTTCCGGCACCGGTCAGCACCGGTTCCGCCAGCATCGCGGCCTTCAGATCGGACGCGGCGAACCGGATGTAGTGCCGTTCACAGACCCGGACAGAGTTTCCCATGAGCTTTGCGATCACCCCGAACGGCACCCCCGCGGCGGCCCGGCGGCTGCCGAAGGTGTGACGCAGTAGGTTGAAAACCCCCTGATACTCCCCGCCCCCGTCCTCGACGCGCTTCCTGATGCCGGCCCGCTCAAGGGCGCGCTCAAGGGCGCGGCTGGCGGCCCGGTCCTGCCAGGGGCGGCCGGCTTCGTTGTGGAACACGAGGGCCGAATCCTCGCGCTTTGTAACACGCCCGAGGATGGCGGTCAACGTCGGGGTAAACGGGACGCTGCGGGCCTTCCCGGTTTTCGACTTCGGGATCAAGATGTTGCCCGATGCCCGGTCGATCTTCGCCCACGTCAGGGCCAGGGCTTCACCCTTCCGCAAGCCGGCGGCGATGCACAGCTCCACGAGGGGCCGCAGCTCCCCCGTCGTGGCGATCAAGAGTTTCGCTTCCTCGTCAGGGTGCAGGATTTCTACCTCGTGGTCCGGCTCCGAGGGGCGCTTGACGCCCACCACCGGGTTGACGGCCGCCAGGGGCGGATCGCATGACAGCATCGCCCACCGGAACAGCGTCCCGAGGGTGCCGACGTATTTTCGGATCGTGCTGTCGCCGTAGTGCTGCGCCCGGAGCCGTTCGCGGTAGCCTTCGACGCGGGGCCGCGTGATCGTCGGGACCGGGGCGTTACCGAAGGCGGCCCGCCAGGATTCCGCGACGTGCCGGTAGTAGGCGGTCCCGCCGCGGCTGTGATACTCGGCCAGGAAACGATCCGCAAGGGCGTCAAAGAGAATCGGCGCGGCGGCCTTCGGCTTCGGCTTGCGGGCCTCGAGCGCCTTTTCCGGGTCGGCCTGTATCACGGCCAGCTCGCGGCGGGCGGATGATTCCTTGCGGCCCCGCAGCGTGAACGTCCGTTCCGCCTGTAGTGACTTCACCCAAACCCGGCCGTGGAATATTTCCACCGGTCGGCCGTCGCGGTCGGTGCGGCTCTTCGAGCGCAGCCCGCCGCCGTAGGTGCGGATCGTTTTCGGTTTCCCCGTCTCAGGGTTGATCTCCGTCTCGCCGTTCACCGTTTGCCCCCTTTCGGTTTCACGCGCCAGTAGGTCAACGCCCGCTTGAGTCGTGCCGGCTCCGGTGCGTCGCCCAGGTACTCAAGGATTCTCTGGCGCACCGTCCCGGCGGCCCGGTACGACTCAACGATGTAATGATACTGCGCCTTGCCGCGTCGGATGATTCTCAGGTATGCCATGACTCGGAGTGTAGTGTTATCTGCCCCCGGCGTCAAGCACTATCTCAGCCCCTCCCTTCGTTGTCGAGATACCGCGCGAACGCGGGTGCCAGCTTCCCGAGTCTGTATCCCTTCGTGCTCGATCCGCCCGCGTGTCCCACCTGACTCGACTTGATGCCGAGCGGCCGGAGCATCCCCGCCAGGACGCGGCAGGTATACATCTTCGGCCCGGCGAACCTGTACCACCGGGGCATCTTCGCCAGCCGCGCGAGAATGTCCCTCGACAGCAGGTACTTCCGCCCCTCGAACATCTCGCGCAGGTCGCGCAGGAGCGCCACCGTCTCAGCGGGTACGCTTCGCGGCAGCATCGGGGGTGCGGGCGGTTCGATGATGGTCGGCAGGACCGGACGGTTCACGCGCCCCGGCAGCCCGATATGCGCGCGACTCTTTTGCAGGTACTCCGCCGACAGGTGGCTATAGCGTTGCGTCATCATCGGCGTGGTGTGACCGAGAAGGGTTTGCAGCCGGTACAGGTCGCCGCCGTTCATCATGAAGAATGACGAGAAGCAATGCCGGAGATCGTGAAACCGGAAGTCCGTGATACCCGCGCGCCGGAGCGCGACGTTGAACGCGGTCTTGATGCTGGCGACGGTGTTCCCCTCGTAGGTGAAGACGCGATCGCGCTCGCCGAAGCACGCCCGTTGCGTGGCGCGCCAATCCCTGAGAACTTCGACAAGTTCCGGCACCATCGGCACCACGCGGGTCCGCCGGGTCTTCGTCGTCTCCGCGATGAACGTGATCGTCCCCGCGTCCAGGTCGACGAAGCGCCATTCGAGTTTCAGGAGCTCGCCGCGCCGCGCTCCGGTGTGCAACGCGGTGAAGATGAGCGGCGCGAGGAGCCCGCCCCGCGCCCGCTGCGCTTCCTTCATCAGCCGATCAACCTCGGCGACCGTGAGATAGCGGTTGCGGCCGTTGTCCTGCCGGAGCGCCTTGATGCGGGTGACCGGGTTGAACGCCGCGTGTTCGCGCTCGATGCACCAGCTGAACAGCTTGGACATCTGCGAGCGGTCGCGCATCACGGTCGCCGGCTTCTTCCCGGCCTGTAGACGGTCGGCGATCATGTCCTGCACCATCGCGGTTGTGATCTCGTGAACCAGCTTGCCGTCGAAGTAGTGGTGGAGTCCGACGAAACGGAGCTTGACGCTTTCCACCGACCGGAGGGTCACGCCGTGGACGGTGATGAATTCATCGGCCGCGTCCTCGAACAGCCGCGGCTTGATGTTCGCTACCGGGTCGAGCGACCGGACGCGCGCCAGAATCTCGCGGAGGATGCCGTCATCGGATGGCGGTTGACTCGACGGGACCGGGACGGGCGCCGGGAACAGGACGATCGACATGATGGCCTCCCTTTGTGGGCGGCATCGGGGGGACGAACACCGACCCCCCGGTAGGGCCGCGTTGTCTAGGCGCAGCGCCGGAAGGCCGGGCCCGCCGCCGAAGCGGCGAGATCGAGATCGGGGTTTGGGGTAGTGCAGCACGGCCCATGCAGTCACCTGCGCCTAGACGTGGGAAATCTACGCCGGCCGCCCCGCTCTGTCAACGCCCGCGAGGCCCCCGCTTCAGATCGCTCCGTCCGCTTCAGCGGTGCGAAGCAGCTTCTTGAAGGCGCGGGCGAGTTCGTTCGGGCTCCCGCCTATCATGGTCCCGTAGTTGTAGACGTAGACGTTCTGCTCGCGCGACCCGCCACCGCCAGACACACCCGCAGCGGCTGCCGCGCCGCCTTCAGCAGACGCAGAACCGCCGCCTTCGCTGGAGATCTTCGCGCCAATTCCCACAGTCGCTGCGCCCAGAACAACGAACCCGACTCCCTTGAAGAATCCCGCGACGTCCTTGGTGAAGTAGCTTTCTGCCATGATCAGCACGCCGTACGCGATGATCGCCCGGCCGATGGCCTGGATGATTTCGCCGAGCATCTTCCTGGCGTTGAGACTGCCGTCCACGGCCGCCTGCGCGAGCGCGTTCCCGAACGCCTGAGATGCGACCATGGCAGTGTCGAAGCCGATGGATATTTGATCGAGCGCGTCGCTCAGCGATCGCACGTTGGATTCGTAGGCCGACAGCTGTGGAAGCGGTACGTTCTCCCACGCCTCGTTTTGCCGGTCCGACAGTTCGAGCGACGCCTCCCACCGTTCGATGGCGTCCGGGTCGAGCACCGGGAACATCAGCCCGCCGACCTCGCGCCACCCCTCGCTGAAGATGATCTCGCTCCGCTTCTCCAGCGATTCGTTCATCTTGTCGGAGAGATCGATGTTCTCCTCCCACATGTCCTGCAAGATAGATGAACCGCCGGCCGCCCCCGCTCCGCCGCCGGCCGAGCCTGGCCGTTTCGCGCCCGGCGCCGCGGGCACGTCGAGCAGCCCGACGAACTCCCACGGTCGCGCCTGTCCCGGAGGCCCGAGCGTTCCGCCCCCGGTCGCCGACGCCGGGAACAGCGCATCGATCGCCGCCCCGACCAACCTCAGGTTGTTGAGCAGTCCGCCGATGGGCGTCGATCCGAACAGGGTCGACACGATGACGCCGGCCCGCTGCCCCCCCGGGGTCGCCTCGGAGGCCCGCATGCGCACCAGGACGCGATCCATGCGCTCCAGCCCGGCGGCGGTGTCGTTCATGCCCTGCGAGATCCCGGGCAGGTTCCCGATGACCGCGAGCAGGTCGGCGTTGAATTTGGAGAAGGTCGAGGTGAACTTCCCGAAGTCGGCGTTCGCCCGGATGGCCGCCTCGGCGAAGTTCTTCAGAGCGAATACAGCCCCGGCGATGGTGAACCCGCCGAGGAACGCCTGTGCGGCGGAGCGCATGTTCAGCATCCGCGCCGCGAACACGTTCGATGTTCGGGTCGTGCTGCCGGACAGGTCCGTCAGCTTCTTGTCGAACCCGGCGATCGCGTTCGTGGACTCGCGGAAACCCGTCACGACTCCGCTGGATTCGATCGTCAGCTCAGCCAAAACCAGAGTCTCAGGCATGTTCAGCTCCTCTCTCTTGGATGGAAGGGACGCACCTCCGCTGTCTTTTCGGGGTCGAGCCTCCCGGCGATCGCGTCAGCCGCCGTGTAGTCCGTCCGGCCTCCCCAAGTCTGAACGTCCATCCCCATGACCGCCGCGACGCGCTCGATCACCTGGCCGGCGGTCAGGGCGGCATCGTTCCACCAGTTCACGACAGCGACCTTCACGTCCTCAGGCACTTCGGATGCGAGGGCCAGCACGCGCCGCTTCGTTACCTCACTGTCGAACCCGTCCAACGACCTGTCGTCCATGCCCGCACCTCACGGCCGGCCGCTTCGACCCGCCATCGCGCGGTGGAGCGCGGCGACGTGCCCGGCGATCCCGGCGACCGGAACATCGAAGGTCGGCGAGATCGTTGAACCTGAGCCAACAGGACGCGCCGTTTCCGTGGTGGCGGGGCCTGCTACCGTTTCGCGGCGCGTTCGAGCCCCTCGAGCCGTGCGGCCCAGTCGGCGAGCCACTTCCTTGCGCCGGGCTGCGCCAACACGCTGGCGAGCCGGGAGTCGGCGCACGTTCCACAGAACCCGGTCCCGGCCGCCGCCCAGGGGAGCACCTCTTTCAACGGGGAGTCGCATCCCCTGCAACAGCCGCTCGGCGACTGATGCGGCGCTGATGAATCCGCCGTCTCGATCGGCGTCTCGACGTGCATCAGACTCCGCGTCGAAGTCCTCCGCGTTGACATACAGCACGGAACGGCCTACCGTCTGCATCGAATCCCCCTTTCATCAGGCCCCCGGGCGAGTCGCATCGTTCCGGGGGTTTTCTCTATCAGGTTGGCCCGGCCTTGAAGCCCCCGAAGGAAGGGCCGCGGCCGGCCGGGCCGCACTCTCGCCGCTGGCGACGGGGGGACATGGCGCCTGCCCGCCCCCGCCACCTTGCCCGGGCAGGTTTCAAAGATCCGCGCTCAACGTCGCCACCTCCGGGTGCGCGGCAGGACGCATCGCCCCGACCGGCCGACCCGTCCGCAACTTCGCCCCGACCAGCTCGGACACGCCCTCGGGGAGCGCCGACCAGAAGTCCTCCGCGCCCGCGATGCCGCCGGACACCTTCGCCGAAAACGCTTGCGCCAGGTCGACCGCGAGACTGACCGCACGCCCGATTTCGTCCAGCCGGTCGGGCAATCGTTCGGGGTGCCGCTGCGCAGCCGCGGGCGCCTGCCGCACGATCTTGGTCGATTCGTCGGCCAACTTGCCCAAGCGCGCGCGGATCGCCGCGTGCAGCGCGGTCACCGCCCGTTTGTGCGCCTCTTTGAGCCGGCGGGAGATTGCCGCCAGCACGTCGAGCCGCTCAGCGAGATCCGTTTCGGCCTTCGCCAAGCGATCCTCGGCCGCGTCACGCTGCGCCAGGACCTCGGCCGGTATGCCGACCCGCGCCCTGGTGTACCGTTCCACGAGTGCGCCGGCTTCACTCGCCAGGAAGCCCAACCCCCGCACCGCGCCGGCCAGGTTGGGACCGGCGCCGGCCTCGCGCTGCTCATCCTCGATCCGCGCCAGGTCGCGAAGGCGCCCCACCAGGAACGAATTGCGCGCCGGCTCGAGCGCGTCCTCGAGGAAAAGCCGCACCTCCGGCCAGCGGGGATGCTTCTCGATGCTCGACGGCCCCGCCGGAGCGCCCCGGTCGTCAGGCTCGGGAGCGGGCTTCCCCCGACGCGCGCTCACCGAGACACCACGGCCGCCTTGAGCGCCCGGTAGTCGGCCAGGGAGTGGACCTCGTGCATGCGCGCGAGGACGTCGGGATCGTGGCCGGCATCCCGGAGCGCCGCCGCGTCATCGGCCGCCAGACTCAGCGGTCCATCCGGCTCCGCGTCCAGCCCGTCATCCTCCACGGGCCGCCGCACTCTGGCCGGCTGTATGCCCTTGAGCGCCAGGTCGGCGCGTGTGCGAACGTCACACCACGGACTTTTCCAGCCGCCATGCTCGTCGTATCCAGGTCGCATCTAGAACCTCCTCAGTCGCTGTCCGTCGTCTCGCCGGCCTCAGGGTCGGCGTCCTGCTCGTCATCGCTACCAGGGCCCTCCGCGCTTACATCGGGGGCATCGTCGGCGCCGCCCCGGACCGGAGCACCCGGCAGCGGAACCCGCCGACGGCCACCGTCCCCTTCGCCCTCCGCACCCCTCCGGTGCCGCTTCTCCGCTCGACGTGCAGCCGTCAACGTCCGCTCGACCCGCTCCTGTAGCCGCGTCAGCTCCACGCTGCCCTTGCCGAGCTTCCCCGCGGGCAGGTAGCACGCGATCTCCGCCGCGTTGAGTAGAAGTCCAGCGACCAGGTGATCGCCGTCCCTGCTCAACCCCTTCCGCTCCAGGTGCCTCGCGTAGCCGACCAGACAACGCCGCGCCTCCGCCGACAGCACGCCCTCATCCAGTCGACCAAGCTGCTCCCGCAGAAGCGCCACGAGAGACGCGCCAGGTGCCTGATAGCTCGCCATCACGCACCCCCCGAAAGCACCCGACCGCTAGAAACTATTGGACGTTCGGTGGGGAAAGCGTGCCATTTTGGCATACCGTACGAAACCTCCCCGGCCCCCCTCTCCGGCCTCCGGCGCGCGCGAGTCGGGCATCTCGAGGGGCGCGGCCTCGTGACCGGTGCTGCTACCGGTGCCGTGAGACTCACGCGCCGCAGTGCTACAGCAGCAAGGGTTACAGCGTGTCGCACCCGCCAGGGTAGCAAGTGCCGGGGTGAGCTGGCGCCGTGGCCTCGAGGGCATCCGGCCTTCGGGCGCCAGGGGCGAGAGGGCGGGGCCGACCGCTGCCCGGTTCGGGGATGGAAGCGGACGCACGTGGATGGCGGCCACTCCGCGCCCACGGTTTCAGTCGTCAGGTGTGGGGGTAGGTTCAGGTTCAAGGTTCACCCCCTACGGGGGTGTGAACCTTTTGAACCTTAGAACCGGGGTCAGAATTCAGAATGTGATTTGAGACTTCTGAACCCTGAACCTTGCTCCATGCTCTCTTGGCGGTGGAGGTGCTCATGTTCGCGTTGACGCAGTAGCGGATGGCCTCGCCGTAGGTGAGTGTCGGCTTCCGGGTGAGCTCGGCCCGTATGACGTTCTGCGCGGCCTCTAGGGCCGTCGGCTTGCGGCCCCTCTTGGAGTCGGGCGGCTCTTCGACTTCGATGAACTGGAGCCCGTCCACGTCGTCACGCGGCCGAATCTGGAGATAGAGCGGCTCGTCACGCTCAGGGGCGAACCGGCACTTCGCCACGCTCAGGGCGGCCACGCGGCCCACGCGCTCGGACTCGATGGCGTCGACGCGCAGCACCACGTCTGCGGCGGCGCTCTTGTCGCCGGAGCCGCGCATGGATTCCTTCCGGTTGCGGGTCACGCCCGACATGGGTTTGGACGGGTGTTCGAGTAGCAGGACGTTGTGTCCGGCATCGCGGAGCGGCAGGAAGGCGCCATCCGCCAGGGCGGCCATGTCCTCGGCGCGGTCCTCGGACAGGGATGTCACGCGGCGCAGGGAGTCGATGAATACCCAGGTCGCGCCGTGGTCGTTCGCCAGCTTCATGACGTGGGCGGCGTGGGCCGATTCCTCGAGCCGGAGGGCGCGGGCGTCCGGCACCACGAACCGGATGCGCTTGAGCACTTCCTCCATGCTCACGTCGTAGGCGGCGCACACCTTCGGGAGCCGCTGCAATATCTGGACGCTCGATTCACACTCCACGAACAGGATGCGGTGCTCACCGTGGACGGCCTGCCGGATGAACGGTCGCCCCATCGTGAGCGCCACGGCCCACGAGGCCATGAGCCAGGTCTTGAAGCTCCCCGATGGTCCGCTCAGGTAGGTGAAGGTGTGGTCCCAGAGGAAGTCATCGAGCACCGGCACCGGCTCCCATCCGCCACGCGCCAGCATCCCGGCCACGTCGAGGTCGACAAGGGGCGCCACGTTCCTGCCGGCGGTGCGGTGCTCGAGGGCGGCCGCGATCCTCCCCTCGATGTCGGCAACAGCCGCGGCGGGGTCGGCCTTGCCGGCCGGCGAGCGGGTGTAGCGGTGGATGTCGTCACCAAGGCGGTCGAGCTCGGCGGCGCGGGCGTAGGTCGCCAGGAGGTCCGCGGCGGCGGCGGATGGTGGCGCGTCCAAGAGGTCGCCGACGAACGCCGGCCAGTTTTCTTTTTCGGCGTGGCCTCCCTGCCGGAGCGCGGTCACGGCCCGCACAACCCGATCGTTGACAGTCTCGCCGGCGACGGGCGTGAGGGCCTCGAGGGTCTCGGCGACCATGCGGTGCTGCGGTATCAGGAACAGGTCCGGGCGGGTGCCGTTGCTCTGTCCCATGAGGGCGGCGCACAGGGCCGACCGTTCGAGGGCGTTCGTATCCCACCTGAGATCCGCCTTGCGACTCTCGCCCACGATCACCGTCGCCGCCTTCCTCGAGGGCGTCCACCGGCCGCCAGGAGTTCGGGGGGCGCGGTCTTACGCGGCACGTCGGCTGATGCAACGAAGGCGCGCACCGCGGCCACGTCGAATCGCACGACGCCATGCGCGAGACGGACGGCCGCCAGGCGGCCCGATCGTTCCCACACGCGGATCGTCTGAATTGAAACGGCCAGGGCGTCGGCGACTTGCGCGGGCGTCAGGAGCTGCGGGACCGGGAGGGCTTCGCTTTCAGGTGCGGTGTCGAGTGTCGGCGTCGTCAACATGGCGACGCTCACTCAAACACGCGGCATCATTGTGCGTCAATGCAGCTGTACGACGGAATGTACCTACTAGGTACGCTAGGTCGTGGCGGATGAATCTAGCGACGGCCGCGGCGGGTGTTGTCGGCGAACGTGACACACTTGCGGACGCCGCAGGTGTATTGCTTGGCCGGTCGACCGCATCTCGGACACTCGCGTTTCACCGTCTCGCGGTAGACGAAAGCGCGCAGGGACAGGGCGCGCACGCCACCCTTCTCGACTTCCTCGACATACAGCGGCGGGACGGTGAGGATGCGCTTGAGCCGGTCGAATCGGTGATCCAGGAGGCGAGAGACGGAAGTGTGCGCGGGGCTCGAGTCTCCGCGCTTGATAGTGGCGAGCTCCCGCCGGAACCGCTCCTGAATGGCGCGGGCCGCAGCCAGGTCGTCAACGTCGTGTGCCAGGCCAGGCCAGCGCGCAGAGCATCGCCATCGGAAGATGCGCGCTCGCTGGCGCAGGGGTCTATCGGCCTTCGGCGGCAACGTCATCACTCGGGCCGCCCGTTCCAACATCTCGCGCCAATTCTGATCCGTCAGATCGGTGTCGATGAACCGGTAGAGGCTGGCGAACCGCTTGCGGGGGTCACGGGTCTTGAGTCGTGGCATGGGCGCCTCCGAGTCGGCGCGTTCCGAGATAAGGACGCCCGCCCCTGATCGCCTCGGAAGCGATCCTCCCGGCCGGGAGTGGGGCGGGCGATGTTCTCATGCTCGGCGCCTTCGACGTGGCCGGCGGCCAGCGTTCGCCAGGAGCGCGGCGGGCGGGGTTCGTCGCGGTGCATCGGCGGCCTTCGCCAGATACCGGCTCACGTCCGACTCGGGGAAGCGCAGCCGGCCGGCAAGCCGGATGCCGTGCAGCTCCCCGCGACGTTCTAGGCTGCGGATGGTCGCGACGGAAAGCGCGAGCAGGTCCGCAGCCTCCCGCGGTGTGAAGTGGCGCTCGACGGATTTCATGCTCGGTCCCGGCACCGGTAGGGGCACCGGTCCAGCACAGATTTTCGGTTATTAGCCGTATTATCGAAAAGCCGTATCCCCTTGTAAGTCAACGGGGGCGCGGGTTTCAGCGGGGTCAATGGTGGCACCCCAAGCAAGTGCGCTACCAGGCTGCGCCACGCCCCGATATCTTGACCTTGCAACGCTTTCCGTCTGATTCTGGACCGTCGTTTGGGGCCGCCGATCCGCTCCGGTATCAGTACCGTTAACAAATTACGACCGATCCGATTTCCCTTCCGGCCGGCGGTCAGGGTAGCACAGGACAGACGAATTCGGCGCGCGCCCGGTCACGAGAGCATGGGGGCACCCCCCACGCCCGCCAGCGGGTGCGGGGCCGGCGGGCACCCCGCTCCGTACCGGCGGCCGCCCCCGACCCGCACGCCGCGAGCCGGACTATAATCGCGGTTCCCGGGACCGATCACGGACCATTCTCCCCAGGAGAGACTCCTATGAAAGCGGTTCGCAAGACGGCGCCGCGGCCCGGCGCGATGGAGTGGGCCGACGTGCCGATTCCCGTGTGCGGCCCCGAGGATGTCCTGATCAAGGTGCGGGCCGCCTCCCTGTGCGGCACCGACGCGCACATCTACAACTGGGACCCGTCGATCGCCGGCAAGATCGCCGCCGCCACCGACAACCTCGCCCGGCCGCTCATCGTCGGCCACGAGTTCTGCGGCGAGGTGGTGGAGGTGGGCGCGAAGGTGGCCGGCGTCGGCGAGGGGGCGCGCGAGCCGATACGCCGCGGTGACTTCGTCTCGGCCGAATCGCACATCGTCTGCGGGGCGTGCTACCAGTGCCGCAACCGGCAATTTCACGTGTGCGTGCGTGAGCGGATCATCGGTGTGCACCGCGACGGCGGCTGCGCCGAGTACATCGCCATCCCGGCGCGCTGCGCCTGGATCAACGATCCGGCGATCGTTCCGGTCGAGGTGGCCTGCGTCGAGGAGCCGTTCGGCAATGCCGTGCACGCCGCCACCGAGTACGACCCGCGCGATCGCTGCGTCGTGATCTTCGGTGTCGGTCCGATCGGCCTGTTCTCGATCATCGTCGCGGCGGCCGAGGGGGCGGCGCGCATCATCGCCGTCGACACCTCCCCCTACCGCCTCGACCTGGCGACGCGCGTCGGGGCGCACGCCGCGCTGCGCACCGAGCCGGTCCCGGCCGGCGACACGGCCGGGCGGGCGCGCGAGCGCGAGCGCCTGGTCGGGCTGCTGCGCGACGCCGCCGCGCCATGGGAGATCGACCTCGTCATGGAGATGAGCGGCCACCCGGACGCCCTCGACGCCGGCCTGCGGGCGGTGCGCCGGGGCGGCAAGCTGGTGCTGTTCGGCTTGCCGCGTGAGTCCGAGATCACCTTCCAGCGCTACTCGGAGGATGTGATCTTCGGCGGCGTCACGCTCAAGGGGATCATCGGCCGGAAGCTGTACGACACCTGGCAGCGCACCCGCGCCCTGACGGCGCGGCCCGAGGTGCGCGACAAGATCCGCTCGGTCATCACGCACGTGGTGCCGCTGGCGCGCTTCGAGGAGGCGTACCAGAAGATGCTGGCGCGCGAGTGCGGCAAGGTGGTGATGCGGGTGTCGGAGCCCTGAGTCAGAGGCTCAGGCTCTGGTCCGGCCGCCGCCCTTGCGCGCGCCCGCCGGCGCCAGTCGCCGGTCGGTCTCGTCCATGACGCGGAGGAGATCCTCCAGCTCGCGGTTCAGGGCCCGGATCGCCTCGCGCGGCGCCGGCGGCGGCGGGGGTGACGGCTCGTAGAGCCCCTCGATCGCCTCGGGTCCCTCCTCCATCCCGAGCTTCTGGCGCACCGCGGCGATCGTGAACCCGTCCTCGGAGATCAGCTTCTTGATCGTGAGGACGAGGTCGATGTCCTTGCGGCGGTAGAGACGCTGGCCGCTGCGGCTCTTGGTCGGCGCGAGCTGCGCGAACTCCGATTCCCAGAAGCGCAGCACGTAGGGCTGCGTGTCGGTGAGCTGGCAGACTTCGTTCAGCTTGTAGAAGAGCTTGCGGGCGATCTCGTCTGGCATCGGCACCCTCGCCCGGAAAGGCCCGTCGGACGGGCCCAACATTGGAGCGGCTGTCCGAATGCTACGGAAGCCCCCCGGCAGTGTCAACCCTGAGGACCGGCGCGCCCGGACCTGCCCCCGTCCGACATCCACCTAGGCGCGGCCATAGCGGTCTTCGAGGCGGACGACGTCGTCGAGCTCAGGTGTGCTGACCTCGAACAGGACGGCGTCGGCGATCGCCTCCATCCGGTGTCGCGTCCCGGGCGGAAAGTGCAGCGCCTCCCCCGCCTCCACGACCCGGTCCTCGACCTGGCCGTCGCGTTCGATGTGCACGCGGATGCGGCCCTCCCACAGGTAGAGCGCCTCGTCCTTGCGCTCGTGGTACTGCAGGCTGAGCGCCTCGCCGGCGCGCACCCGCAGCACCTTTCCGGCGTAGCGCTCGGTGTGCGCGAAGATGATCTCCTCACCCCACGGCTTCGGGACGCGACGGATCATGGCGATGACTCCTCGAGTAGTGATGCGACGCCGGGCGGCAGCACCGACAGGATCCGGCGGCGCACCATCGCGGCCGGCGGTGTGGGGGGCTCGAGGGCCAGGACCTCGGCCGCGATGGCGCGGGCATCCTGCGCCGTGATCGCCCCGATCACCCGGCGGACCAGCGGGATCGCCGCCGGGCTCATGCTCAGCTCGGTCACACCGAGGCCGACGAGCACGACCGCGAACAGAGGATGGGCGGCCATCTCGCCGCACACCGACAGCCGCAGGCCGCGCGCCGTCGCGGCGTCGACGACACCGCGCAGCAGGGTGAGCACCGCCGGGTGGAGCGGCTCATAGAGATACGCCACCGCCTCGTTCCCCCTGTCGATGGCGAGGGCATACTGGATCAGGTCGTTGGTGCCGATGGCGAAGAAATCGGCCACGGTGGCCAGACGGGATGCTATCAGCGCCGCCGCCGGCACCTCGATCATCACGCCGAGCGGGATGTCGCCGCCGGCGGCGATCCCCCCGGCGGCCAGCTCGGCGCGCGCGGCGGCGAGGTGGGCGCGCGCCTGCGCGACCTCGCCGGTGGCGCTCACCATCGGCAGGAGGATGCGCACCTTGCCGCGCAGCGCGGCACGCAGGATCGCCCGCAGCTGCATGCGCAGCATCTCGGGACGCCGCAACCCGAGCCGGATCCCCCTCAGTCCGAGGACGGGGTTGGCCTCGCGCGCCCCGAGGAGGTTCGCCGCCCCCTCCTCGCCGCCGAGATCGAGCGTCCGGATGACCACCTCGTGCGGCGCCGCCTCGGCCGCCAGATCGCCGTAGACCCGCGTCTGCTCCTCCTCGTCGGGCAGGCCGGGCGCCGCATGGAGATACAGGAACTCGGACCGGTACAGGCCAATCCCTTCGGCGCCGAGGCGGCGCGCCGCGGCGACCTCCTCCGGCACCTTGACATTCGCCAGCAGGCAGACCGCGAGACCGTCGCGGGTCGTCGTCGCCGGCGCCGCCGGGGCGGCCACCGTGATCCGCGTCCGGCCGGCGGCGCGCCGGCGCCACTCCGCGATCTCGTCGTCGCCGGGCGTCAGGTGGACGACACCGGACCCGCCGTCGACCACCACCATGTCGCCGGTCCGCAGGCGCGCCGACACCGACCGCAGCCCGACCACCGCCGGTATGCCGAGCGCCCCGGCGATGATCGCGGTGTGCGACGTCGGCCCGCCGCCGTCGAGCGCCAGCGCGACGATCCCCGGCCGCCCCAGACCGGCGGCATCGGACGGCGAGAGCGTCCGGCCGACGATGACGGCGTCAGAGTCGAAAGTCTCGACCTCGCGGCGCCGGCGCCGTCCGGTGAGCAGCCCCACGAGCCGCTCGCGGACGTCGTCGATGTCCGAGCCGCGATCGCGCAGATCGGTGTCGCGCACCTCGTCGAACAGCTTCAGATAGCGCCCGAGCACCAACTGCACCGCCCACTCGGCGCACACCCGCTCGGCGCGGATGAGGGCCAGGGTCTCGGCGGCCAGAGCCGGGTCCTTGAGGATGAGGACCTGCGCCTGGAACACCCGTGCGCAGGCGCTGCCCGCGTCGGCGAGCACCCGGTTGCGCAGGCTCCCGAGATGGCGCGCCGCGCGGCGCACCGCTGTCTCGAAACGGGCGACCTCGGTGTCGCAGGCGGCGGGGTCGATCGTCCGTCGGGGCACGGGAGAGGCGGCCCCCTCGAGCACGAGGGCGCGGCCGATGGCGATCCCGGGCGACACGCCGACACCCTGGAGGATCTCGCCCGCCGCGACGGCGCCGCGGTTCATCGTGTCTCTCCGAAGCGACCTGCCACAAGTTCGCACAGGGCGCGTACCGCCTCGCGCTCATCGGCCCCCTCGGCGGTGATCGTGAGCCGCGAGCCGATGCGCCCCAGGAGCGCCAGGAGCCCGAGGATCGACTTGCCGTCGGCGGTCACCGCGCCGTGCTCGACCAGGATGCGGCTGCTGTAGCGGCTGGCGAGCTGGACGAAGCGCGCCGCCGCCCGGGCATGCAGCCCGAGCGTGTTGACGATCACCGCTTCGCTCCGGATCATCCCTCCGCCTGGCGGGGGCGCATCAGGCGGCCCCATCGCCGGGGCGCGCGCGCAGGTAGTCGTCGGCCAGGGTGATGGAGGTCCGGCCCTGGTCGCGCACCCGCTCGGCGACCTCGCGCAGTGAACCTGCCGGCAGGCTCGCCCAGCGGAGGAGCATCGGCAGATTGACGCCGGTCACGGTCGTGGCGCGCTCGCCGTGGAACGCCAGCGCAAGGTTGGTGGGTGTGCCGCCGAACATGTCGGTCAGGATCAGGACACCGGCGCCGCCATCGACCGCCTCGAGGGCGGCGCGCACCGCCGCGCGCGCCGTCGCCGGGTCGCTGTCCCAGCCGATCGACAGGGCCCGCGCTCCTGCCACCGGCCCGACGATGGTCTCGAGCGCGCGCAGCAACTCACCCGCCAGCCCGCCGTGGGTCAGGATGAGGAGGCCAGGCCGCACGGCCGCCCCTGCCGTGGTCATTCCTTTTCCACGTCGCGGTGCGCGGCGGTGACCGCGTAGCCGTGCCGGCGCAGGTCCTCGGCCAGCGCTTCCGCCAGGGCCACCGACCGGTGGCGTCCGCCCGTGCAGCCGATGGCCACAGTGAGGTAGCTCTTGCCCTCGCGGATGTACTGTGGGATCAGGAACGCCAGCAGGTCGAGCAGGCGCTGGCGGAAGGTGCCGAACTCCGGGGCGCCCTCGAGATAGGCGGTGACCTCGTGATCGAGCCCGGTCCGGCCGCGCAGCCCCTCGACGAAGAAGGGGTTGGGCAGGAAGCGGGTGTCGAAGACGAGATCCGACTCGGCCGGGATGCCGTGCTTGTAGCCGAACGACAGCAGGGTGATCGACATCGGCTGGCC
>Ga0184615_10000679_pt1 | contig 18334 bp, 17 predicted proteins | sample PLM4_65_coex_FD_133134 | JGI IMG/M metagenome (GOLD analysis project Ga0184615, IMG submission 133134) | Groundwater sediment microbial communities from an aquifer in East River, Colorado, USA - PLM4_65_coex | ecosystem: Environmental > Terrestrial > Soil > Riparian zone | place: USA: East... | reverse complement strand
GGCGACGACCCTGGCCGACCGCCTCCACGAGAAGGCCGAGGCCTACGGGATGGCGCACGACGTGGTGGACGGCATGGACGTGCTGGCGGTCCGCGAGCGCGTCGCCGAAGCGGTCCGCCGCGCCCGGACCGAGCGCGCCCCGACGCTGCTGGAGGCCAAGACCTACCGCTTCGTGGGCCATTCGATGCGCGACCCCGCGCACGGCGTCTACCGCACGCGCGAGGAGCTCGACGCCCAGCGGGCGCACGATCCGCTCAAGACGTTCCCCAAGATCCTCAAGGACAAGGACTCGGTCACGGACGAGGACCTGGCGAGACTGGACCGGGAGATCCGCGCAATCGTCGACGAGGCCGTGAAATTCGCGGAGGAAAGCCCGGTGCTGCCGCCGGAGGCAATCGAAGAGGACGTCTATGCGTAAATCGCCATGCCCGTGATGGCGTATCGGGACGCGCTCGGGCTTGCGCTGCGTGAAGAAATGCGGCGCGACGACCGCGTCTTTTTGATGGGCGAGGACATCGGCGCATACCAGGGCGCCTACAAGGTCACCAAGGGCCTGCTTGCCGAGTTCGGGTCGCGACGGGTGATCGACACCCCGATCGCCGAAGCGGGGTTCGTCGGCGCCGGCGTGGGCGCGGCGATGGCCGGGCTGCGGCCGGTGGTCGAGGTGATGACGTTCAACTTCGCGGTCGCCGCAATGGATCCCATCGTCAACACCGCCGCGAAGGCGCGGTACATGTCGGGCGGGCAGGTCTCGGTGCCGCTGGTGATCCGGGGGCCGGGCGGCGCCGCGCATCAGTTGGCCGCGCAGCACTCGCAGGCGCTGGAGGCGTGGTTCTGCCACGTCCCGGGCTTGAAAGTCTGCGCGCCGTCCACGCCGCGCGACGCGCGCGGCCTGCTCAAGAGCGCGATCCGCGACGACAACCCCGTCCTGTTCGTCGAGGCCGAGCTGCTCTACGGGACGACGGGCGAGGTGCCGGACGCCGAGGAGCTGATCCCCCTGGGCGTGGCCGCGATCGTGCGGCCCGGACGCGACGCGACCGTGATCGCGTATTCGAAGATGGTCCGCGAGGCGCTGGCCGCGGCGGAGACGCTGGCGCGCGACGGGATCGAGGTCGAGGTGATCGATCCGCGCACGCTGCGGCCGTTCGACTGGGAGACGGTTGTCGCGTCGGTTCGCCGGACGGGACGGGCGGTGGTCGTCCAGGAGGGCAGCCCGTTCTGCGGCGTCGCGGCCGAGATTGCGGCGCGGATCGCGGCGGAGGCGTTCGACGACCTCGACGCGCCGGTCGAGCGGGTGACCGGCTTCGACGCGCCGGTGCCGTACGCCCGCCCGCTGGAAGCGGCGACGATCCCCGACGCGGCGCGGATTGCCGCCGCGGTGAAACGCGCGTTGTATCTGGCGTAGGGACGGGTTTCAAACCCGCCCTTACCTGCACGAGGGGCAAGGTCATGGCTGGTCGCGTCATCATGCCGAAGCTCTCCGACACGATGGAAGAGGGCGTGCTGGTCAAGTGGCACAAGCACGAGGGCGACCCGGTGTCGAGCGGCGACGTGGTCGCGGAGGTGGAGACAGACAAGGCGGTGTTGGAACTGGAAGCGTATACCGACGGCGTGTTGCGCAAGACCTTGGTCGAAGAGGGCGCGCGCGTGCCGGTGGGAACGTTGTTGGGCGTGATTGCGGGGGAATCGGAAGCCATCGACGCGCTGCTGGCTGAAGGTGCCGCCGTGGCGGTTGACGTCGGGAGGGGCGAACGGCCGTTCGCCCCTCCACAACCGCCAGAATCCCTACAGACCAGCGTCCTCGCGCAAGTGGCACATCTCACACCCCCTCCTGCATCTGGACCTCTCCCGGTCACGAAGGCCTCCCCCCTCGCCCGTAAGCTCGCCGAGCAGCGGGGCGTCGACCTGCGCACGGTTCAGGGGACGGGCCCCGGCGGCCGGATCGTCGAACGCGATGTTGAGGCCGCTGCCTCGCGCCGCTCGCCCGCCGTGACTCCGACCGCGGGTGAGCGGCGCGAGCCGTTGTCGCTCATGCGCGCCACGATCGCCAAGCGGATGGCGGAGAGCAAGACGACCGTTCCCCATTTCTATGTCACGACCGAAATCGACGCGGGTCCGTTGCTGGCGGCCAAGACCGGGTTTGCGACGACCGGCGAGCCCGCGATCGGCGTGACGGAATTGCTCGTGAAAGCCATGGGCGAGGCGCTGGTTGCCGTGCCGCGCGTGAATGCCTCGTTCACCGGCGATGCCGTCGTGTTCCACGCGGGCTCCCACGTTGGCGTGGCGGTGGCGCTGGAGGACGGCATCATCACGCCCGTCGTCCGCGACGCGGACCGCAAGACGGTCGGCCGGATCGCCGCGGAGCTTTTCGACCTCAAGGCTCGTGCACGGCGCAAAGCGCTCAAGCCCGAGGAGTACCAGGGCGCGGGCGTCAGCCTGTCCAACCTCGGCATGTTCCGCGTCGATGACTTCGCCGCGATCATCTCGCCGCCGGAAGCCGCCGTGCTGGCCGTCGGCCGCATCGTCCAGACGGCCGTCATCCACGACGGCCGGGTCGAACCCGGCCACCGGATGCGGATGACGCTCTCGGCGGACCATCGCGTGATCGACGGGGTGATTGCGGCCAAGTACCTGGAGGAGGTCGCCGCGCGACTCGAAAATCCATGGCAGCTCCTGCGATGAGCGAATTGATCCCGATCACGCGCGGGCCGACACGCCGCGGCAAGCGGCCGCCCCGGCTTGGCGAGCCCCCGCCGCGCCTGCCCATGCCGCCATGGATTCGCGTGCGGCTGCGCCAGGGGCGGGACCTCGCGCGCCTGCGCGGCCTCGTGCGCGAGTCCGTCCTCCACACCATCTGCGAGGAGGCACGCTGCCCCAACCTCTGGGAATGTTGGAACCGCGGGACGGCGACGTTCATGATCCTCGGCGACATCTGCACTCGGTCGTGCGGCTTCTGCGCCGTGAAAACCGGCCGGCCCCTGGAGGTCGATGGGGACGAGCCGCGGCGCGTGGCCGAGGCCGTGCGCGCGATGGGCCTGCGGCACGCCGTCGTGACGTCGGTCAATCGCGACGAGTTGGCCGACGGAGGGGCATGGGTGTTCGCTGAAACGATTCACGCGATCCGCCGCCTCAACCCCGATTGCACGGTGGAGGGGTTAATCCCCGACTTCCAAGGCTCCGAGGCCGCGCTTCGCACCGTGATGGCCGCCGCGCCCGATCTCCTCAATCACAACACCGAGACCGTCCCGCGTCTGTATCCGACCGTCCGCCCCCAGGCTCGCTACGACCGCTCGCTTGAACTGCTGGCGCGCGCCAAGACCTGCGGGGCACGGACGAAGACGGGGTTGATGGTGGGTCTGGGCGAGACGGTCGACGAACTGCTTGCCGTCTTCTCTGACCTGCGCGACGTCGGCTGCGACATCCTCACCGTGGGCCAGTACCTGCAGCCCACGCGTGAGCATCTCCCCGTCGTGCGCTACTACCCGCCCGAGGAATTTGCCGCCCTGCGCGAGCGGGCGGTGGCGCTCGGTTTCGCCCACGTCGAGGCCGGCCCGCTCGTGCGCAGCTCGTACCACGCGGAGGAACAGGCGGCGATCGACGAGGCCTCCCATGGCTGACGCCCTTCGCATCCTCTTCGCCGTCTCCGAGGTCGCGCCGTTCTCCAAGACCGGCGGGCTCGCCGACGTCGCGGGCGCGCTGCCGCGGGCGCTCGCCACGCTGGGGCACGACGTCCGTATCGTCACGCCCCGCTATCGCTCGTTCGATGGCACCGTCGAGCGGGTGACCTCCGTGCGCGTCCGGACGGCCCGGGGAGACGTGACGGCGACGATCGGCCGGACTTCGCTTCCGGGAAGCGCCGTCCCGGTCTACACCGTCGAGGACGACCGCGGCTGGTTTGACCGCGACGGCCTGTATCAGGCCGGGGCGCGGGACTTCCCCGACAACCTCGACCGGTTCGCGTTCTTCTCCCGCGCGGCGCTCGACCTGGTCGCCGCGCTCGACTGGACGCCCGACATCATCCACTGCCACGACTGGCAGACCGCACTGATCCCCGTCTACCTCAAGGCCCGCCGCCGGGGAAACGGTTCGGACGCGGGGCCGCCCCGCACGGTCCTGACCATCCACAACCTCGGCTATCAGGGCGCGTTTCCGGGCGAGCAATTTTCGGCTACGGGCCTCGACGGGGACCAGTTCACACCGGAGGGCCTCGAATTCTACGGCCAGGTCAACCTGCTCAAGGGCGGGCTGTTGGCGGCCGATCTGCTGACCACCGTGAGCCCGACCTACGCGAGGGAAATCCAGACCGAGTCGGCGAGCCACGGACTGCATGGCGTTCTGACCGCCCGCCGATCCGACCTCATCGGCATCATCAACGGCATCGACACCGACGCGTGGAATCCCGAGACCGATCCGGCGCTGGCCGCGCGTTTTTCCGCCGCGGACCCGTCGGGCAAGGCCGTGTGCCGCGAGGATCTCCTGCGTCGGGTCGGCCTGCCGGCCGGGCCGGGCCCCGTCGTGGCGATGATCACGCGGCTCGCCGAACAGAAGGGGGTGGATCTCGTCATCGAGCTGCTGCCGGAGCTGGTGACGCTCAACCTGCGGCTCGTGATCCTAGGCACCGGCAACCCCTCCTACGAGGCCGAGCTGCGCCGGTGGAGCGTCAAGGCGCCGGACCGCCTCGCGACCGTGCTGCAATTCGACGACGCCCTGGCCCACCGCGTGGCGGCGGGGGCCGATGTGTTCGTGATGCCCTCCCGGTACGAGCCGTGCGGGCTGAGCCAGATGTATGCGATGCGCTACGGCGCCGTGCCCGTCTGCCACGAGACCGGCGGGCTCGCCGACACGGTGGTGGACGTTCGGCCGCGGTGGACGCGCGAGGGCCGCGCCACCGGCTTTCTGTTCCGCCCGTGCGATGCCGACGCGCTGATCCGGGCGCTGCAGCTCGCCCTCGCGGTGTATCGCGACCCGCCGGCGTGGCGGCGGATCATGGCCGCGGGGATGCGGTCCGACTTCGGATGGGCGCGCTCCGCCGTCGAGTACGCCAACGCGTACCGGCGGGTGTTGACCCGGGGCCGCGCGCCCATTCGCGCGGCCGAACCGGCCCCGCCCTAACTCACAACCCGGAAACCAGGAGCACGATGGTAAAACGACGAACCACCCCCGCGCGCCGACCGCGCGCCTCGGCTGCGACAACCCCTCGGCGGCGTGCGGCCTCCGTGCAACGTCCAGACGCTGTGCGCGGCCTGACGCGGATCAAGCTTCTCGACCTGGCCAAGCGCGCGGGGCTTCGCGGTTACTCCCATCTATCGAAAGCCGCGCTGATCCAGGCGCTCGGCGCGCTCACGCCGCGCGAGACGCCGGGGGCAGCCCCCGCGCCCGAGACCCCGCGCCCATCCACCGCCCTCGAGGCCCCGCCGCCCACGGCCCCCACCGACGTCCGTCTCAACAACGAACCCGCGCTGCCGGCGCGCTACGGCGTGACCGAGCTGGTCGCCCTCCCGGTGGATCCCGTCATGGTCTATCTCTACTGGGAACTGACCCCCGACGCGATCCACACGGCGCGTCGATCGCTCGGCGCCGCGTGGAACGGCGCGGTCCAGGCGTTGCGCGGTTACGACGTGGCGTGGATCGAGTTCGACGGCACGAACGCACACCGCCAGTTCGACATTGAGGTGGGCGGCGACGTCGGCAGCTGGTACGTCCATCTGTGGGGCCCGGAACAGACCCTGCTCTTCGACATCGGCTGGCGGGCCAGCGACGGGCGGTTCGTCGCCGCGGCGCGGTCGAACCTCGTCCGGACACCGCGCAATGCCCCGTGCGAGACAGGCGAGGAACGGTGGATGACGGTCAGGGACGGGCGGATCGTTCCCACGCCGGCCGGCGCGATCCCGAAGCCGGCCGAGGGCGCGGCGCGTGCCGGCGCGCTGCCCGGGGAATTGCCCTGGTCCGGAACGCTCGCGGAACTTCGGGGTCTGGCGAAGGGACGGGCGCGATGACCGGACAGCCTGGCTACCTCTGCCTGATCCTCCACGCGCACCTGCCCTTCGTGCGGCACCCCGAGCACCCGGAGTTCCTGGAGGAGAACTGGCTGTACGAGGCGATCACCGACACCTACCTTCCCTTGCTCGACGTCCTGTCGGGTCTTGAGAGCGACGGCGCGCGCTTCCGGCTCACGATGACGCTCACCCCGAGCCTGCTGGCGATGTTCGGCGACTCCCTGCTGCGCGCGCGCTACGTCCGCTACATCGAGAAGCGGATCGACCTGGCCCGCGCCGAGGAGTATCGTCTGCGCGACGACGCGGCGTTCGGCCCGCTCGCCGCGTTCTACCGCGAACGGTTCGAGCGCGCGCGCGACGCGTTCGTGCACCGCCACCGGCAGGACCTGACGGCCGCCTTCGCGGGATTTCAGGACCGGGGCAGCCTGGAGATCATCACCTGCGCGGCCACGCACGGCTTCCTGCCCCTGCTCGCGCTCGTGCCGAGCGCGGTGCGCAGCCAGATCCGGGTCGCGGTCGAGGAGTACCGCCGCGCCTTCGGACGGCGGCCGCGCGGGATCTGGCTGCCCGAGTGCGGGTACGCCCCCGGCCTCGATCGCGTCCTGCGCGACGAAGACCTCCGCTTCTTCGTCATGGAGAGCCACGGCGTGCTCTATGCGCGGCCGAGACCCCGCTTCGGGGTCCACGCGCCCGTGTACTGCCCCTCCGGGGTCGCGGCGTTCGGCCGGGACGCCGAATCCTCCAAGCAGGTCTGGAGCGCCGTCGAGGGCTACCCCGGCAACCCCGATTACCGGGAGTACTACCGCGACGTGGGATTCGACCTCGACCTCGACGCCATCCACCTCTTCCTGGCCGGCGACGGCACGCGGCTCAACACCGGCATCAAGTACTACCGGATCACCGGCCGAACCGACCACAAGGAGGTCTACGTGCCCTCGCGCGCGCGCGAGCGGGCGGCCGAACACGCGGGCAACTTCCTCTTCAACCGCCGGCACCAGATCGACTACCTGGCCGCCGGGATGGACCGCCCGCCGCTCATCGTCGCGCCGTACGACGCCGAGCTCTTCGGCCACTGGTGGTTCGAGGGCCCGCAGTGGCTCGATTTTCTCTTCCGCAAACTCCACTTCGACCAGTCACAGATCGAAACCATCACACCGTCGGAGTATCTCGAACGCCACCCCACCAACCAGGTCGTCGAGCCATCGGCGTCGAGCTGGGGGCACAACGGCTACAACGAGGTCTGGCTCAACGGCGCCAACGACTGGATCTACCGCCACCTCCACCACGCATCGCGGCGGATGGAGGCGCTCGCGGCCCGCGCCCCGACCGGCGTCCGGAAACGGGCCGCCGCGCAGGCCCTGCGGGAGCTGCTGCTCGCCCAGGCGTCCGACTGGGCGTTCATCATGAAGACCGGCACGATGGTGCCGTACGCGATCAAGCGGACGACCGACCACCTCGCGCGCTTTCACCGGCTGTACGACCAATTCGTCGCCGACCGGCTCGACGAGGGCGCGCTGCGCGAGATCGAGGAACGCGATACGTGTTTTCCCGGCTTCGACGTCGACCGGATCTTTCACGCACCCGAACCCACCTCCCAGGAGACCGTGTGACACCACCCCCAGGCAACGCGGGACGGCCGAGACGCCGGTCGCGCAAGGGCAAGGCCAGTCAACGAGGCGTCGCCGCCGGCGACGTGAAAGCGGCGCCACGCCGCGAGGCGCCGCGGCCCGGGCGTCCGGCGGCTGTTGAACGGCACCAATATGCGGCCGCGGACGTGATCGGCAAGTTGCAGGGCCACCCCGACGGCTACGGCTTCGTCATCCCGGACGAGGCCGGCCAACCCGACGTGTTCGTGCCCGCGAAGGCGATGGGCGAAGCCATGCACGGGGACCGCGTGGAGGCCCGCGTGGAGCGCACGAGCCCGTCGCGCGGCGCAGCCCGCGGGAAGCACGCCGTGCGCCGCGAGGGCCGGATCATCCGGGTGCTGGAGCACGCGCGGCGCCAGGTGGTGGGGCGCGTGGCGCGGGGGGAGCACTTCGCGTTCGTCGTCCCCACCGACCTCCGGCTGACCCGCGACGTGACCCTCGCCCCCGACGCGCTCGACGGGGCGCGGGAGGGCGACCTGGTGGTCGCCGAGATCGTCCGCTACCCCGGCGAGCGGAAGGGCGCCGAGGGACGGGTGGTCCGCGTGATCGGCCGATCCGGGGAAGCGGCCATCGACACCGACACAGTGATCGAGGAGTTCGAGCTGCCCCGCCTGTTCCCCCCCGACGTCGAGCGGGCCGCCGAGGGCATCCCCGACCGGGTCACCCCCGCCATGCGCCAAGGGCGGCAGGACCTCCGGACGCTGCCCACCGTCACGATCGATGGCGAACACGCCAAGGACTTCGACGACGCGGTGTCGATCGAGGCGCTGCCCCACGACGGCGCCCGGCTGTGGGTCCACATCGCGGACGTCTCGGCGTACGTGCCATGGGACGGTCCCCTGGACCTGGAAGCCCGGCGGCGGGCGACCAGCGTGTACTTCCCCGATCGCGTCATCCCGATGTTCCCCGAACGCCTCTCCAACGGCATCTGCAGCCTCAATCCGCGCGAGGATCGGCTGACCCTCACCTGCGAAATGGACTTCGACGCGCGGGGGCAGCGGACCCGCTATCGGCTCTACCCCAGCGTGATCGCGAGCGACGAGCGCCTGACGTACACCGCGGTCGGGCGCATCCTGGAGCACGGCGATCCCGAGCTGTGCCGGCGCTACGCCGCGATCCTCGACCCCCTGCGCGCGATGGGCCGCCTCTGCGCCCTCCTGCGGGAGCGCCGGCGCGACCGGGGCAGCATCGACTTCGACCTCCCGGAACCCGAGATCCTGCTCGACATACTCGGCGAGACCACGGCGATCCTCCGCCAGGAGCGGACGATCGCGCACCGGCTCATTGAGGAGTTCATGCTCGCGGCCAACGAAACCGTCGCGGAGCACCTCGACCGCCTCGGCGGTCCCATGCTGTACCGCATCCACGAGCGGCCGGACCCCGAGAAGCTGGCGAACTTCGCCGAGGTGCTGTCCGGCTTCGCCCACGGCATCGCGGTGGACGCCGCCTCGCACCCCAAGACCCTCGCGCGCGTGGTGGAAGCCGTCAGGGGCAAGCCCGAGGAACCGCTCATCAACCAGCTCCTGCTCCGATCCATGAAGCAGGCGCGGTACGCGGTGGAGAACGCCGGGCACTTCGGGCTCGCCTCGACGCACTACACGCACTTCACCTCGCCGATCCGCCGCTATCCCGACCTCGTCATTCATCGGCTGGTGAAAATCTCACTGGGCGAGCCGGGGCTGCCGGCCGACCGGCTTGAGCGCCTCATGCCCGATATCGCGCGCACGTCGTCGGCTCAGGAGCGGATATCGATGGAGGCGGAGCGCGAGGTCATCGACCTCAAGAAGGTCCGCTACATGGCCGACAAGGTGGGCCAGGACTACGAGGGGATCATCGCCGGGGTGACCGCCTACGGCTTTTTCGTCCAGCTCAGCGACGTGCTGGTCGAGGGCCTGGTGCACATGACCGCGCTGGGCGACGACTACTACCGCTACGACGAGAAGCGCCACTCGCTGGTGGGCGAGCGGCGACGACGGACCTTCCGACTCGGCGATCGGGTCAAGGTCATCGTCGATCGCGTGGACCTGTTCAAGCGGCGGGTGGACTTCACGCTCGCCGACGGCGAGGCCGCGGCCCAACCCGCCCGGCCGCCGGCGGCGGGGGCGAAGGAGGGCCGGCGCCGCGGATCAGCGAGGGCGGGAAAACGCCGCGCCGGGGGCCGCTGAGCCTGTTCAGGAATGCGTCAGGACCGAACCTGACACCATTCTTGTTCACGACAACTCCGAAGCTAAAGATTAAAGATTTAACCCCTCGGGATGTTCGCGCGGCCGTCTTCCAAATCAGTGGGTGACCTTACACGAGACCGGCGATATCGCAGGGTTCAAGTGTCTCCGAAACGGCAGATGACCGAGAACAGCATGGGTTTGAATGACGATAAAGGGTCGGGGTGTCGCCTGATAGTCTGGTTCGTCGGTCTGATGATGACTACCGGGTGCGCGTCCCTTCCCAACGTGGAGGATTTGCTTCAGGGTTCCACGCCTTCCCGCACTCCAACGGTAGTCGGCGCGCAAGGGGAACTCTCGGCGGCCGCGAGTCAAGGGGTGCTCGTGCGGCTGGAGCGGGAGGTCGGTCCCATCGATATTCTGCGTAAGCATCTGGCAGAGGCAGAGTCGATCACCCAAAGTCCCTTGGTGGCCGGGAACACGGTGCGCCTGCTCAACGACGGACCCTCCACCTACACGGCCATGTTCCAGGCCATCGAGGGGGCGAAGAACCACATCAATCTCGAGACCTACATTTTTGAGGACGATACCGTCGGACGGCGCCTGGCCGAGTTGTTGATCAAGAAACAGAAGGAAGGGGTCCAGGTCAACATTATCTATGACAGCTTTGGCAGCCTCGAGACATCGGATGCGTTTTTTGAGCGTTTGCGCGACGGCGGTCTCAAAGTCGTCGAGTTCAACCCCGTCAATCCACTGGATGTGAAGCGACGCTGGATGGGCAACCAGCGCGATCACCGCAAGCTTCTCGTCGTAGACGGCACCATCGCGTTCACGGGCGGGGTGAACATCAGCCGGGTCTATTCCAGGAGCCCGTTCCGCACGAGCGGGCCTAAAAGCCCCGAGGCTGCGAAGCAGTTGTGGCGCGACACTCACGTACAAATCGAAGGGCCGGTGGTCGCCGAGTTTCAACGAATCTTTTTGGACGCGTGGGCACAGCAAAAGGGTCCCCCACTTCCTGAACAAGAGTATTTCCCTGCGCTCAAAGCCACGGGGAAGCTGATCGTCCGGGCAATCAACAGCAGTCCCGCGGCTGATTTGGTGACTATCTATAAGGTGTTTGTGTCGGCCATCAGCCATGCCGAGCAATCGATTCACCTGACGATCGCCTATTTCGCACCGGACGGCCAGATGCTTCAGGCTCTGACGGATGCCGCGGCCCGCGGCGTGGACGTCACACTGCTGCTGCCCAGTGTCACCGATTCCGGGCTGGTGGTGCGCGCCGGACACTCGCACTACAAGAAACTCTTGCAGGCGGGGGTCAAAATCTATGAGCGACAGGACGCTCTCTTGCACGCCAAGACCGCCGTGATCGACGGCGTCTGGTCGACCGTCGGCTCCGCGAACATGGACTGGCGCAGTTTTTTGCACAACGAAGAAGTGAACGCCGTCATCCTGGGCGATGAGTTCGCCGAGAAGATGGAAGCTCTCTTTCAAAAGGACCTCGCCGCATCGCGCCGCATCACACTCGAAGAGTGGAACACCCGTCCATTTATCCACCGTGTGAAAGAGACGATAGGGAGGATCATGGAGTACTGGTTATAGCAAAATACCTCAGTCTTCGCGTCAACACGCGTTCAAGAAGACACCCCAATCCACAACGCTTCTGAGAGAGGAGGGCATCATGGCGATGATCAGGATCATCTTTGTGTCGCTGCTTTTGTCTTTGGGTGCAGGAGCGTTCATTTTCGCGTTGCCCGCCTGCGACCGTCAAGGACCGGCCGAACGTACCGGGGAACAGATCGACAAGGCGGCCGAAAAGGCCGGAGACAAACTGGAAGAGGCTGGCGACAGGGTGCAGGATGCCGTCAAATAACACTCAAACCTCAGGGAGGAGAACGATGCGGACCATTCATTGGACAGGGATCTGGTTGCTAGCAGGCTGCTGAAAAAAATGACTTGTCGAGCCATCTAGCTATCCCGAAAGAGCCCGAAGGGCCATGGGAACCGTGGGCTGGCCGTTGGACTGTGGGGTCATGGGGTCATGAGTATTGACTTAGGCGCGGGCGCGACATTGCCTGACTGGAGAGCTTCCAACCGCAGGCAATATGGGTCTCCTGGATTCCCGCCTCCGCGGGAATGACACACAGCCCCGTCACGCCCGCGCAGGCGGGCGTCCAGACGGTCCGCCCCGGTGACTTCCGGAGAGTTCGGAACAGGCGCTAGGTCCGGACCTTGCGTTTCAGTCGGCGTTCCACGCTGGCGATCTTGGACTCCAGGCGCCCCGTCGCGCCCTTGCGGTAATCCACCTTGATGCCGACCGAGATCCGCGTGCAGTCCTTCCGCATCCGCTCGTAGCATTTCTTGACCACGGCGAACACCTCGTCCCACTCGCCCTCCAGGACCGTGCCCATGGGGTTGAGCCGATAGGGCACCCCGCTCTTGTCGATGATGTCGAGCGAGCGCGCGACGTATTGGCCGACGCTCTCCCCCTTGTCCATCGGCGACATGCTGAATTCGAGAAGGACCATGCTTTTCTCCTGTTCATGATGTGATCCGGATGGCGCACGGCCGTGCGCCCCTACATTGTAAATGACGTGAATGGGCGACCCGACGGTCGCCCTAGGCCGCGAGGTACCGTTCGACAAATCCCTCGCGCGCCGCTTGGTCCCACCCAAGTAACGTCCCCATCCGCTCGGCGACCTTCCGCGTGATACCCGGGTCGCGGCGATACGGCCCCAGCGCGACGGGCAGCCGCCGCCGCAACACGTCTTCGAGCGTGCGCGCCAGCTCCTGCTCGACGGCGAAGTCCACCTGCGCGGCGATCCACGGCAGGTCGGGGTGCAACCGCTCGGCCGCGCCGCGCGACGCGGCCAGATCCAAAAACGCGCCAAAGCGCGCCCCGTACATCCGGCTCAACGCACCGATCTGAGCGGCGTCGAGGCCCAACGCCGCCGCGCGGGACCCCCACGCCGCGCGCTCCTCGTCCGGCACCGGCCGTCCGCCGCCCAACGGCGTCATCGCCGTCCGACAGCCGCCGAACCGCCGCGGGGCCAGGCAACGCGCGACACGGTCCACGACCCGCGCCGCCACGGCGCGCGCGGTGGTGAACTTGCCCCCGGCGATCGAGATCAGGCCGGTCGCGCTCTCTTCGACGAGGTCTTCACGCGTCACCGCCGACGCGCTCTTGCCTTCCTCGTACACCAGCGGTCTGACGCCCGCAAAGTCCGCCACGACGTCGGCGTCGCCGATCGTCACGCCCGGCAGCGCCCGCCGGGTTTCGTCGAGCAGGTAGCGTCGTTCCTCGTCGGTGCAGGCGACCGCGGCCGGATCGCCGTCGTAGTCCAGGTCGGTCGTCCCCACGAGCGTGAACCCCTGCCACGGCATGACGAAGAACGTCCGCCCATCGCGCCCGGCCGAGAGCACGAGCGCGTGCTCTCGCAGCAGCGGCGGGAGGACGAGGTGCGCGCCACGCGTCCGGCGGATCCGTTGCGACGGGACGCCGGCCATCGCGGAGACGCGGTCCAGCCACGGCCCCGCGGCGTTGACTACGACGCGAGCCTCGATGGCGCGCGATCCCACCCGGACACCCTCGACCAGCCCGCGCCGGACGACGAGACCGTCGACGGGCGCGTACGTCTCGATTCGCGCCCCGGCCTCGCGCGCCGAGAGCGCGACCTCCAGGCACAGCCGCGCGTCGTCCATCTGCGCGTCGAAGAAGCGCGCCGCCCCGACCAAGTCCGCCGACCCCAAGGCGGGTTCGAGACGCGTGGCCGCCGCCGCCGACAGCATGCGGTGCGGCTCCACGTTCCGGTAGAGCGCCAGCACGTCGTACAGCGTCATCCCGATGCGGACCATCCAGGGGGGCCGCCGCGATCCGCGGTAGATGGGAAAGAGGAACGGCAGCGGCCGGACCAGGTGGGGCGCGATGCGCAGCCACACGGCGCGCTCGCGCGCCGATTCCGCGACCAACCCGAACGCCCCTTGTTCGAGGTATCGCAGGCCTCCGTGCACCAGTTTGGAGGTGCGGCTGCTTGTGCCGCCGGCGATATCCCCTTGCTCGAAGAGGGCCACCCCCATCCCGCGGGCCGCGGCGTCCCGCGCCACCCACGCCCCCATGATTCCGCCGCCGACGACGATCAGGTCGAACGCGTCGCGCGTGGGGTCGGCCGGCGCGCTAACTCCGATGTGGGATGTCTTCATGGGACGGCCTACTGTACCATACCGGCTATGGCCCGTCGAGGCACGGCGTCGATTGACAGCGCCGACGACCCCACGGTAAGATTTTGCCTTTGGAGGCGGCCGCATGGGGCATGTCGAGCATCGGGCGCGCGCGCCGCGCGAGGTGGGCTGCTTCGTGGTCACGTGCAGCGACACCCGCACCGAGGCGGACGACCGGTCGGGCGCGCTGATCCGCGACCTGCTGAAATCGCGCGACCATCGGCTCACCGGCTCGGCGGTCGTACGCGACGACCCCGCCGCGATCACGGCCGCGATCGAGCGCGCGGCGGCGGATCCCGCCACGCAGGTGATCATCCTCACCGGCGGGACGGGCCTGTCCCGGCGCGACTCGACGTTCGAAGCAATCGACCGTCTCCTGGAGAAGCGCCTCGATGGATTCGGCGAGCTCTTTCGGTGGCTGTCGTTTCAGGAGATCGGCCCCCCCGCCATGCTGAGCCGGGCCACGGCCGGGGTCTACCGGGGCAAGGTGCTCTTCTCCCTCCCCGGCTCCGAGGGCGCCGTCCGCCTCGCCATGGAGCGCCTCGTCCTCCCCGAGCTCGGCCACGTGGTCTGGCTCGCGGGGCGCTGACGTGCTCTTCGCGATCATCGGCACCGACGGCCCCCGCGGCCAGGCGCTGCGCCCGAGCCTCCGCGCCGCGCACCTCGCCCGTCTCGAAGCCCTGGAGCGCGAAGGGCGCCTGGTCCTGGCCGGACCGTTCGGCGACGGGAGCGGCAGCTTGATCGTCCTCGCCGCCGAGTCGCTGGACGACGCGCGCACGTTCGCCGAGGCCGATCCCTACGTGACCGGCGGTGTCTTCCAGGCGATCGACATCCGGCCGTTCATGAAGGTGCTGCCCCGATCCGACCATGGGTGACGCCGCGTTCGCGACCCCCGAGGGCACCTCCGCCTATGCCGCCCGGCTCCGGAACACCGGGGTGTCGGACGCCTCGCGCGGCTTCGACGGCCTGATCCTGTCGTCGATCGGGTTGGGCACCTACCTGGGCGCGCACGACACGGTCACCGACCGCATCTACGAGGCCGCCGTCACGCGCGCCTGGGCGTTGGGGTGCAACGTGATCGACACGGCGATCAATTACCGCTGCCAGCGGAGCGAGCGCGCGATCGGAAGGGCGCTCGCCGCCGCGATCGCGGCCGGGGCGATCCGCCGCGACCAGGTCGTGCTGGCGACGAAGGGCGGCTACATCCACTACGACGGCGAGCCGCCGCCCGATCCCGCGGCGTACTTCCGCCAGACCTTCGTGACCCCCGGCCTCGTCGCGCCGCAGGACGTGGTCGCCGGCTCGCACTCGCTGGCCCCGACCTTTCTGCAACACCAACTCGACCGCAGCCTCGCGAACCTCAACATCTCCTGCATCGACCTCTATTATCTGCACAACCCGGAGACGCAATTGGAGGAGGTGCCGGCCGACCGCTTTCACGGCCGCATGCGCGCGGCGTTCGAGGTCCTCGAGCGGAACGTGGAGGCCGGCAAGATTCGCTGCTACGGGGTGGCAACCTGGAACGGCCTGCGGGCGTCCCCGGGCGCGGGGAGCCTGATGTCGCTCGAAGCGCTCGTGGCTCTCGCGCGCCAGCTCGCGGGCGAACGCCATCACTTCCGCGTCGTCCAACTGCCGTACAGCCTCGCCATGCCGGAGGCCGCCACGCGAAAGAATCAGACCGTGAAGGGCGCCGCGATGATGCCGCTGGAGGCAGCCGCCGCGCTGGGACTGTACGCCATCGGCAGCGCCGTCCTGTACCAAAGCCGCCTGGCGCAGAATCTCCCGCCGGAGATCCGCCGCCGGCTGACCGGGCTTGAGACCGACGCCCAGCGCGCGATCCAGTTCGTCCGCTCGACGCCCGGCGTCGGCACCGCCCTGGTGGGGATGAAGCAGGTCGGCCACGTCGAGGAAAACCTCAAGACGCTGACCGTCCCGCCCTTATCCCCAACCGAAGTCACACGCCTGCTGGCCAACTAAAGGAGAGCGAGATGGAGGATTCGGGAGAATTGGTAAATCTCAAGACGGCCACCGAGGCGAACTGGGAGGACCTCGTGCTCAAAGCGGACCTCCCGGTGGCCGTGAACTTTTCCAGAGCGGACTGCGAGCCCAGCCAGAAGCTGGCGCCGGTCTTCGCGTCGCTGTCGCACCGGTTCATCAATAAGATGCGGTTTGCCAAGGTCGACGCGGCCGCCCACCGCGCCCTGGCCGCGCGGTACGGGGTTCAGAGCACCCCGACGCTCATGTTCTTCTTCCAGGGCCGGCCCTACTTCACCGTGATCGGCGAAGCGCCGAAGCACCAGTTCGAGTCCGAACTCGACCACATCCTGGCCCAGCACAAGCGCTGCGTCGCGCGGTCGTCGCCGCTGACATAGCGGCGCCTTAGCCCTGCCCCAGCTCCCGGGCGCGGCGCGCGGCGGCCTCAACCGCGGCGACCACCGCGCCGCGAAACCCCGCCGCCTCCAGGGCCGACAGGCCCGCCGCGGTCGTCCCGCCGGGGGAGACCACTTGATCGCGCAGCGCCGCGGGTTCGGCGCCGGTCTCGGCGATCAGGCGGGCTGATCCCATCACGGTCTGCACGGCCAGCGCGAGCGCGGTCTCGCGGGACAGCCCCATCTTCACCCCGCCGTCGATCAAGGCCTCGATCATCAGGAAGACGAACGCCGGCCCGCTGCCGCTCAAGCCCGTCACCGCGTCGAGCAGCCGCTCGGGCACCTCCACCGCCAGTCCCACCGCCCCGAAGAGCGTCTTGACAATCTCGGCATCCGCCGGGCGGGCGTGCTCTCCCACAGCGTAGGCGGCGGCCCCGGCGCCGATCAGCAGGGGCGTGTTGGGCATGACCCGCGCCAGCCGGCTGCGGACGGGCAGGTGGGCAGCGAGGTGGGAGAGCCGGACCCCCGCCGCGATCGAGATCACCAGATGCTCGGCGGTCACGCCGTCACGGATCTCGTCGAGCACGGCGTCCATCATTTGCGGCTTCACCGCCAGCACGACCACCGGCGCCGCGGCGACCACCGCGCGGTTGTCCGCGGCGATCGTCACGCCGGCCTCTCCCCCAAGCGCCGAGACCGCCTCCCATCTGGGATCGCTCACGGTCACGGCGCCCGCCGCGACCAGCCGGGCGCGAAGCGCGCCCTTCACCAGCGCCGCGCCCATCCGGCCGACGCCGATCACGCCGAGTCGCGCGGGAAACGGCGTGGCCATCAGTACGCCCGGTTCAGCGTGTTGATCAACTGCCGGAGGCGCCCCAGGTTCTTCCGGTTGAACCAGAACAGGAGGCGCGGGAGGTGGATGAGATCGGACTCGTTGCGCTCCTCGGGCAGGGCGCCGCCCGACTCGAACGCGCCCTCGCTCAAGAGATCGGCAAAGTCGCGGTTGATGTCCTTCAGCAGCCAGTCCGGAAGTGGATGGTTGAGCCGGAGGACAAGCCGCTCGTGCACGTAGCGCGAGGAGTGGTAGTTCTTGTAGAACGAGACGATCTCCTGAACGGCGACCTCGGGCCGGTCCGTGATGAGGAACAGGTCCATATCCTCCGGGGAAATCAGGCCGCGCTCCAGGAGGTGCCGGACGTTATACTCCCGCCACTCCGTCCAGTACGTCCCGCCCGGCGCGTCGACGAACACGATCGGCATCGGCGCGCTCTTGCCGGTCTGTTGGAGCGTGAGAACCTCGAAGCCCTCGTCCATCGTGCCCCAGCCTCCGGGGAAGAGCGCGAGCGCGTGGCTCTCCTTCACGAAGATCAGCTTGCGGGTGAAGAAGTACTTGCAGGCGATGAGCTTGGGATCTTCGTGGATGAAGGCGTTGGGCGCCTGCTCGAACGGCAGCTCGATGTTGACGCCGAAGCTCCTCTCGCGTCCCGCCCCCTCTTGCGCCGCGCGCATGATCCCTTCCCCCGCGCCGGTGATCACCATGTACCCCTGCTCGACCATCGCGCGCGCGAACGCCACGGCCTGCGCGTACGCCGGGTCGCTCTCCCGGGTCCGCGCCGAGCCGAAAACCGTGACCTTGCGGACCTCGTGGTAGGGGGCGAAGGTCTTGAACGCGTACCGTAGCTCGCGAAACGCCCGGCTGATGATCTTGATGTCCCCCCGATCGGCCTTCTCCGCCACCATCCGGTGAACGGTGGTGATGAGGTCGTGGAGCAGATCGGTGTCCTCCGAGGCCTGCGCCAGGAGCGGCAACTCGGCCAGCATGGTCTCGAGTTCTTTGAGCATCTGGGGTTTATTTCGTTTTGCCATGGGTGTCCGCGGCGCCGTCCCAATTGTCGAGCAGGCGCCGCACAGCCTCCTTGAGTTCGGGGATCTCCGCCGCGTTG
>Ga0184615_10000678_pt1 | contig 18335 bp, 16 predicted proteins | sample PLM4_65_coex_FD_133134 | JGI IMG/M metagenome (GOLD analysis project Ga0184615, IMG submission 133134) | Groundwater sediment microbial communities from an aquifer in East River, Colorado, USA - PLM4_65_coex | ecosystem: Environmental > Terrestrial > Soil > Riparian zone | place: USA: East... | reverse complement strand
CGATCGACAGTATTCCGGCGATCTTCGCGATCACCCGGGACCCGTTCCTGGTCTACAGCTCCAACGTCTTCGCCATCCTCGGCCTGCGCGCGCTTTTCTTCGTGCTCGCCGGGATGATGGACAAGTTCGCCTACCTGAAGCCCGGGGTCGCGATCATCCTGATCTTCGTCGGCCTCAAGATGACCCTGAGCCACTGGATCCACCTGCCGACCCTGGCGTCGCTCGCTGTCATCGTGCTCATCCTGACGGCAGCGGTCCTGCTGTCCCTGCGTCGGAGCGCGCGGGAGTCGCGCCAGCCGGCGTAGCCCGGGGGCCGCCCCGCAGCTTCTCCAGCGCCTGTACCGCGTTCTCGTTGGCCGGGTCCAGGGCCACCGCGCGCTCGTAGCTCTGAATCGCCTCGTCCCGTCTCCCTGCCTCCATGTAGGCCTCTCCGAGGCTGTCGAACGCGTTCGACGAGCCCGGGTGATCCGCCGCATTGAGCTGCATGACGACGATCGCCTGGCCCTGCCGTCCCTGGCGCAACAGCTCGTAGCCGAGGGCGTTGAGCTCGAGCTCGGTGTCGGCATAGGCATGGCGCGGGTCCGCCTTGTACTCGAGGTGGAGCTTGAGGGCGCCGGCGGAGTCGCCGGCGGCGAAGGCGTCCCGCATCCGCTCGGCGAGCGACGGCTCCGACTTGTACGCGAGCACCTCGCGCATGGCGGGGTCCACGTTCGCCCGGTAGTCCCGCGAGGTGAGCTCCGCCGCCACGTCGGGGCCCTTCCACTGGCGGGAGTCGAGCGGGTGGGTGCGCTGCCAGTAGAAGATGGACGCGCGAACCGTGATGCCGCTGTTGGGGAGCGTGATCCTCCGAGAGTCGCCGTAGGAGTTGGGCTTGCCGGCGGTGGGCTCGCCCACGAAGACCGCGTCGGTGTACTCCTCGAGATCGTGAACCAGGAACTGGGCCGCCGAGAAGGTGCTCCGGCCGATGAGGACGAAGAGGCGGCCGGGGCCCTCCAGCTTCCGGGACCGGATGAGGCTCAGCAGCAGCGGCTGGTTGAGAGTCCCGTCGCCACCGCGGTTGAGCCGGAGGTCCAGCACCACGCGGTCCACCGTGCCGGAGTCCACGCAGGCGCGGAGCCGGCCGGCGAAGGTCGCGATCGTCTCCTCCGGCTCGTCGCCCACCTTGTTGAACTGGACGTAGGCGGTCCGGCTCTCCGGCAGGTACTCGAACCGCAGGTGGTCGCGGGGGTCGCCGCGCAGCCAGAGAGGAGTGCGGGGGCCGTCGGCCCCCCGCATGTCCACCCACCCTGCTTCGGGCGCCCAGCTCACGTCGGTGTCGGAAGGCATCATGGCCGCGGCGCCCGACGGGCGGAGGACGGCCACCGTCCGGGCACCGGCTTGCTCGAGGAGCAGGGGGGCGTTCTCGGGATCGTCGATCGCGCCGATCGGGTGCAGGATCTCGGGCATCATCAGAAGGAACGGCGCGAAGTACCGCGCGTTCATCTCGTTGTCGCGGCCGATCAGCTCCCGCACCGCCTCGTAGGCCTGGGCGGTGGTGAGCCGCCCGATCCGGACCACCTTGGCGCCGACGATGTCGGCCTGTTCCCGGGATGCGCTCCGGACGAACAGGCCGTCCTTGAAGAAGTAGAGCTTCACCGGGTAGGTGCGGAACCCGATCTTGGGGTCCCTGGTGGGGGCGACGTTGGTGTGCCCGTCGCCGGCCCGCGCGACGATGCGGGCGAGCTCGACGATCACCTGGTGCCGGGCGAGCATCGGCAGCTTGCGGTCGAGCACGGCGAGGGCGCTGTCGAACTGCTCGCGGCGCATGGTGTGGAACAGATTCTTGTGCCGGCGCGGCAGCTCGCGCGCCAAGTAGGCGAGGTCTTCCCGCCACTGGCGCACGAAAGTGGAATCGCCCGGACGGTCGGCGGCGGTCTGGGGAGTGGCGCGAGCGCCCGGCAGAGCCAGGAAACCGACGAGCGCCAGTGCGATCGGTGGGAACATCGGCGCACCCTGGAACGAGTGGCGGAACGGCCCGCGGGGCCAGCAGGGATCTCGAGGTTGGACAACCGGCTCGCCGGAAAGGTTGCCAGCACCCCCGGTCGCCCCGATCTTCTCCGGCTATGTCCCGACAATCGCTGCTCGTCCGGCTGGGCCTGGGCCGTCCGGAGCTCCGCGCCTGGGCGATGTACGACTGGGCAGCCTCCGCCGTCCAGACGACGATCATGGTCGCGGTGTTTCCGATCTACTTCGTCAAGGTGGCCGGCGCCGGGATCGCCGAGGGCGGCGCCACCCAGCGGCTGGCGACGATCAACTCGATCGCGCTGGGGATCATCGCGCTGGCCTCACCGGTGCTCGGCGCCATCTCCGACTACCGGGCCGCCAAGAAACGCTTCACCGCCGCGTTCATGGCGCTGGGCATCGTCGCGTGCTGCGGGCTCTTCCTGGTCCACACCGGCGATCTCGACCTGGCCTCGTGGCTCTTCATCCTGATCATGGTGGGCGTGGCGGGGAGCTACGTCTTCTACGAGGCCCTGCTCCCGCACCTCGCGGGCCCCGGCGAGATCGACCGGGTCTCGGCCGCCGGCTACGCGGTCGGGTATCTGGGCGGCGGGGTCCTGCTCGCGCTCAACCTGGCATGGATCCAGATGCCCGGACTCTTCGGGCTCCCCTCCGGGCCGGGGCTCGGGGAGAGCGACGCCACCCTGCCGGCGCGGCTCGCGTTCCTCTCGGTCGCAGTCTGGTGGGCGCTGTTCTCGATCCCGCTCTTCCGGCGGGTGCCGGAGCCGCCCGCGCGGATCGAGCGTGACGAGCGAACGGGGGAGAGCCCGGTGCGGGCGGCCTTCGTCCGGCTGGGCGAGACGTTTCGCGAGCTCCGGAGCTACCGGCAGGCGTTCCTGATGCTGCTGGCCTTCCTGATCTACAACGACGGCATCCAGACCATCATCAAGATGGCTACGGCGTACGGGACCGAGATCGGGATCGGGCAGAGCGCGCTCATCGGGGCGATCCTGCTGGTGCAGTTCGTGGGCATCCCCTGCACCTTTCTCTTCGGGTCGGTCGCCGGACGGATCGGAGCCAAGCGCTCGCTCTTTCTCGGCCTCCTGGCGTACACGGTGATCAGCATCCTCGGCTTCTACATGACCAACGCCACCCACTTCTACATCCTGGCCGGCCTGGTCGGGATGGTGCAGGGCGGCACCCAGGCGCTGAGCCGAAGCCTCTTCGCCAGCATGATCCCGCAGCACAAGTCGGGCGAGTTCTTCGGCTTCTTCAGCATCTTCGAGAAATTCGCCGGGATCTTCGGCCCGCTCATCTTCGCCGGCACGATCGCCGCGACGGGGTCGAGCCGGAACGCGATTCTGTCGGTGATCGGGTTCTTCGCGGTGGGAGCGGCGCTGCTCGCGCTGGTGAACATTGAGGAGGGCCAGCGGGTGGCAAGAGAGGTCGAGCGGGAGGTGTCAGCGATGTCATCCTGAGCAACGCGAAGGAGGCATGACCCGACGCATGCCCCCTTCGCTCCGCTCAGGGTGACACGTAGTCCAGCGGTCCAGGGTCGCCACCGCACTCCACGCGGATCGCGACCCGCACCGTCTTGCCGGCCACGACGGTGTAGAGCTGGGGGTTTCCTCCTTGGACGTCGCAGAAGTCCGCGACGTCTTTCAACGTCACCAGGTGCACGCCGGGATCGAGGCCCTGGTACGTCTCCTCGGCATTCACCGGGATGATGCGTAGCGGCGCCCCGGCCACGGAGAGCTGGTAGCCGTCCTCATCGGTTTCCGTGCCAATCGAAGTGACCACGATGCGGAACCCACCGGTGATCGGCGGGCCACACACGACATTGAAGCTGATCTCCGCGACCTCGCCGCCGCGAACGCTGACGGAGCGAGGGCTGCCGGTTCCGCTGACGACGCAGTTGTCCGCCAGGGCGAAGAGGTGGACGACGTGGGTCCCTTCGGGCACCGCGTCGTAGATGGTGGACCCGTTCGGCGTGACCGAGAGCGGCCGGGCGCCGTCGAGCGTGAGGAGGTACTCCTCGGTCTGAGGGTCGGCTCCGCTGGTGGTGATGTTGATCCGGATCCGGCCGTCGGAGGTCGTGTCGATCGCGCTTCCGCAGCCGAGCGAGGCGGCGGCACAGGCCAACATGAGCGAGCGGAGAGCGCGCATCATCCTTTACAGTTAGGGTTCGGTCCCGGCGCCGTCAAGCGTTCCCACTTGCCCGCCCCCCGGCCCCTCTTCTACGTTAGACGCATGACTCCCTGCATGACCGCACTCCTGAAGCGCCGCTCACGCGGCGGGCGCCGACCGGCCTAGGGACGTCACGACCATCCTTCGACCTGGAAGCCCCGCCGTGCCAAGCGCAGGCGGGGCGTTTGCATTCATGGACGTTCTCGAGTTGACCCGCGCCCTCGTGGCGCTGGAGACTCCGACCGGATCGGAGCAGCCCGCCATCGACCTCCTCGACGGCGTGCTCCGGCGCGCCGGGTATCGCACGGTGCGGCAGCCGGTCTCACCCGGTCGCGACAACCTGTACGCCTACCGGGAACGGCCGGAGCTGGTCTTCTCCACCCACGTGGACACGGTGCCGCCGCATCTTCCGCTGGCCGAGGACGCGGAGGCGATCCGGGGCCGGGGAAGCTGCGACGCGAAAGGGCTCGCGGCGGCGATGGTGGCCGCGGCCGAGCGGTTGGCGGTCGGTGGAGAGCGACGGATCGGGCTCCTGTTCGTCGTGGGCGAGGAGAACGGCTCCGACGGCGCCAAGGCTGCGGCGGACCTCGGCCCCCGAGGCCGGTTCCTGATCAACGGCGAGCCCACCGAGAACCGTCTCTCGGTGGGACAGAAGGGTAACCTCCGGGCGGACCTGACAGCGAGCGGGCGGGCGGCGCACTCCGCCTACCCCGAGGAGGGCTCGAGCGCGATCGCGGCGCTGCTGGACACGATCGAGCACATCCGCCGGCTGCCGCTTCCGCGCGATCCGCTGCTGGGCCAGTCCACGCTCAACCTCGGGCTCATCTCCGGTGGCGTGGCGCCCAACGTCATCCCGCCGCACGCCGGCGCGCAGCTCCTGGTCCGGACGGTCGAGCCGACCGACCGGCTCAAGGCCGCGATCCGGGAGCAGCTCGCGCCCGGCGTGAGCGTCACCTTTCCGGTGGAGCTGCCGTTCCACAAGGCGGGAGGCGCGCCGCCGGGGTGGGACACCACGGTCGTGAGCTACGCGAGCGACCTGCCGTTCCTCACCGCCTGGGGCGAGGGGTACCAGATGGGCCCGGGTACCATCCGCGTCGCCCACACCGCGGAGGAGCACATCCTGAAGGCCGACCTGCTCCGGGGCGTGGACCTCTACGTCCGACTGGCCACCGACCTGCTCGCACGCGAGGCGCCATGAGCGCGAAGATCCCCGTCTGCATTCTCGGCGCCACCGGCGCGGTGGGCCAGAAGTTCGTCCGGCTGCTGGCGGACCACCCGTGGTTCGAGGTCGCGGCCGTGGCCGCGTCATCGGCCAGCGCGGGGCGGCGCTACGGCGACGTTGTCCGCTGGCGGGAGCAGGCGGAGCTGTCGCCGAGGATCGCCGACCTCACGATCCAGGAGTGCGCGCCGCCGCTTCCCGGCGCGGTCGCGTTCTCCGCGCTCGACGCCGAGGTGGCGGGACCGATCGAGCAGGCGTTCGCGCGGGCCGGCGCTTTCGTGGTCACCAATACCCGCACCCACCGGATGGAACCGGACGTTCCCCTCCTCATCCCCGAGGCCAACGCCCACCACCTGGTCCTGATCGACCGGCAGCGGACGGAACGGGGCTGGAGCGGCGCGATCCTGGCCAATCCCAACTGCTCCACCGCCGCGCTCACGCTCGCCCTCGCGCCGCTGCACCAGGCGTTCGGGGTCGAAAAGCTCTTCGTCTCGACGATGCAGGGGGTCTCGGGGGCGGGCTATCCCGGCGTCCCGTCGCTCGACGTCCTCGGCAACGTCATCCCGCACATCGGCGGCGAGGAGGAGAAGATCGAGCGCGAGAGCCGGAAGATCCTCGGCACGCTCGGACCCGCCGGCGTGGAGCCGGCGTCGTTCCCGGTGAGCGCGCACACCAACCGGGTGGCGGTGGTGGACGGGCACCTGGAGACGGTGTCGGTCGGCTTCCGCCGGCGGGTGTCGCCCGAGGAGGCGGTGACGGCGCTGCGGGAGTTCCGGGGCTCGCCGTGCGTGGCGGGTCTCCCGTCGTCCCCCAACCCGCCGGTCGAGGTGGATCCGCGCGCCGACCGCCCGCAGCCGCGGCTCGATCTCGAGCGGGGGCGCGGCATGGCGGTGACGGTGGGCCGGGTCCGCCCCTGCCCCATCCTGGATCTCCGGATGGTACTCCTGGGGCACAACACGATCCGCGGCGCCGCGGGACAGGCGGTCCAGATCGCCGAGCTGCTGGTGGCGGACGGCCGTCTCGGCCAGCGGCCGTGATCGTCTGCAAGTTCGGCGGGACCTCGGTGGCGGACGCCGCCGCGATCCGCCGGCTCATCGCGATCGTCGCCGCCCGCGCCGGGGAACGGCCGCTGGTCGTCGTCTCGGCGCTCGCGGGGATCACGGACGGCCTGCTCGGCCTCGCGGCGCCGGTGCACGCCGGCGACGCGGAGGCGCTCGACGGCGCGATCGACGCGCTGGTGCGGCGGCACGAGTCAGTCGCCGGCGTGCTGCCCGGAGCCGAGCCAGCCGTCGAGACGGTGAGGGCGGACGCCGAGTCGCTCCGGTCATCGCTCTCGGCCGCCTTCGGCCGGCGCCTCCGGCCGGCGGAGATGGACGCCCTCGCCGGCCACGGCGAGCTGTGGAGCTCGAGGCTGGTGGCGGGCGCGATGCACGGCGCCGGGGTACCGTCGGCCTGGGCCGACATCCGGCCGATCATGGTGACCGACGACCGCTTCGGCCGGGCGACGCCCTACGTTCAGGTGCTCAACAACCGCGCCCGCGAGTGTCTCCGTCCGCTACTCGAGGACGAGCTGATCCCGGTGACCCAGGGATTCATCGGGGCCACGGCGGACGGGGTGCCGACGACGCTCGGACGCGGAGGATCGGATTTCACCGCCGCCCTCCTTGGCGCGGCGCTCGGCGCGGCGCGGGTGGAGATCTGGACCGACGTGGACGGCCTCATGACCGCGGACCCCCGGATCGTGCCGGGCGCCCGGACCCTCTCCGCCGCGGGCTACGAGGAGGCCGCTGAGCTGGCCACGTTCGGCGCCAAGGTGCTCCACCCCGCCACCGCGATGCCGCTGGTGCGCGCCGGGATCCCGATCGTGGTGCTCAACTCGACCCGGCCGGAGCTGCGCGGGACCACGATCGAGCCCGCGGCCGAGCTGGAGCGGATGGGCGATTCGCCGATCCGGTCCATCTCCTGGAAGCGGGGTATCACCGTGATCAACGTCCGGGCACCGCGCATGCTGGGCGAGTACGGCTTCCTCCGGGCGATGTTCGAGGTGTTCGAGCGGCACGAGGTGGTGGTGGACGTGCTCGCCAGCGGCGAGGTCAGCGTGTCGCTCACGGTCGAGGACCGCTCGCGGCTCGACCCGGTGGTCCGGGAGCTGTCGGAGCTCGGCGAGGTCCGGACCGACGATGGGCGGGCGATCGTGTCGGTGGTCGGCATCGGCCTGCGTGGCACGCCGGGGCTGGCATCGAGGATCTTCCGTGCGGTGCAGCCGGCGAACGTCGAAGTCATTTCCCAGGGGGCCTCGGCGATCAACATGACGTTCGTGGTGCGCGAGGACGACGGGCCGGACGTCGTTCGTCGCCTCCACGACGAGTTCTTCGGCGCAGGCTAAGTGGCTCACCCGTTTCACGAGCAAGCGATCTCATGCGACTGGCGATCGTAGGAAATGGCAAGATGGGCCGCGCGGTGGCGGAGCTCGCGGAGGAGCGGGGGCACGTCGTGCACGCGATCATCGGGCGCGAGGAGAACGCCGGAGGAGCGGCGCTGACCCGCGAGCGGCTCGCGGGAGTGGACGCCGCGATCGAGTTTACCCGGCCCGATGCCGTGGTGGCGAATCTCGAGCGGCTGATCGACGCCGGAATCCCGACGGTGACGGGTACGACGGGGTGGAGTGCGGAGCTGCCGCGGGTCGCGCGGCTGGTGGAGGCCAGGCGGGGCGCGCTGCTCCACGCGGCCAACTTCTCGGTCGGCGTCCATCTCTTTCTCCGCGCGGCGCGCGACCTGGCGGCGCGCTTCGCCGGGCGACCCGAATTCGACTCCTTTATACTGGAAGAGCATCACGCGGCGAAGGTGGACGCGCCGTCGGGGACCGCGGCCGCGCTCCGCGGAAGACTTCGTGAGGCGGACCCGGCGCGCGAGTTCCCCATCACCTCCGTGCGCGCCGGCTCCATCCCGGGGACTCATGTGGTGACCTACGACGGGCCGCACGACACCGTCGCGCTCAGCCATGTGGCGAGGAGCCGCCGGGGATTCGCGGCCGGCGCCGTAGCGGCGGCGGAATGGCTGCCGGGCCGGGCCGGAGTCCACGACTTCGAAGAGATGCTCTTTGGAGGGGCCGGATGACACGCCTTCAGGGATGCGGGACGGCGCTGGTCACCCCGTTCACCGACCGGGGCGAGGTGGACTACCCCGCCCTGCGCGCGCTGGTGGAATGGCAGATCGCCGAGGAGATCGACTTCCTCGTGCCTTGCGGCTCGACCGGCGAGGCGCAGACCCTCGACGACTCGGAGCGCGAGCGGGTGGTGGCGGCGGTGCTGGAGACCGCGGGCGGGCGGGTGCCGGTGATGGCGGGGGCCACCAGCAACGACACCGCCCGTGCCGTCGTCGAAGCCCGCCGAATGTGCCGCCTGGGCGCCGACTACATCCTCACCGCGACCCCCTACTACAACAAGCCCACCCAGGGCGGCCTGTTCCGTCACTTCACGGCGGTGGCCGACGCATCTACCAAGCCGATCTGTCTCTACAACGTGCCCGGACGCACGGCGGTGAACCTCCAGCCGGCGGTCGCCCTGCAGCTCGCCGAGCACCCCAACGTCATGGGCATCAAGGAGGCGAGCGGCGACCTCGCCCAGGTGATGCAGATCCTCCGGGGCCGGCCCGAGCGCTTCGCCGTGCTCTCGGGCGACGACTGGCTCACCCTGGCGATCGTGGCGGCCGGCGGCGACGGGCTCGTCTCGGTCACCTCCAACGAGATGCCGGGCCCGATGCGGGCGCTGGTGCATCTGATCCTGTCGGGGGACCTGGAGAAGGCGAGAGACTGGCACTACCGCCTCCTGCCGCTGATGGACGCGAATTTCCTGGAGACCAATCCTGCTCCGGTGAAGGCGGCGCTCGCGCTCACCGGCCGGATCCGGAACGTTCTCCGGCTTCCGCTGGTACCGGTGACCGAGAAGACCCGCACGGCGCTGGCGACGAGCCTCAAGGACCTCGGGGTGGAGATCTAGTGGCGGCGGCGGAAACGACGGCGCTGCGCTCGGAGCTGGAGCGGTTCGCGGACGGCGTGCCCAAGGGTGAGGAGGCGGCGGCGCTCGAGGCGTTCCGCGCGCTGAAGGCCGAGCTCAACGCCGGCCGGGTTCGCGCCGCCGAACGGGAGCCGGATGGACGCTGGCGCGCCAACGGGTGGGTGAAGGCGGGCATCCTCCTCGGCTTCAGGCTGGGCCGGGTCGGTCCCGCCGCGACCGGCGGACCCTTCCCGTTCTACGACAAGGACACGTACCCCCTCCGCGCCCTCGGCCCCGAGGACGGGGTGCGCGTCGTACCCGGCGGCTCGGCGATCCGGGACGGTTGCTACGTCGCGCGGGGCGTGGTCTGCATGCCGCCGATGTACGTCAATGTCGGCGCCTACGTGGACGAAGGGACGATGATCGACAGCCACGCCCTCGTCGGATCGTGCGCGCAGATCGGGAGGCGGGTCCACCTGTCCGCCGCGGCGCAGATCGGGGGCGTGCTCGAGCCCGCCGGCGCGCTGCCGGTCATCATCGAGGACGAGGTGCTGGTGGGCGGGAACTGCGGGGTCTACGAGGGCACGGTCGTCCGGGAGCGGGCGGTGCTGGCACCGGGCACGGTGCTCACCGGCGGCACGGTGGTGTTCGACCTGGTGCACGACCGCACCTACCGCAGCGAAGGCGAGCGCCCCCTGGAGATCCCCAGCGGCGCGGTCGTGGTGCCGGGGGCCCGGCCGGTGCGGAGCGGCCCCGGTCAGGCCGCGGGGATCTCGCTGTACGCGCCGATCATCGTGAAGTATCGGGACGAGAAGACCGACACGGCGGTTCGGTTGGAGGAGCTGCTGAGGTAGGGCGCGTCTATTGTCACCCTGAACGAAGTGAAGGGGACATAGCCTTGGCCATGCCCCCTTCGCTTCGCTCAGGGTGACAACGAGAAGAACAGGACGGAGAGACCCGATGCCCACCCACACTCACTATCTGTGGTTCGAGACCAAGAAGCGCCAGGAGATCGTCGACATCACCGACCAGGTCGCCGAGCAGGTGCGGGCGAGCGGGGTGCGCGAGGGCATGGTGCTGGTGTCGGCGATGCACATCAGCGCCTCGGTCTTCGTCAACGATCACGAGTCGGGGCTCTGGCAGGACATCCTGAAGTGGCTCGAGGGGACCATCGCGCCGTGGGACCCCGGGCGCTACCGGCACAACGAGACCGGCGAGGACAACGCCGCCGCGCACCTCCGGAGCCTCACCGTGGGGCACGAGGTGATCGTGCCGATCACGGAGGGGAAGCTCGACTTCGGGCCCTGGCAGCGGGTGTTCTACGGGGAGTGGGACGGTCAGCGCCGCAAGCGGGTGATCATCAAGGTCATGGGCGAGCGCTGAGGACCAGCGTCCGCTTGACGTCGCTCCCGGCGACGGCGCCCGCCAACTCCGGCTTCTTCGACTTGGGGCCGGGCGTCCAGCGAACCTTCGTACGGCCATCGGCATCGGTAAGCCCGCGCGCCGGCGTCACGCTTCCACTCGACGGCTTGAAGACGACCGTCTGACCTCCGAGCGGATTGCCGTAGGCGTCGGTCACCTGCACGACGAGCGGCTTGGGAAGCGGACGACCGGGCTTGGCCGTCTCCGGCGGGCTCACGAACGCGAGCTTCGCCGGCTTCCCCGGCCGGGCCAGGGCGGTCGCCTCGGTCTCCGCGGTGTCGCCGGGGAGCCGGATCGCGATGCGCTGAAGGCCCGCTGGCCGGCCAAGGGTCCACAGGATCTTCGTGTGGCCGGTCGAGTCGGTGATCACACTGCTGTCGGCGAGCCGGCCCGCCGCGGGCTCGAGCCGAACGACCACACCCGGTACCGCGTTCCCGTGTCGGTCCACGGTGCGGAGCACGATCGGCAGCTTGAGCGGCGTCCCCACCGAGCCGAGTTGGCGGTCACCCGACTTCAGGACGACCGACGCCGGCGGACCCGGATTTGCCGTGGCCACGGCGGTGAACGCCGGCATCGTCCGCGCATTGCCCACCTGCACCCGGGCCCGCTGGCGCCCGGCCTTCGAGCCCAGCTTCCACGTGGCCCGCGCCTCGCCGAGGGAATCGGTGCGCGCCGAGAGCGCGGACAACGTGCCCCCGTCGAGCGCGCTCCACGTCACCGGCACCTCGCCCACCGCCATGCCGAGCGAGTCGGTGACTCGAACGACGACCGGCTCCCGCAATGTGTCGCCCACCTCACCGGTCGGCCCCTTGGTGAGGAGCTCCACCCTGGCGTTCGCCGGCACCGGGTCCGCCTCGGCGCCGAGCGCGGGCGCGACGCCCACTCCCTCGACCGAGATCGTCAGCTGCTGGCGCCCGGGCATGTCGCCCAGCCGCCAGATCGTCTGCACCATGCCGCGCGCGTCGGAGGTGTCGAGCGCCGGCTCGGCCGATGCGCCGGGTGACACCGAATGGAAGGTGGCGGCGACGCCGGGCATGGGGCGCCCGGTCCGGGAGACGATCTGCGCGGCGACCGGCACCGGCAGCGACCGGCCCGCCGGCCCGCGCTGCCCCTCCCCGCCGAGGACGGTGATCGAGCTGGGGACCGGCACCACCTCGACCGGGAGCGGCAGTTGAAGCTGCCCGGCCATCGCGGTGAGCGCGGTCCGCCCGGGGCTCACCCCCACCACGTCGGCACCTTCGACCGTCGCGATGGCGGGGTCGGGTGCGGCCCAGGTCACGTCGGCGCCGACGATCGGGTGCCCCCGCGCGTCCACGACGTGGGCGATCAGGGGCATGCGCTGGCTCTCGGGCACCCTCACGAGGGTGTCGTCCACCGCCAGCGAAGCCGGAAGCTGGCGCACCACGATCCGAGACCGCGCCTCCACCTGGCCGACCCGCACGACGATCGCGGTCGAACCCGCGCCCTGCGCCGTCACCGTGCCCGCCTGGCTCACCTGAGCGATCGAGGGGTCGCCGCTGGTCCAGACCGGAGCGATCCCCATCATCACGGTGCCGCTCGAGTCGGTCACGACCGCCGCGAGCTGGATGGTGTCGCCGATCGCGTCGGCGGTGTCGAGCATCGGACCGAGGGTGACGCTGTGCGCCCTGAGCGCGGCGGGAGGGACGCCCGGGACGGGAATGCCGGCGGAGTGGGTATAGCTCAGGATGGACGCGAGGGCGGCGCCGGCCGAGAGCGTCCCGGCCCCGACCCGCCCCGCGCCCGCTGTCCAGCGCGGCTTGGCCTTGGTCACCGCATTCGGTCGCAGAGAGGAACTCCTTCCTCGCCGGCCATCTCCCGATCGCCGTCGGTGCGGGGCGCCTCGTTGCCGTCGAGGCGGCCGACGAAGATCACGCAGCTTCGTCCGGGCTGCTCCTGATGCTGCGCCCGGGCCTGCCAGCCGGAGCGCCCGGCGGCCAGGATCTCGACCCGCACGCCGGGAGCCGGTGGCACCCGGAGCACGGCTACCGAGGTCGCATAGGCCTTCTTCGCCGCGTGATGCCGGGCCTGGGCCGCCGCGACCGAGCGGAGGGCGCCCTTGAGCTGCGCCGCATGGGTGGGCCGCAAGGCCACGGCCTTCGCCTGCGCCACCGCGGGCGCGCTCGACCCGAGCCATGCCAGCGCGACGAGCAGCGAGCAGCGTGGAATCCAGGAAGCCGGCATCGTGTCCTCCAGGCGAACGTTGACCGGATGCAGGTGGCGGGCGGTCAGACGGCGATCGACGAGCAGCGGAGATCTACCGCGCTCATCAAACACCACCCGCCGCCCGCCTGTAGCTCGGGCCTAGATCACCCCATCGAGGATGTGAAGGGCTGGGTTCTAGTCTGGGGAGAATGGAGGAAACACACAATCCGCAGGAAGCGAACACCGTCGTGCTTTTCGACGTGCATCGGGTGTCACTGACCGCGGCACTGCCAGGGCCTGCAGCAGGAGGACTACATGGAACGGTACTTCGGCCCGCTTCCGCCCTCCCGCGGGGTCCAGCGGGGCCCCAGCACGTCGGTGGCCTTGCAGTCAATGCAGTTCGGTGCGTTCACCCGGAGCTCGTCCCCCACCCGCTCGTAGACGCCGGCCGGGCACACGTGGGAGTAGAAGTCGGCGACCGCCGGGCTGATGTCGGGGCCGACCAGGAGATGCGAGGGAATGGTGTCCCTGGTGGCGTTCCCCGACTTGAAGACCGCGTCCAGCTTGCTGAAGGTGAGCGTGCCGTCCGGCGTGAATGGCTCCGCGGGAGCGATTCGCCGCGGGGCAGCGGCGTCCTCGAGGATATCGATCTTTCCGCCGAACAACCGGCCCCCGCTGATGGTCATGAGCCCGGCCTTGAACCCGCCGAGGTAGAGCCCGTCCTTGAAGGCAAGGCGCATGTTCCGGGTCCGGTACATGTCGGCCACGATGTAGCTCTCGTCCACCATCCGATCGTAGGCCGCGAGCCGTGCGGCGGAGGTGTCGCCCGCCTTGAGCCCGGCGTACGCCGCGCGCGCGGCGTACATGCCCGACTGCATCGCGTAGTGGATCCCCTTGAGCGAGGGGACGTCCACGAAGCCGACCGCGTCGCCGGCGAGGAGGACGCCGTCGCCGCTCCGCCGCTCGGGAAGCGCGTAGTATCCGCCCTCGGGAATCGTCTTCGCACCCCACTCCAGCAGTTGGCCACCCTCGAGATGCTGCCGGAAGAGCGGATGCAGCTTCATCCGCTGGAGCAGCTCGTGGATGTCGAGGCTCGCGTCGGGGTAGTCGAGGCCGACGACGATGCCGAGCGCGATCTGACTGGGGCCCAAGGGGTACATGAAGCTGCCGCCGAAGGCGTCGTCGGGAAGCGGCCAGCCCAGGGTGTGCACCACCGACTCGAGCGGCCGCTTGGTCTGCCAGACCTCTTTCACCCCGAGCGCGAAGATCTGCGGGTTGGGCGAGCCGACCCGCTGCCACTCGCGCCAGCCCTGACTCAGGCACCCACGGGTCCCCTCGGCGATCACCGTCACCTTCGCCGTGAGGTCGGTGGGCTCGGCATAGTCCCCGGTGGGCTGCCGCTCGCGGTCGAGCCCCGAGGGCGTGGTGCGCACTCCGCGCACCGCGCTCCCTTCGACGAGCAGCGCGTCGGCGGGGAACCCCGCGAAGAGGTTCACGCCGACTTCCTCCGCACGCTCGCCGAGCCAGCGCACGATCTCGCAGATGGATGCGGTGTAAAACCCCGCGTTGTGCATGGTGGGCGGCGTCGGGATCCGCTGGGCGCGGCCTTCGGTCAGGAAGTACACCGCCTCGCCGGCCACCGGCTGGCGGAAGGGGAAGTCGCTCGGGTTGAGATCGGGGAACAGCTCGCGGAAGGAGCGGGGGTTGACCACCGACCCCGAGAGGCTGTGCTCGCCCAGCGCGCCGGCCTTCTCCAGCACGGCGATGTTGAGCTCCCGGTCCTGCCGGGCCAGACGGGCCAGCTCGATCGCGCAGGCGAGCCCAGCGGGCCCCGCCCCGACGATCACCACATCCATCTCGATCGCCTCGGCGCCGGGCGGGTCGCGGCGAATCAGCTGGTCGAGGGGTAGCGGGCGCTGATGGCGGACCGGGAGGATGGTGGACACGTCGAACGGCTCCTGGCTCGGGGATCGCACCGCAAGGCGGCGGAAATATAACTCGGCACTTCCGCCCGCCGGCTCGGCGCTAAGTTGGTCGGATGGACATGGCAAAGGCGGTCCGGGACCCCTGGGTCTGGGGGCAAGTGGCGCTGATCGCACTGGTGGGGCTCGCGGCGCCGCTGCTGCCACGCTACGTGAGCCTGGGCGACCTGGATCCTGCGATCAACCGGGTGGATCCCGACTGGATCAGGTGGCTCGGAGCGCCGCTGATCGCTGCCGGACTGGCAGTGGCTGCCTGGGGTGTGCGCTCGCTGAGGCGCAGCCTCACGCCGGGCACGGAGCCGCTGCCCGACGCGCCGCTCGTCACCTCAGGGGCGTACGCGCATTTCCGGCATCCGATCTATGCCGGGATAGTGCTCGTGCTCGCGGGATATACGCTGGCGTGGAGCAACTGGACGCTGGCGCTATTGGCCGGCCTGCTGGCCCGCGGGTACTTCAACGGAAAGGCGAAAGCGGAGGAGCGGTGGCTGGCCCAGCGGTATCCGTCGTATGAGACGTACATGAGGCACGTGCCGCGAAGGGTGCTCTAGATCGACCGACGAGCGTTGTCAGTTGTCATCCTGAGCGAAGCGAAGGAGGCATGACTCTGACTATGGCTCCTTCGCTTCGCTCAGGATGACAACCGGCAATGGAACCGCCAGCTGCCACCATCCCTCCCCCCCCCCGCCCTACCGTCGCCCGCCCAGCCCCTCTACGCTTCCCGCCTATGTCGTCGCCACCCCCGATCCCCGGCTTCCGCCCGGTGCCTTTCACCGGCGTCATCTTCGTCATGGCCGAGGCTGGGAAGCTCGGCTACCGCTACGGGCATCCCGATTGGTGCAACCTGGGCCAAGGGCAGCCGGAGACCGGAGAGCTTCCCGGCGCGCCGCCCCGGGTGCATCACATCGAGATCGGGGTGGACGACCAGGATTACGCCCCAGTGCCCGGGATCTGGGAGCTGCGCCGGGCGGTAGCGGAGCTCTACAACCGGCTCTACCGGGGCGGGAAGCGATCCCAATACACCGAGCGCAACGTCTGCATCTGCGGCGGCGGCCGATCGTCGCTCACCCGTGCGGTGGCGGCGCTCGGGCAAGTGAACCTCGGCCATTTCCTTCCCGACTACACGGCGTACGAGGAGCTGCTCGACATCTTCAAGCTCTTCACCTCCATCCCGATTCTCCTCGACGGACGCGAGGGCTATCACTTCAGCCCGGAGCACCTCAGAGAGGAGATCACCGGCCGCGGCCTCTCGGCGGTGCTGCTCTCCAATCCCTGCAACCCCACCGGGCGGGTGATCGCGGACGAGGAGCTCGAGGGCTGGGTCGCGGTCGCGCGAGAGCTGAGCTGCTCGCTGCTGATAGACGAGTTCTACTCGCACTACGTCTGGCGTGAGACCGCGGACGGCGACGGCCTCGTCTCCGCGGCGCGCTACGTGGAGGACGTAGACGCCGATCCCGTCGTGCTCTTCGACGGGCTCACCAAGAACTGGCGCTATCCCGGGTGGCGGTGCAGCTGGATCGTTGGACCGCGGCAGGTGATAGACGCGGTCTCGAGCAGCGGGTCGTTCCTGGACGGCGGCGGCAGCAAGCCACTCCAGCGCTCGGCCGTGCCGCTGCTCGCCCCCACGGTCGTGGAGGCCGAGACCCAGGCGATCCGCGAAGCGTTTCTGCGGAAGCGTGCGCTGCTGGGCGAGGGACTGCGGCAGTCCGGCGTGCGCTTCGATCTGGAGCCGGAGGGAACGTTCTACTGGTGGGGCGACGTCTCGGGCCTGCCACCCGCGATCAACGACGGCATGTCCTTCTTCCGGGCGGCGCTGGAGCAGAGGGTGATCTGCGTGCCCGGGGAATTCTTCGACGTGAACCCAGGCAAGCGGCGGAGCGGACGGCCTTCACGGTTCCGGCACTACGTGCGATTCTCGTTCGGGCCGGAGGAGGCGACGGTGGTCGAAGGGGTTCGGCGGATTCAGGAGATGGTGCGTGAGGCTACTGCCCGCTCCGGGCCTTCCGGATCTCCTCAGTAAGACGCGGCACGACCTCGAAGAGATCCCCCACGATCCCGTAATCCGCGATCTTGAAGATCGGCGCGTCCTTGTCCTTGTTGATCGCGACGATCGTCCTCGCGGTCCGCATGCCGGCGAGGTGCTGGATGGCCCCGGAGATGCCCAGCGCCACGTAGAGATCGGGGCTCACCACGCGGCCGGTCTGCCCGATCTGGTCGGTGGAGGGGCGCCAGCCGTCGTCGGTGACGGCGCGGGTCGCACCGACGGCCGCGTTGCCGAATGCGGCCGCGAGCTCCTCGACCAGCTTGAAGTTTTCCGCCGCCCGAAGCCCGCGCCCGCCGCTCACGATGACCGGAGCCTCCCCGAGATCGAGCTTCGCGCCGCTCTGCTGGGACGTCTCCGTCACGACCACCCGCGCGGCGGCGGGGGCCATCGCCGGGCCCGCCTTCTCGACCCGGGCGGCGCGCGGCTGCTCGACTGCGGTGACCGCACCTGGCCGCAGGGAGAGGAGGGCCGGCGTGCCCGTCAGGCGCAGGGTCACGACAACCTTGCCGGTGTACGCGGGATGCCGGGCGAGCACCGCGTCGCCCTGGATCTCGAAGTCGGTGACATCGGAGGCGAGACTCACGCCGAGACGAGCCGCGGTGCGGGGCGCCAGGTCACGGCCCTGCGCCGATGCCGCGAAGAACGCCGCCCGGTAGTCGCCCGCGCGGAGCCGAGCCTCGGCGGTGGCGGCGAACACCTCCGGACTGTAGCGCTCGAGGTCCGGGTCCTCCACGGCGATGACCAGATCGGCCCCGTAGCGGCCGAGCTCTTCCGCCTTGGCGGCGATGCCGGGCGCGCCGACGACCAGCGCGTGCACCTCCCCGCCGCCCGAAGCATCGGCCGCCTGCCGCCCGGCCGTCACCGCCTCGAACGCCACCTTGCGAAGAACACCGTCCCGGGATTCCGCGAACGCGAAGGTCGTCGCCATCAGAGCAACTTCGCCTCGGTGCGGAGCAGCCGCACCAGCTCGGGAACCGCGTCCGGTCCTTCCCCGATGATCCGCCCTCCGGCCCGTTCCGGCGGCAACGCCATCGTCTCCACCGTGAGGCTCACCTTGCCGAGCTGGGCCGGCCTCACGTCGAGCGGCTTCTTCTTGGCCGCCATGATCCCCTTGAGGGTGGCGAGCCGGGGCCGGGCGATACCTTCATCGATCGTGAGCACCGCGGGCAGGGGGAACTGCAGAGTCTCGGTCGCACCCTCGAGGTCGCGCCGGGCCGTGCCGCGGCCATCCGCCAACTCGAGGTGGGAAACTGCGGTGACGCAGGGCAGATCGAGCAGCTGCGCCGTCATGGGGCCGACCGTCCCGCTTGCCGTGTCCGTCGCCATCCGGCCGAACAGGATGAGAT
>Ga0184615_10000676_pt1 | contig 18356 bp, 17 predicted proteins | sample PLM4_65_coex_FD_133134 | JGI IMG/M metagenome (GOLD analysis project Ga0184615, IMG submission 133134) | Groundwater sediment microbial communities from an aquifer in East River, Colorado, USA - PLM4_65_coex | ecosystem: Environmental > Terrestrial > Soil > Riparian zone | place: USA: East... | reverse complement strand
GCACGCGCGACGGGACGATTCCGACATCGCGCTGGCGAAACCAGCCGAGCACGCTAGCCCGCGGCATCGGGCAGTGGCCGACGCCCGCGCGCGCGCCGGTGCACCACGCCAGCGGAAGCGGGCTGAGCCGGTCGCGGAGGTATCGCACCGTCTCCCGGCGCGAGGTGAAGACGAGGGTCGGGCGTCCGTCGGCGAGCAGCGACCGGAGCCGCTCGACCTTTCCGTCCGGCTGCTCCTCGGCGCTGGTCGCCTCGCGTAGCACTTCGTCAATCCGGTCGAGGTCATCGAGCTGGAGGTCGTTCGGATCTTCCCCGGCCGGCATCAGCTTCCACCAGACGAGCTGGTCCTCCAGCTCACCGGTGAAGCGCCGGATCGCGGCGCGCTCGAGCAGACGCCCGGCAGCGGCGGCGTCTCGGGCGTGGAGGAGAAGGTTCCGGTACCGCCGGAGCGCGGCGGCCAGCGCCGCAGGGCTCGACGCCGCGGCGCGCCGCAGCACCGTCCGCACCAGTGCCTCCGTTCCCGGCACGCGGGACAGCCGCAGCCGGTCGATCGACGCGAGCGACGCCTCGGCAGCCTCACACTCGAGGGGGTCCGGCGCGGTCGCGACGCCTCGGCGCTCCGGACGGAGACCATCGGGACACGACGATTCGACCACCAATCTGCCGAGGGCGGGCGACCCGCATCCTCGGCCGAGGAGCGCTCTGAGCGACGCCACGCCATCCGCGGCCAACGCGTCGTCGCGAACGCCGAGCAGGAGCTGGTGGAGCAGATCGTCGAGCCGGTTCACCACGGGGGTGGCGGTCACCAGCAGCACCGGACGGCCCACCAGCCACGGCGCGACGTTCCGGTAGCGCCACGTCGCCGGATTCCTGAAGTGGTGCGCCTCGTCCACCATGACCAGACCCCGACTCACGCCGGGCAGACGCCCGCGGCTCACCGATTGATGCGAACCGGTGGCGATCTCCAGGTCGAGGACGCATGCCGTAGACCTCCACTGCTCGACGAGTGCGGCCGGAACCAGACACGCGGTCGGACGGCCGCGATTGAGCGCCGCCGCTACGGCCAGTGCGACGTAGGTCTTTCCGCTGCCCACCGGGTCGGCGAGCAGCGCGCCGCCGTAGCGCCGGAGCGCGTGCAGCGTACGGCGAAAGCTCCTGATCTGCTCGGGACGGAGCCACGCCGGCGGCGGGTCGGTGTCCTCGTCCGGCGCGAGCCGTCGGGCCATCGCGCGGGCGACCTGCGCCGCGGGCATCCAGCATCCCGGGCGCAGGGCGGTCACCACCGGATCGGGGACGGGCGCGAGCGCTTCAGCCACGATCCTCGGCGCGCCCATCGAGCGAGCCGAGCAGCGCTGTCCGGTGAGTTGCGCCGAGGCCGAGGTGTCTGGCGGTGATGTCATCGAGGTCGGCCTGCACTCGGCCGCCGTTGCGGGCCGAGCGGGTGAGGGTGGAGAGGTCGTCGTCGGAGAGCACGCCGGCTGGGAGAGGCAGCGCCCCGACGGTACCAGCCGTGTAGCGCGCGCACCCGCCGGCCGCGGGCACCGCACCGGCCCGCGCGGCGGCGCGAAGCCAGCTGCTGTTGAGCCAGGCGGCGAGCCGGTCGGCTTCCGCGTCGCTCCCCATCACCGCCACGTAGCAGCTGTTGAGCGGGATCGTGTCGTGAAGGCCGCTGAGCGAGGCCGCCCGAAGCCCGCGGGCGAGGTCGGCCCACACCACACGGTGCGGGGCCGCCGCAGCTCGCGTGCGAAACAGCGTCCACGGCGGCCCGCCGGCGTAGTCGGTGCGTGCGCGGAGCAGCGACACGTGCGGCGCGAGGTACGCCGCAGTCCGCGGCGGAAGGCGGGGCAGGGGCGAGCCGTCGGGCCCATGAGTCCAAAGCAGGCGCGTTCGATGGCGCGGCGTGAACGGCGCGAGATCCCGGCCCCGGAGAGCCCAGCGCAACAGCTCGTCCTCGACATCGGGGGGATCGAGGAAGATCCGATTCGCCCCCGTCTTGAGGCCGAGATGGCAGGACACGACCGAGTCGAGCCTCGGATGCCCTTGCCGCGTGGCGGCGAGCGCCTCGCGCAACGGCTGGCGGCCGAGGAGCCAGGGGGCCCCGCCGCGGAGACTCGACTGCGGCACCGTGGGGCCCGAGCCCAGCGACACGCGCACCCGGTGCCGGGGCGGCGCAGCCGCCTTGCGTGCGACCAGGGCGAGAGGATAGACCGTGGCCTCGAACGAGGCGTGAGGGCTGCCGGTCATATCCGCGACGGCTACGAGCGTCGTCGCGGCGGCAAGGGCGTGGCGAGCCGCCGCGCCGTATCCCGCGGCGGCGATCTTGGCTGGCACCAGCATCGCGACCACGCCGCCGGGCGCGGCGAGCTCCAGCGACCGCTCGAGGAACGCGACGGCGAGATCCGGGCGATTGGCGTAGCCTCCACCGCCGGAGCGCCACCACCGGTACCGGCCCGCGAGCCGGCGCCGCAGGTCGGCCGGCAGCTCCTCGGCTCGGAGCCAAGGCGGGTTCCCCACCACCAGGTCGAAGCCTCCGGCCGCGAACACGTCGGCGAACTGGATCCGGTAGTCGAACCAGGGCACCTCGCCTTCTCGAGCAAGCGCCCGGCGCAGCGACCGGACCTGGCGGAGCTCTCGGCGGAGCTCCGCCAATCGCTCCGCGCCCTCCGCGTCGAGGCCCCTGCGCGCGCCGAACAGGTCGGCACCCCGCGCGATTCGCAGGCACTCGGCGATGGAGTCGCGCAATGCCGCGTCGGCCGCCGCGAGCGACTCCCCGGCGATTCCGGCTTCCGTGCGCGCGAGGTCACGGAGGATCGCTCGCTTCTCTCGGCCGGTCGCCGTGACGACCTCTCGCCGCAGTACGGCCAGCTCCGCCGCACGGCGGCGATCGGCGGGCGCCCGGAATCCGGAACCGGCCGGATCGAAGAGGCTGTCGCCCTGACGGATCAGGCAGTCGAGGTTGGGAAGCGGATGGACCTGTTCCGGCCGCTCGGTCGGGTCGTCCGCGATCACCGCGAGCCAGAGCCGCAGCTCGGTGAGCCGCACCGCGGCGCCGTTCCGGTCCACGCCGAAGAGGTTTCGCTGGAGGATGCGCCTTCGCGCCGCGGCAGCCGAGCCGTTGACCGGGCCAAGTGAGGAGAGCCGCTCGAGCGCGCCGAGGAGGAAGGCGCCGGAGCCCACCGCGGGGTCGAGGATCCTGAGCCCGCGAACGGCCCGCCTGGCCGCTTCCTCTCCATCGGCGAGACGCCGCTCCGCCTCCGCCTGGGAGCACCCGAGTCGCTCGGATACCAGAGCCGCGAGTCCTTCACCCAGCAACTCGTTAACGAGGGCTGCGGGCGTGTAGTACGTGCCCGATGCGCGGCGTTCGTCCGGCGCCATCACTCCCTCGAACACGCGGCCGAGCATGTCGGGAGCGATGCCGCCGCGCTCGCCCTCCGCCACGGTGAAGTGGAAGCGCTCGAAGAGACGGTCGAAGGCGTCGCGCCACAAGGCGTCCGCGATGTCGCCCCGCAGCCTTCGCTCGAGCGGGTGCGGCTCGAACAGGCCGCCGTTGAGGAAGGGAATCGGGCCGAAGCCGAGCGCGGTACGGCCCCGCTCGGCGATCGGGCGGTTGAGCGTGCCGAAGAAGAGCGGCCGCATGAGGTCTCGATGGACCCTCCGCCTCCGAGCCAAGCAGCGATCCACGGCCTCCGCGAGGAACCGGCCGTTGCCGGCCAACCAGCCCTTCGCCTGCACGAAATAGAGGAAGAGGACGCGGGTGAGCTGGAGCAGGGCGAGCGCGTGGCGGTCGGCGGCGGGCAGCGGGCCGGGAAGGCCGGCGGCCATGCGCTCCAGCGTCGCTCGGAACTCGCGGAAGAACCGCTGGCCGACCGCCTCCCCGCCGAGCGCGTCGGCGACATGTGCCGCGTAGCCCGTGGCACCGGCGGAGGTGCCGGCCGCGAGCCGTCCGAGGGCTGCGAGCACCGACCGGTCGGGCGAGTCGAGATCGACCGAGAGCCGCGGCGCGCCGTGGAGCGATACGGTGACGGTCAGCCGTCGGGACGTCGGGTCGAGACCCAACGCGCCACAGAGCCGCCCGCGTGCCGCCATCTTTCGCGCGAGCGCACGTGCCCCGCGGTCGGCCCGTGCTCCCGCCAGCGCGTACCAGGGGAAGTCTCCCGCTCGGCCGACCACGACGGTCGGCTCCCGGCTTCCGGGCACCGGATCCCACAACGGCTCCTGGCCCAAGGCCGCCGCGAGTGCGGGGAGGTCTTCCAGCGAGCGGATTCCCTTCAACAACTCCGCGAGCTCCACGCGGGCTCCGGGGTGGGGAAGGACCCCACCCTAGCCCTCGGGCTCGTCCCTTGCGGAACCGATCGCCCGCGCGGAGGTACGGAATTGCGTTCGACCACGCCGTGCAGCTACCATCCCCCGTCGCCCGGCGCTCCCGCTCAACCCCAATCGATTGTGTGGCAATGACATACGTGCAAAGACCGACCTGCTTGCTGGCGCTCCTCCTGATGTCCGCCCTGCCGGCCACCGCCCAGACGGTGGCGGACAGTGGCACCTTCGTCGTGCGTCACTCCGGCGACACCGTGGCCACCGAGACGTTCTCCCGGAAGGAAACTACGATCCAGGGAACGCTCGCCCTCAACAACTTCAAGCACACCTTCCAGCGCTACACGGCGGTGCTCGCTCCCGACGCGTCGGTGCCGATGATCGACGTCACGGTGCGGGAGGATGCCGACAGCGGCCGGGTGAAGGCGAAGCTGGTGCAGCGGGCGAGGGTGATCTTCAAGGAAGACAGCGCCGCGGTGGACGCCATCATGGGGCAGGCCATCGAGACGCGGGTGTTCGGCACCCAGGCCGGCGCGATTCCCTATCTCAATATGTCGTTCGCCCTACTGGAGCAGGCGATCCGGCGCTCCCGCGCCAACGGCGCGACGCCGGGGCAGGTGCCGTTCTTCAATCTCGGCGGCGGACAGACGCTGAACGGAACGCTGAAGCCGGTCGGGTCGGATTCGATGGCGCTCGCGATCGGCGACGTGGAGTTCCGGCTGAAGGTGGATCCGCAGGGGCGGGTGCTCGGCGGGGCGATTCCGAAGCAGGACTTGGTGGTGGATCGGAGATAGGGCGGAACGGCGGAAGGGCCGGACGGCGGTAGGGCGGAAGAAGGCGACGGAGAATGTCATCCTGAGCGAAGCGAAGGAGCAAAGCGGCGCTCAGGCTCCTTCGCTCCCGCTCAGGATGACATTCGCCGCCTTCCTCTTCCACCCTTCGCCCTTCGCGCTTCCCCCCTTCCCCCTTTCCCCCTTCCCCCCTACCTGCCCACCCCCGCGTACACCCTCCCCCTCCATTCCACCCTCCGCTCCCCGCGCCAGGTCGATCGGGCCCCGATGTACAACGCCATCAGCGCGCCGATCGGATAGAGCAGGCCGTACCACGGCGGAATCTTCATCCCGTAGCTGATCAGCATCCAGAAGAGCGCGGAGAGCGCGGTTGCCGCCGTCGCCGCCGGGCCGAGGCCAGCGGTCGCGCCGGTCACCGCGAGCACGGCCGGAGGAACCAGCCAGAACAGGAAGGCGGCGAGCAGCATCGCCGGCACCAGCGCCCGCAGCACCGGCTCCTCCGGAAACGACCGCCGCCCGCCGAGGTACACGTTCTTCGACCACCCCTCGACCAGGTGCGGCAGGCTCTGGTACATCCGGGTCTCCATCAGCCGCTCGGCGAACGCGAAATGGATCGATCGCCCCGCCCGGTAGAAGGCTTGCGCCAGCGCGAGATCCTCCGCCACCTCGTGGCGCACCACCTCATGCGTGCCTACCGCCTCGTAGCTCTCGCGCGGCATCAGGATGAACTGCCCGTTGGCGATGACGTCGCGCTCGCGCCGCGCCCGGTTCACCCTCGACGGGTGATAGCGCACGCCGAGCAGCAGCCAGATCTGCGGCATCACCAGCCGTTCCCAGAAGGTCTCGCACCGCTGGCGGGGCGCCACGGTCACGAGATCGGCCCGCTCCGCCCGTAGCGCGCCCACCGCGCGCGCCAACAGCTCGGGCTCGTGGCGGGTATCGGCGTCGGTGAAGAGGAGGAGGTCGCCCCGCGCCGCGCGGTACCCCTGAAGGCACGCCCACGGCTTCCCGTACCATCCCTCGGGCAGCGACTCCCCCCGGACGAGCCGGAGCCGCGCGTCCTCCGCGGCGAGCCGCTCGACGATCGCGGCGGTGTCGTCGGTACTGCGGTCGTCCACCACCAACAGATCGAGCGGCTCGTACGTGGAGGCGAGCACCGACCTCACCACGGTCTCGATGGTCGCCGACTCGTTGCGCGCCGGGATGATGACCGACACCAGCGTGCCGGCCGCGGGAGGAACGTCGGAGAGCTTCGGTCGGTTGCTGGCCAGACGGCAAAGGCTCGCAAAGGGCACGAGCCAGGGAAGGGCCGGCAGAAGCTCGGACACGGACGCCATGGGCGGGCCGGCGCCGGCTATCGCTGCGGCTGCTTGATGAGCGAGTTGAGCTCCTGCTCCAGCCCGTCGAGCTGCCGCTCCACTTCGGCGCGATCGTATTCGGCGCCCGAGGTGGGGACGCCGTTCTGGGCGAAGAGCGTCGCGACCAGCGCGTCGGTGTAGCCTACCACGGCCACCGCGATGCCCTTGTCGATCACCCGGTTGAGCCGGAGCATGATCGCCATGCCCTGCCGGGCGCGCATGGCTGCCAGGACCGGAGCGAGATTGCGGGTGAGGAGCTCGCGGAGGAACTGGAGCTCCTCCACGACTTCGCCGGCCGCGAGTCCGCGCGTCGAGGCCACTCGGCCGTAGTGCTCGCAGGCGCGGAACCAGATGGTGTTGACTTCACGCCGGAGCGGGCCGACCATCTCGGAGACGACGTCGAGCAGAAGCCGGAACTCCCGCTCCACCGTGAGGCGCGGTATCGTGGGGGCGGCGGTGATGCGGTCGCCCAGCCAATCGGCCCATTGGGCGACCATGGCATCCCGCATTTCAACGATGACGCGGCCGGCGGCGAGCAACGCGGGCTGCGAAGCACGCACTACCAGTCCCCCTTGTAAAGGTGTCGGCAATCTAAGGCGGAGCGACTATGGGGTCAAAAACGTGATTCGACCACCCAGACTCGCGCGTGGCAGCCGCGTCGCGCTGGTCGCCCCCGCGGGGCCGCTGCTGGAGCGAGATGATTTAGCACGTGCCGAATCGCTGTGCCGTGCGCTGGGTTACGAACCGGCGTTGGGCCGCAACACCGCGGAGCGCCACGGCTATTTCGCCGGCACCGACGACCAGCGGCTCGCCGATCTGAACGACGCGCTCCGCGATCCTGATGTCGCCGCGATCTGGTGCATCCGAGGCGGCTATGGGACGACGCGAATCCTCGATCGGGTGGACTTCGACGCACTCGCCCGGCGGCCGAAGCCGCTCATCGGACACTCGGACATCACCGCCATCCTCAACGCCGCGACCAGGCGCACCGGTGTGGTGACGTTCCATGCCCCGATGGCGCGCGCCGCGATGCCGCCCTTCTCCCGCCGGCATTTCGAGCGGGTCCTGGCCTCCGCGGAGCCCGCCGGCCGGCTCGAGCGCCTGCCCGAGCCGGCCGACGTCCTCCTCCCCAGGGAAAATCGCATCGCCGCGCTCCGAGGTGGGGTCGCCGAGGGGCCGCTGATCGGGGGAAACCTCACGTTGCTCCAGTGCCTCGTGGGAACTCCCCACTTCCCCGATCTCGACGGGGCGATCCTGTTCCTGGAGGACGTGGGGGAGGATCTCTACCGGGTGGACCGGATGCTGGCGCATCTCCGCATGGCCGGCGCCCTCGACCGCCTCGCCGGCCTGGCGGTCGGCCGTTTCACCGATCTCAAGCGGGCCATGACCGACGGCGCGCTCGGCTTCGACGAGGTGCTGGCGACGTACTTCCTCCCGCTCGCCATCCCCGTCGCATACGGCTTCCCGATCGGACACATAGACGATCAGTGGACGCTGCCGTTAGGCGTGCGCGCCCGGCTCGACGCAGACACCGGCGAGCTGGAGCTGCTCGAGGCCGCGGTCTCGGGGTGACAATCGCATGAGTAGCCCCCATGTTCCTCTCATGGCCACGCCAACGCTCACCAAGCACGTCATAGGCGGGTCGCTCGGAGAAATTCTGATCGACGTCCGCGCCGCCGGCCGCGACTCCCCGCGGCCGGCGATCGTCGTCGCCCACGGCTTCAAGGGGTTCAAGGACTGGGGGATGTTCCCGCGGCTGGCCGACCGGCTGGCACGCGCCGGGTTCGCGACCGTCACCTTCAACGTCAGCGGCAGCGGGGTGGACGACACCGGGGAGTTCGTCTGGCCCGAACGCTTCGGTCGCAACACCTTCTCCGCCGAGCTGCACGATCTCGGGCTGCTGATGGACGCCCTGGTGCGCGGCGAGGTCGGCGTCGCGCCGCCCACTGCGATCGGACTCGTCGGCCATTCCCGGGGGGGCGGGATCGCCGTGCTCCACGCCGCGCGCGACCGGAGAGTGCAGGCGCTGGTCACCTGGGCCTCGATCTCCAGCGTGGAGCGCTGGTCGCCGCATGAGGTGATGGAGTGGCGGGAGAAGGGGGAGAAGGAGATCGTGAACGCCCGCACCGGCCAGCGCCTCGCGCTTTACACCGACGTGCTCGACGACGTGGAGCGGAATGCCGGCGGTTCTCTCGACGTACTGGGAGCCGCCGCCCGGCTTCAGATTCCCTGGCTCATCGCTCACGGAACCGAGGACGAGGCGGTGTCGCACCTGGAGTCCGAAGCGCTGCGTGCTGCGAGCCCGCTGCCGACGACCCGGCTCCTCGCGATCGAAGGCGCCGGCCACACCTTCGGCGCAGGGCATCCGTGGGACGCCCAGAAGCACGACACGCCGGCGCTGCGGCGGGTGTTCGATATGACGCTCGCGTGGTTCGCGGCGCATCTGGGGTGAGCCTGGTTTAGGGGTCTCTGCGTTGGGATTGTCACTTGGTTGCAGCTGGGCTTGTCACCGAAGTTTGTCACCCTGAGCGAAGGGAAGGGGACCATGCCCGTCGTGGCCCCCTTCCCTTCGTTCGGATATATGAAGTGGCTGGCCGTATCGTCGATCTCGGTGGCGGGATCCAGCTCGAGCGGCGGATCCCCACGACGCGCCCCGCTCTCACCGCCCTGCTCGGGGCCCGGGCGCCGGCCCGCGTCCTGCTCGAGGCCGGCACCGAGAGCGAGTGGGTTGCCCAGCGCCTCGAAGCCCTGGGGCACGAGGTGCTCGTGGCCGATCCCAACTACGCCCCGGTTTGCGGTATGGGCCGGCAGTGACGTTATTCTACCTCTGCCCCCTCAACCCTGACCCGTCTACTCGGTAATGGCTTCGATCGCAGTGCTATCTCCCCCCGGCTCTCTGGCGGGGGAGGTGGCGGAGGCGCTTCGCGGGGTGGGCGGGGCAGCGTTCTTTACCCGGGTGTCCGAGCTCGTCGCCGAGGTGGACGTATGCGACTTCTCGGCGCTGGTGTTGACGTCCGCCCGAGATGCAGAGGGCGCCGGTGTGCTGCAGAGCATCGCCGCGCTGCGTCAGCGTTGCCCGCTCCTCTGGATCCTCCTCTATCACGGCCCCCCTGGCGCCCATGCGCGGGCTCTCCTCGCTCTCGCTTCGGTCCTCCTGAGAGTCGTCTGGGTGGGGGGCGGCCCCAGCACGCTGCAGGCGGTTCTCGCCGGGGCGATCGCCACACCGCCCGACCGGCGCGCGCCGGCGGAGATCCAGCTGCTCTTCGCGACGTATGCCCCTCGCCAGGTCCGGGAGATCCTGGCGGTCTGCCTCGCCAATACCCACCGCCGATTGCTGCCTCGAGATGTGGAGGCGGAGTTGTCGACCGCGGGGCGGACGCTCCGCGGGCGCCTGGGACGAGCGGGGTGGCCCGGGTTGCGCGAGCTCATCTCGTTGTGCCGCCTGCTCCACGCCACGTTTCTGCTGGACATTCTTCAAAGGCCGGCGAAACATGTGGCCGGCCGCCTCGGCTACGCTTCCGCCGCCGCACTCAACGCCTCGATCAAGCGCGGGCTGGGAATGACGACTCGAGAGGTCCTGGAGCGCGGCGGGTACCCGTACCTCCTCGACCGCTTCGATCGATTGCTGCGTGCGGGAGGTGCGACCCGCCGCTGGACTCCGGAAGGCCTCTTTCGCATCAAGCACTGAGCGGAATGGCCGAATGCGCGCTTAAGTGGCCGGTTGGTCGTCTTGCGGCGGCCAGAGTCGAGCCCTAGTAAGTAAGGCTCGGCGCTCTACGGGCGGTCCTTCGTCCGCCTGGGGCATCGGCCAGGAGGACTCAAGCGATTCCAGGCTCCGAAACACTGACGGTCGCCAGCCTGTCGGCAGAGGTCCCCCTCGACCGGGGTATCGAAGCCGACCTCGCCGGCCTCACCACGATCCGGCACTGCGAGACGGCCGATGCCTTGCTCCATCTGATCGTCACGCGCCAAGTCGATGCCGTCGTGGTTGGCCTGTCCGAGCCGACCGGAGCGAGTACCGCCCCTCTCATCGCGACGGCGCGCAGACGGCATAACGTCCTTCCCATCGTCATCGACCTTCCGGCGTCGCCCACGGCATTCGAGCAGGCGCCGGCCTTGCTCCAAGCAGGCGCCTCGGAGGTGGCGGTCCGGGGATACGACCGGCTTGATGACATGATCCGGACGGTGCTGGCGCCCGATTGGCAGCCGGGAGCCGGGCTGGCACTGGTCGACACGGTCCCGCCGATGGTGCCGAGGAGCCTCAAGGCGTTTGCCATCGCCTGTGCGCTGAAAGCCTCACCGCGGCTGACGATGGAGCTCGTGGCGGAATGGGTCAGGACGAGTTCACGAACGGTTCGCAGCCGCTTACGGCGGGCCAAGCTTTACTCGCCGCTGGCCTTCCTCAGGTACTGTAGTGCGGCGCATGCGATGTGCTTGCTCTATCCGCAGCGGCTGCACCCGAATCGGGTTGTGGAGAAGATGCGGTTCGGGACCAGGAGGGCCCTGAACGGGCTGATCGAGAAGTACTCCGACTCCTCCGCCGAGGTGGTGCCTGAGCGTTGGGCATATGCGGGGCTCCTGCTGCGAGCCGACGAATTCCTCCGGTGGCATCCGCGCCCCCGAGCGTGGAACGTTGGATTCAACCTGGAGCGGCTGGAGCGTTATGTGGAGGGGGGGCTGACGGCGGAGGAGAGGGTCGATCTCGAGCGATGGGTGGCTGGCACCGGCCTGGCAGACCCCGGCGAGGCGCTCGATCGTATGCGCAGTTGGTCGAAGGCTCGCGACCTTGAGCGGGACATGCGGCAGCGCAGGGAGGAGACGTGGGCACGGCTGCTGCGATCGATCGGCCCCGGGCTGGGACCCTGACCGCGAGCGGCATCACGCTCAGGGCGGACACCCCCATTCTGCGGTCGTTGTGCTCCGGGCCGGAGCCCTGGGGGTGAGGTTCCCACCCCCCATGTTGCCGAATCTCGTCGTTGCCCATTCCACTCCGATTTCCCACCGTACAGGATGCCCGGCAGAAGACATCGAGGCCCGCGGCGAATCGCAGGGCCTCGAGCGGAGCGATGACGCTGCACCTTGCCGCCAAGCTCCCGGATGGCGCAAGGCGCGCGACGTACGAGCCGGTGCTGGCCCGGCACGGCACCGTCCACTGGTGCGGGAGCGTTGCGGCCTTGGAGAGCGCGGTCGCCGGGGGCGCGGCGGTGGCGATGCTCGAGCTGGGCCATCCGGATGACGCCGAAGCGGTGGACATGGTGCCCAAGCTGCGGCACGAGCATCCGACACTCCTTTTAATCATGCTGTACGACCCCGCAGGTGAAGAGTTGCCGGAGGCGGCCAGGCTGGCACAGCGACGCCTCGGCCTGTGGTTTGCCTCAGGGGCCGACGGCGAGCTCGATCTATTACTCGCCAAGGCCGAGGCCGGTCGAGTGCCGGCGGCGCCGACCCCGGCGGAGCTTGCTGTCCAGTGCGTCGCCGATCTCTCTCTGGGCCCTGCGGCTCGCCGGTTCGCCTGGTTTTGCGGCCTCACACCGGTGGATCACCTTGACGAGGCCGCAGCGGCGGCCCGCTGCGGCGAGAAGCTACGAACCGTTCAGCGTCAGTTCGGGGAGCTCGGCCTTACGGCCTGCGCAGTGCGCCAGGCTTTCCGGACCCTTCACGCCGCCTGGTGGCTCCGAGGGGACACGCGAGACAGCGGTGGTATCGCGGCCATCTTCGGGTGGCGCTCCGGCCGGGCGCTCCGGGAAGGCGTGAAGTCTGTGCTCGGCACGGGCGTGCGGGGGCTTCGTCGGCTGGAGGCCGACGACCTCGGTCGAAATGTCGTCAGGCGGCTGCGGTCGGTGCAGACGAACAATCGCCCGCGGCCGAGACGGCCAGGCGAGAGTCGAGACGGCGCCCACCGGTATCGCGTGGCTTTCGGGATCACCGTGACGCTGACGGGCGACACGGTGGTAGCAAACCTAGAGTCGGGAACGATCTGGATTGCGACCGAGGTCACCGGCGCGGTTCTGGTAGAGGTCGTGCAGGGCCGCTCCCGCGGCCAGATCGTGGCGCGGATCCAGCGAGACTACGGCCTGACGCGTGGGCGGGCGGACGCGGCGGTTGAGGCCGCGGTAAAGGAGCTCGCGGCCCGTGGCGTCGTCGAGCTCGATCACGATTGATTCGACACTCTCCCCTGTAACAATCAGCCAATGAACCGACGCCCGCCGCGCCGTTCTGGCGCGACGACCGTCAGTCTCGCCGAGTTGCCGATTCTCGTCGTTGCCGGCTGTCGGTGAGCGTCCTATCGTGGGCCCCACTTCCGGGCGACGTGATCCCGCATCACGCGCGACGTGACGGCACAGCAATGTGAGTACTGCGTTCCATGACATCCTTGCCTCGAGCCGACTCAGCACACCCCCAGCTTCCTCAAGCCCGGTTTGACCAGGCGAACGGCGTCGTCGGGACTCGACAGGGCGACACGACCGTGCTGCTCGACGTCAACGGCGGCATGTACTACACGCTCAATGAGGTGGGCGGGCGGATCTGGGAGCTGCTCGGCACCGGCACTGCGGTTCCAGCGATCGTCGAGCGGCTCCAGGCGGAGTATGACGTTGCGCCGGAGACGCTGGCCGCCGACACGGCGGCGATGATCGACCGGCTGCTCCAGGCCAAACTCGTGAAGGCGGCGGGACGATGAGCTCCCGAGGCATGTCCGGCGCCTGGCTCGAGGCTCGGGCCCTCCTCTGGCGGCAGCGTCGCGCGCTGGGTGTGGGGCTCGGCCTTGTCGTGGTCAACCGACTCGCTGCGCTGGCGGTCCCTACGGCATCCAAGTTCGTCATCGACGACGTGATCGGACGGCAGAGGACCGATCTGCTCGGCCCGATCGTCCTCCTCACCGGCGCCGCCATCGCGCTCGAGGTGGTGACGGCGTTCGGGGTGTCGCAGGTCTCGGGGATCACTGCCCAGCAGACGGTCACCACCCTCCGCCGGGAGCTCCAGGCCCGGGTCGTCGGCTTGCCGGTCAGCGCATTCGATGCGACCCAGAGTGGGGCGCTGGTCTCCCGCATCATGACCGACCCCGACCAGGTGCATTACGTGGTCGGCGCCGGCATGGTGCAGCTCCTGAGCAGCGTGCTCACGGCGGGGCTCGCCTTCGGGATCCTCTTCTATCTCAATCCGACGCTGACCGTCGTGCTCCTGGCGATCCTGGTCGTCTTCGGCCTGGGGCTCACGCGGGCGTTCGGCTGGCTGTTCCCTGTCTTTCACGGCGTGAGTGCGCTGACCGCGGAGGTGACCGGGCGGCTTGCCGAAGCGCTCGGCGGAATCCGGGTCGTCAAGACCTATGTGGCAGAGCGGCGTGAGGCTTTGCGCTTCACGCGCGAGTCGCACCGGCTCCTCCGCGCCGTAGCCCGGGCGACGACCGGAGTCTCGGTCTTTTCCGCCGCGAGCACGCTGGTGACGGGGATGCTCGGGGTTCTGCTCCTCGTCGTGGGGGGGAAGGCGGTGGCGGCGGGGACGATGACCTTGGGCGAGCTGGTGATGTACGTCTTCCTGGTCGGCATCCTGGCCACCCCCTTGATCCAGATCGCGGCGATCGCGAGCGAGTTGGGGAAGGCGCTCGGGGCGCTGGGCAGGATCGCCGAGCTCCGGTCCCTCGCCACCGAGGAGGAGCAGGACCGCGGCCGGCGCCGGGTTCGCCAGATCTCCGGGCGGATCGACTTCGAGAACGTGAGCTACACCTACCAGCCGGGCTGCCCGGTGCTCAAAGCCATCACCCTCCACGCCGAGCCCGGGACCACGACAGCCCTGGTCGGGCCGAGCGGTGCCGGGAAGAGCACGATCTGCAGGCTCCTGTTGGCGTTGGATTGGCCGACAAGCGGTCGGATCCTGGTGGATGGAGAGGACTTAACCTCCCTCCACCGCCGCGATTACAGAAGGCATCTAGGCGTGGTTCTGCAGGATGACGTGCTCTTCGACGGTACGGTATCGGACAACATCCGCTACGGCCGGCCGGGCGCCACTGCCGCCGAGGTCCTGGCGGCGGCCCGGCTGGCGCACTGCGACGAGTTCGTCGGGCAGTTCCCTTTCGGCTATGAGACGGTGGTCGGGGAGCGAGGAGTCCGGCTCTCGGGCGGCCAACGGCAGCGGATAGCGATAGCGCGAGCGATTCTGGCGGACCCGCGGATCCTGGTACTGGACGAGGCGACGTCGAACCTCGACAGCGAGAGCGAGCTTCTGATCCAGGACGGCCTGCGGACGCTACGCAGTGGGCGTACCACGTTCGTGATCGCGCATCGGCTGTCGACGGTGAGGAGTGCGGAGCAGATCGTGGTGGTGGAGGAGGGCAAAATCCTGGAGCGGGGCGCGCACGAGCCGCTGGTCTCTCAGGAGGGGCGGTACTGGAGGCTTTATCAGGCGCAATATCGTGCGGAGCGGGCCTTCTTAGCTGAGCAGCTGGAGCATCCCCCACCACGCCCACCCAATGGGAAACGCAATGACTGGGAAGGCCGGAGGAGTTACTGAAAGGGACGTTGAGGTTTTCCGCCGTTAATACCGGCTGCAGGCTGGGCGGGCATCGATCGGATGATACTCAGGACGGAGGCAGGATTTCATGCAAGCTGAACAGAGCAGCGTGGTAACGTGCGACACTGTAACAGCGCCAGTCAGGCCCCAGCCTGAGGCAGCGACGAGTGTGAGAGCGCCATCGGTGCTTCAATGTGGGTTGATAGTCACTTTCATGAAACTGATGCTCAGGGTGCGCGGCTTCCAGAGCACCATCGAATGGATCAGGCGAAGGGTGCTGGATGTGCCCGAAACCGGAGATGCGGCTCCGGCAATCTTGAAGACGGTAGAAAGATCAGTCGCAATGGCTGGCGCGCTTTACCCAGGTCGGGCGATGTGCCTGGAGCAATCCTTGACGCTGTATTACTTGCTAAGACGCCAAGGCGTACCGGTCCGATACTGCCAGGGTGTCCAGCCCTTCCCCTTTCAGGCGCACGCCTGGGTGGAATACCTAGGTGAGGTGATCAACGATGTTCCGGATCATGTCAAACTATTCGCCCGTTTACCGGACCAGCTGCCATGAGGTTCTTCACGTGTTTGATCGACCTGACCGGCCCCGGCATCTCGAGCGGCGTGCGCCGTGCCTACGAGTCGCTACCACGGGCCCGACATCTCCCGTTTCAGTGGTGGTCAAACGACCAACTGGCGGTCCTCACCGGGTGGGATGATCCGCGCGGCGATCCACTCATCGCTCGGGATGCGAACCGAATCGCAGTTGGTACGGTGCGACTAGATAATCGGGCCGAGCTTGAGCGCTGGGCAGAGCATGAGCACAGTGCGTCCACAGATCTCGAGCTTGTCCTGCGCGTTATCGCACGACATGGAATGAGATACATCTCTCAGATTCTCGGTGATTTCGCGTTCGTCATCTGGGACTGTGCGGCCCGTAAGGGAATAGCGGCCTGCGATGCATTCGCGGTGAGGAAGCTGTACTACACGGAGCGTGGGAGTCTCGTTGCATTTGCGTCCCGCGCTGAGGCCCTCGCATTGGAGGAGCAGTACGAGGTGCAGTACTTGGCCGAGCTTCTCACGCTTCAAACAGCCCCCATTGACGTCAGCGTCTACGCTGGCGTGCGACCCGTTCCCGCCGCGTCCGTGGCTGTGCTCGAGCGGGGCAAGCTGTGCGTTCGGCAGTACTGGTCTGTGGCCGACCTTGACTCAGAACAGGGAGGGGCAACATCGGAGCACGAGGCGATTGAGACATGTCGCCACTTGCTTGCCGAGTCTGTACGTCTTCGTCTCGGCGGTGATGGAGAGACTTGGGCGGAGCTCTCGGGCGGTCTCGATTCGTCGTCGGTTGTCAGTGTCACGCAGTGGCTCGCGGAGCGCGGCGAAATCGCGCAGGGCCTAGCTGGTACGTTGACGTTTGTGGGTGTCCAGGGAACCGGCACTGACGAGCGCGAGTACTCCGATGCCGTGGCAAGTCGCTGGCGCGTTCGCAACGAGACGATCGTAAGTCCGCCGACCTGGCATGATGATCTATACGCGCCGCCACATCTTGACCAGCCGAGCTTCGATCTCCAGTGCTACCCTCGCGATCGCCGCATGTGCGCTGTCGTACAGGCAGCCGGGGGCCGCGTGCTGCTGACCGGCTGGGGAGGCGATGAGCTCTTTACCAGTAACATGCTCTTCTTCGCTGACTGGGTGGCCCAAGGGCGAATCTGGTCTGCCATGAGCGAGATGATCCGCCGTGCGGCAATCGGCCGAGTGTCTTTCTGGGAGCTGGCGTACAAGAATGCGCTGCTCCCTCTGCTGCCGTACGGCGTCCAGCGCCTCCTGGTGCGTGATGAGGGGCCTGTGCAGGAGTGGCTAAACCGCGCCACGCTGCGTCGGTACGGGCTGAATCCACGGCGGAGCCTGCTGTTGCCCGATTTCGGCGGTCGAGTCGGTCAGAAGTATCGTCATGCGGTTATGACGAGGTTCGCCGGACTATCAAGGCTGGCCAATCAGGGTCTCGTGGCAGATACACTCGACGTTCGGCATCCGATGCTGTACCGGCCACTAGTCATTTTCGCCCTACAACTTCCGCCGGACCTGCGTGGGAGACCGTACGCGCACCGGTGGGTACTCCGGGAGGCTATGCGAGGCATCCTCCCCGAGGGAGTGCGGACACGGATCGGTAAGGGAGGCACGGGCGAGATCCTTGCGTCGGCGCTGGCGACGCACCGAGCGCAGCTTGCCACTCTCCTGCGGAACCCCATGCTTGCAGAGCTGGGCCTTGTACACGTCAAAAAGCTTCGCGCTGCCTTTGACGCCACATCCTACAAGACAAACCCTCGTGAATATGCGCACGGCGAGGTGCTGGCGACGCTAGCGGTCGAGGCATGGTTGCAGATGCGATCTGGCAGGTGGCCGTGCGGAGGTCACGTTCGCGGTACACAAGCAGTAGCGTGATTTTACAGCCCTTATGGTGAGGGCATTCAAAGGAGGAAGTATGAAGAACACGTATGCCGCTCCGACGCTCACCACCAGTGGCGACGTCGTGCGCGAAACCCGCAACGGCCAGCAGAAGAGCACCTTCGAAAGCATTCCTCTCAACAAGCGTGTCGCTGCTGGGAGCGTTGGCTTTGATCTGTAGATAGCAGTTCTCCGCGTGGGCACCTGTCAGATCGCATCGCCGAATGGTGAACCCTGCAAACCGAGCGGCCAGGGGAGTTACAGTGAATTGCATTTAGCCGTACACGGTACGAAAGGAGGGGGTATGAAGGACACCTATGTCGCTCCAACGCTGCTGAGCAATGGTCAAGTCGTGTGCGAGACGAGTGGCGGTTGGATCAAGCATGTCATCGACAGCATACCGCTCAACAGGCGCCCCGCGTTCGCGGGGAGCGCCGGCTTTGACCTGTAGCCATGACTGATGGCGCCGGAAGCGGTGGGCGTTTCGAACCGAGGAACAGCCCCGCGACTGTCCGTCAATGCACCGTGAAAGCAGCAGGAGGGTGTGACGAGCGCATGTACCGCCCCGGCGCCATCAGCCTGCCGATGAATTGGGCAAGGCATCAAGTGCGCGGATGCAAGGAGACCTCGGCGCCTACAGTACCCCTCTCATGGCGCTGGCTCTCCTGTAACCAGGATGGCTTGTCACGCCTCAAATAGGGCCGCCGCCGGAACGAAAGGATGCGAGGACCGTTCTTGCGAAACCAGGCGCTGCTCCGATGGGTCATGCGGTCACCTTTGGGAGTGGATCACAATGATCAAGCCGGCGTATCCGCCGACCCACAAGGTCAATCAGGTCGACAGTTACCATGGAGTCCAGATACAGGACCCCTTCCGCTGGCTCGAGGACGACACGAGCCCAGAGCGGATCACGTGGATCGCCGCACAAAATCGCTTGACTCAAGAGTACCTTT
>Ga0184615_10000675_pt1 | contig 18363 bp, 16 predicted proteins | sample PLM4_65_coex_FD_133134 | JGI IMG/M metagenome (GOLD analysis project Ga0184615, IMG submission 133134) | Groundwater sediment microbial communities from an aquifer in East River, Colorado, USA - PLM4_65_coex | ecosystem: Environmental > Terrestrial > Soil > Riparian zone | place: USA: East... | reverse complement strand
TCGAACGACTGGCTGATCCCGCCGCGAAAGAACAGACTCGTGGTGTCGATCAGAGGGAAGATCCCGAGAAACCCCTCGTAACGTTCCTCCTGCCACACCTCGATCGGGCGGCGACCATCCCCGCTGGTGTACAAGGCGAAGCCGCCCACGGTCAGCGGGTCGGTCACGGCGTATGATGCACGAAAGCTTCCGGCCAGCCCCTCGACGCGGATCGAGCGCGTCTGCGGCAGGCCAAGCCCCGTGGCGTCGCGTCCGATGACATCGAGGCCCCCGCGCTGGACGATCCCGAGTCCGCGCACCGTCCACCCCCGCACGAGCGCCTCGCCACCCGCCACCCACCACGTCACGTGCCCGCCCTCCGGATCGAAGAGCAAATCGCGTCGGGCGAGGATTACGGCCTGTGGCATTACCCGGTCGATCAAACCGTCACGATCCCAGAGTCGCGCCACCGAAACCCAGACCCGACGGAAGAGGGAAGGGACCAGCTCCACCGTCAGGGCGGCGTGGAGGCTCTGTCCCGGCCGGAGCGCGCCGTCCTCGTCGAGCCTGGCCGCCACGGCGCGGAGCCGCACGCGCGTCGAGGCCTCGCCGCCCCACGTTGTGCCGGCCGCGACCGCCGGCTGGTAGTCATCGAGGATCATTCCGTCGCCGGTTACCACGCGCTGCTTGCCCACCCTGAGCCACGTCCGCTCGTCCTTCAGCCGCACGAAGGCCTCGTCGACGAATCGATTGCCCTCCCATCGGGCTTCGACGTGTCCGTCGTCGAGGGTCTGTCGGGAAATCTCCCGCGATCCGAGGGTGATCCGGCCCATCACCGCCTCGACGGGTTTGGCGGTCAGCGACGCGGCGAGGTACAAGGCGGGGTGGGGATTCTCCGGCGGGGAGGAGCCGGGGCTCAACAGCTCGAGGTCCTTCACCCATTCCATGCGCCCACTCGCTTGTCCCGTGGCGTGTACCGTCCAGTCCATCTGTTCCGCTCCGGCGGAGCCGCTCAGCGCCACCGCCATCCATCCCACCGTCGCCCAGACCATCCGGCTGCGCCGAACGCCGGCCCCACGCTCACCCTTCATCCAGCAACAGAAGAAGGTCGAGATCCTCGATCACATCCAAGTTCTGAAGCATCTCCTGGGACTCCAGCAGATCGAGATCCAGGTCGGCCACGACTGCCGACGCCGCTTCGTCCTCGGTTTCTCCGCGATCGAGGATGGTCGAGGTGACGACCACGATCGCCGCGAAGGCTGCCGCCGTGGCGGTCCACCGCACCCACGGAGCGATGAAGGGCCGTGCGTGCGTCTCGGTCGGGGCGAGCTTGGCCATGACGCCGGCGGCGAACCGGGGAGACGGTTCCCGGTTTTCGAGGGTGCCGAGCAGGGTCCACGCGCTCTTGAGGCGCTCGGCGACCGCCCGGCACGCGGCGCACCCGGCCAGGTGGCGTTCGACCGATTCGGACTGCGTCTTGAGGTCCTCGGCCAACATCGCTCGGACGGTACTGCACGTGGGGGAATCGGATTGTGTCATCGTCATGTTCGTCCTCTTGAGTTATGAAACCCTCAAGCCGGGAAAAGGTTTCATCATCTGGCATCCTTCGCGTACGGCGCGAGGCGCTTGGCCAGAACCGCTTTCGCCCGGTGGACCCTGAGCTTGGCAGCGGTCACCGAACACCCCAGGATTGCGGCGATTTCCTCGTAACTCAGCTCCTCGTACCGTCTCAGGATGACGGCGAACCGCAGCGTGTCGGGCAGCTCGGCGAGGGCCTGCGCCACCACCCGGCGGAGCTGCCGTTTTTCGGCCGCGACGGACGGATCGTCCGCGGGGTCGGCGACATCGAGGCCCTCGTCTGGCGGGTCGTCCTCGCGGTCGGCCATGTCGCGCGAAAGGCTGAACCAGCGCCGTAGCGCCATGCCCCGCGCGTGATTGGCGCAGAGCCGTCGGGCGATGGTGTACAACCACGTGGAAAACTTGGCCGTGGGCTGATACCGTGGCGCCGCCCGATGCACGCGGACAAACACCTCCTGGGCAAGATCCTCGGCGTCATCGTATGCGCCGAGGTAGCGTCCGATGAGGTTGATCAACGGTCTTTGGTACTTGCCGATTAACATTTCGAACGCGTTTCGATCTCCGGCTTTCACGCGGAGCATCAACTCGACGTCGGGATCGAGGATCGGATCCATGGGGGCCAGGATAGGGAAAACACGCCTGATTGACAAGCCGGGGCGCCGGGCCGCGTTGACAGCCCCGGCATCCCCGGTTACCGTCACACCGGTGACCCTGATAGGCCGGAAACCGAAGAAAGCCAGTCCGTTGCGAACACGACAGAGTAGGCAAGGGTCGACGTGAGAGCGCCGGACGTTCATCGCCTTCGATGGTTTGCCCTGGCTGGCATCGCCGCGATCATGCTGGTGACCGCGTTGGTCGCGCGGATCGGCAGGCAGATTGCGCTGGATGAGTTCGTGGCGCTGTCCGAGAGCAAGAATGTGGCGCTGGTGCAGGTGTTTTCCAACACCGTGTGGCCCCAGGTTGCGCCGTTCGTTGCCGCGGTGTCGGGGCTCTCGGGGAACGCCGTCCGCCTCCATCCGGAGGCCGCACGACTCCATCAGGCGATTCTTGAGTACCTGAACGGTCTGTCCATCCTTCGCGTGCGCATCTACGCGCCGAACGGGGTAATCGTGTTTTCGACCGATGCCACCCAGATCGGGGCCGAACGCGGCACCGATGCCGGGTTTCTCGCCGCGCGGGCAGGATCCGTGTCCAGTGAACTGGTCGGGCGCGGCGAGATCTACCCGGTCGAGGAGGCCATCGACGACCGCACCGTTCTGACGAGCTACGTGCCCATCCGGCGCGGCGGGGCCGTGACGCCCGTCGAAGGCGTGGTTCAGCTCTACTACGATGTCGCGCCTGCGCTTCGCACGATCGAACGGGGTCAGCGCCGCCTCGTCCTGGGGGTCGTCGGAGTCCTGAGCATACTGTCCGCGGCGCTGTTCTTGGTGGTGACGGCCGCCGGTCGCCTGCTTGGCCACCAACGCCTGGAGCTGCAACGCTACGGCGAGGAAATTGGGGACACCCGCGCCATGATCGAGCAGCGGGTCGAGGAGCGCACGCAGGAGCTCCTCACGATCAGCCGGCATCTTGAAGTCGAGGTGCTCAAACACCGGACCGAGGCCGGGGCGCTCGAAGCCCAGATCCTCCATGAGCCGGCGACCGGCCTCCCCTCGCGTGCCCTGCTTCGCGACCGCCTGGAGCAGGCGATCATCCTCGGACACCGTAACGGAGGTTCGGTGGCCTTGCTGGTCATGGAGTGTGGGGCGTCGGATGGGTCGGACCTCGCCTGGGATCGGCGGAAGGTCGATGGGTTTGCCCGACAGGTGGGGGAGCGCATCCGAGGTGTGCTGCGAAAAGCGGACACGGTCGCCCGTTCGGGAGAGCGCGGGTTCGCCGTGCTGTTGGCCGGCGCGGGCGATCGGGCTCACGCCCTGTTTGTCGCGGGCCGGCTCGCCGAGGCGCTCGTCCCGGCGTTCTCGGTCGAGGACGCGACCGTGGAGGTGCCGGTGAGATTCGGGATTGCGATCTTCCCCGACCATGGAGACGACCCCGAACTGCTCATCCATCGGGCGAGTCTGGCGATGTCGGTCGCCCAGCACGCGGGAAGCCGAGCGGTCGTCTACGCTCCGGAGTACGACCAGCGAACCTCGCGTGGCTTCGAGCTGATGAGCCAGCTTCGGTACGGTCTCGAACGGGACGAACTGATCGCCTACTACCAGCCCCAGCTCGATCTCAAAACGTTCGAGGTGGTGGGCGTGGAGGCGCTGGTGCGGTGGCAGCACCCCTACCGCGGGCTCATGTTACCGGGCCACTTTATCACGATGGCGGAACAGACGGGATTGATCAAACCCCTGACGATGCAGGTGCTGAAGACGGCACTCCGCCAAGCCGATAGTTGGCGTCGCGCAGGGCTGGAGATGACGGTTGCCGTGAACCTGTCCGCGTGGATTCTGCAGGACGTCCGGTTTCCGGATGAAGTGGCCGAATTGCTGGGGGCGTTCGGGGTTCCTCCGAGTCGGCTGGAGCTGGAGATTACCGAAAGCGTGATCATGGCGGAACCGATGCGCGCGTTGGAGATCCTGAGCCGGCTGAGCGGCATGGGGATCCGGCTGTCGATCGACGATTTCGGGGCGGGCTACTCGTCGTTGGGGTATTTGCAGCAACTCCCGGTTCAAACGATCAAGATCGACAAGTCCTTTGTCGTCGGCGCCACCAAGAACGCGGACGCGGTGATTCTGCGTTCCACCATTGACCTGGCTCACAACCTGGGCCTCTCCGTGGTGGCGGAGGGCGTTGAGTCGCGCGAGGTCTGGGATTGCCTGGCTGCACTCGGCTGCGATGCGGCCCAGGGATACCACATCAGCCCTCCGGTTCCGTCCGATCAGCTCACCCGCTGGTTGAAGGAGTCGCCGTGGGTCGTGGCTCGGGTGGCGGGGCAGATGGAGTCTCCTCCCTCATAAGCCTGCCTGCGCTGGCAACCCGCCGGCGTCCTATGGTAGCGTCATCGTGGTCCGACTCTAACCAGAAGGGAGAGAACGATGCCGCAAGCCTATGGAATTAGAACGACGGTGAAGGGATCGTACGAGGAGACGATTCCCCGCGTGACCGAGGCGCTCAAGCAAGAAGGGTTCGGGATCCTCACGCAGATCGACGTCAAGGACACGCTCAAGAAGAAGCTCAACGTCGACTTTCCGAAGTACATCATCCTGGGGGCGTGCAACCCGCCGCTCGCGCATAAGGCGCTCTCCGCCGAGACGGAGATCGGATTGCTCCTGCCGTGTAACGTGATCGTTTACGAGGGGACGGACGGGCAGACGGTTGTCGCCGCGCAGGATCCCGACGCGGTGCTCGGGATCGTCGGTAGCCCCGCGCTCGTGTCCGTTGCCAAGGACGCGCGCGAGCGGCTCGTGCGGATGATCGAGTCTTTGAAGAAGTAGAAGCGGTTCCATAACCCGGTGCTGGGCCTTGCTTCGCCAGGCAGAATACGCGCGGAAAGGAGATGAATCCCAATGAAGAAAAACATGGGAACGATTGATCGGATTATCCGAACGGTTATCGCAGTGGTGGTCGCCGCGCTTTACTTCACCGGACAGATCAGCGGTACCGTTGCTATCGTGTTAGGCATCGTCGCCGTGGCTTTCCTGCTGACGAGTCTCGTCAGTTGGTGCCCAACCTACATGCCTTTTGGCCTTTCGACCCGGGAAGAAAGCAAATCGTAGAAGAGATCTGCTCGAGGCCCCGTGTATTTTCAGTCGGAAGCGCGGGGTGTTGGAAGACGTGGAAGGCCGGGTAGGTTTCGAAGGCGGAGGCGCGGGCGGTTGAAGGGCAGTCTTTCCCAGTCGAAGCTGAGCGGTCGGGGACATCCGAGAAACGACTTAGAGAGCGTCCTCTCTTCATCCGAATACGACACATACCTATTAAGTATTACATTCTGTGTGGCCAATCGATACCAAGTCGGAGTGCTCTGGAGTCTGCTGTGTAAGAAGACAGGAGAAGGCATAGTACTCGGCCAGGCTTGAAGTAAGGTTTATCTCAGATTCTGACTCACACGGTTTGCAATTAGACACCGCTGTTTCTTTAAAATGAGTGACGAAGGAGGTCCCATGACAAGCGCTCGATTGATGGTGACCACCACCGTGCTGACGATCTTGGTCGTGGCGGGGAGTGTTCTGGGGCAGCCCACGCACCCGCCTTTAAGCGGCAGGGAGGCCGGAGCATCCCCCGCGGCACCTGACCCTCGAATCTCACTCAACCTCAAGCCGGCTATACAAGAGGTCCTGAAGCAGACGATGCAGGAACATCTGCAGGCCCTCCAATCCATCGTCGCGGCGCTTGCTCAAGAGAACTATGAAAAAGCATCAGCGATCGCACATGAGGAGCTGGGCTTCCCGAAGCACCACCAGGTCATGCAACGGGAGCGTGGCACGCCATTCCCCAAAAAATATCAGGAATTGGCGATTGCCCATCATCAGGCGGCGGAGGACTTGGCCGAAGTCATCCCGACCAAGGAGATGAAGCCGATCTTACAGCAGATGGATCAAACCATGAAGGCCTGTGTGGCCTGTCATCAGGCATACAAGTTATGAAAGAGACGACACTGAGGGTTAGAGGCCCATCCACGCAACGACAGGAAAACCCTTGGCCATAGTGGTCAAGGCAGAGGTGCTGGAGAAAACCTATCAGGCGGGTGACGTGGCCGTCCGTGCCGTCCGCGGCGTGGAGTTTACCATCGAGGCCGGCGCCTTCGTCGCCTTCGTCGGCCCCTCGGGCAGCGGCAAGAGCACGCTGCTCAACATGATCGGCGGGTTGGACAAGCCGAGCGGCGGGCGGCTCACCGTGCTCGACACTGACATCGCGGCGCTCGACCGTCGCGCCGCGGCTGACTTCCGTGGCGCTAACCTGGGATTCATCTTCCAGGACTTCAACCTGATCCCGGTGCTCACGGCCTACGAGAACATCGAGTATCCGCTGCTGATGGTTCAGGACTGGCCGGCGGAAAAGCGCCACGCGCGCGTCACCGAGCTGCTCGACGCCGTGGGAATGGCCGACCAAGCCGACAAGCGCCCGGACCAGCTCTCCGGCGGGCAGAAGCAGCGGGTGGCGGTGGCGCGCGCGCTCGCCACGCAGCCGAAGCTCGTACTGGCCGACGAGCCGACCGCCAACCTCGACCACGACACGGCCTACCGCATCATTGCGCTCATGAAGAAAATGCGCGACGAGTTCGGTACCACGTTCATCTTCTCCACGCACGACCCCAAGATCGTGGGCGAGGCCGAGTTGATCCTCACGCTCGAGGACGGGCGGCTCGTGAACGCTGCGGGAGGTGCGCATGCGTAAGGTCCTCAAGCTCGCCGCGCGCAACCTGGCGCGGTACTGGCGCCGCACGCTGCTCACCGCCGGGCTCATTATCCTCGGCGTCGTCGCCGTGCTGCTGTTCGTCTCGGTCTCCGGCTCCTTCAAGGGCCTCATCGTTGGCCAGATCACCGACTCGATGCTCGGACACGTGCAGGTGCATCGCAAGGGCTATGTCGCGTCGATCGACAACCTGCCGCTCAACCTCAACATGAAACCTGCGGAAGCGCAGCAGGTCGAGCAGGCGCTGAAGGGCATGGACTTGGTCGTCGCGTCATCGCCGCGCCTCAAGTTCGGCGCCATGTTCAGCAATTTCACCGAGACCACCAGCATCCGCCTGAACGGCGTGATCCCGGAGCGCGAGGCGGCGGCTATGCCGATGATGGTCAGTCGCCTGGTGCAGGGCAGCACCGCCAACGGCCTGGTGGAACGCGGCAAGGTGCTCATCCCCGAGATCCTGGCCAAGGGGATGAATCTCAAGGTGGGCGACACCGTGGTGCTCGTGGCGACCAACCTGGACGGCTCGGTCAACGGGAAGACCTTCGTCGTGCAGGGCGTGCTCGGGGACGTCACGGGACCAGGCGGGCGCGACGGCTATCTCCATATCGAGGATGCGCGTGAGTTGCTGCGCATGACGGACGCCGAGGTCAGCGAGATCGCGGTGCGCCTGACGGACCTGGGGCGCCTCGCGCCGGCGAAGGCGCAGCTCGAACAGGCGCTCGCGGAGATCCGCAATCCCCAAGGCCAGCCGGCGCTCGAGGTGCACACCTGGGAGGGGCTGTCGCCGTTCGCCAACATCGCCCACATGATCGATCTCTTGGATCTCTTCGTCCGCATCATGCTGGTGGGCATCGTGCTGATCTCGGTCATGAACGTCATGATGATGGCGGTGTACGAGCGCATCCGCGAGATCGGCACCATCTCGGCCATCGGCACGCCGCCGCGGCGCATCTTGGCGCTGTTCGTCTCCGAGGGTCTGCTCCTCGGACTGATCGGGACGCTGATCGGCACGGCCGTGAGCCTTGGGCTCGTGTATGCCCTAAACCTCTGGCCCGTCCACATCGCCTTCGCGCGCCAGCAGCTCCTGCTCGCCCCCTCGATCGCCGCTACCGACGTCTTGTTGATCGGGGGCATCGTGCTCGCCGTGGCCGTTGCGGCCAGCCTGCAGCCAGCGTGGAAGGCCGCGCGCATGGATCCGATCACCGCCCTGCGCCACGTCTAGAGGACATCGTGCGACGCCCTCCATGCGCCTTCTTGCTCCTCGTCCTGTTCCTGGCGCCGTCCGCCTACGCCCTCGACGGCGACGAGCTGCTTCGAAGAGTGGATCGTAACCTGAACCCCGAGTCCTACGAGGCGTATCGCAAGCTCATCAACATCGAACCGGACGGGCGCCGCAAGGAATATGTCCTCTATACGGTGAAGAAAGGCCGCGATAAGCTGATCGCGCTGTTCCTCGATCCGCCGAGCGAGAAAGGCCGCGCGACCCTGCGTCTCGGCGACAATATGTGGCTCTATATCCCTGGCGTGGGCAAGCCGCTGCGCATCACGAGCTTGCAGTCGGTCGTGGGTGGCGTGTTCAACAATGCCGACATTCTGAATCTGGACTACAGCGTCGAGTACCGTGTCGAGAAGGCCGCCGAGGAGCCAGCCGACTACACGCTCGAGCTCAAGGCCCGCACCGGCGCGGTCGCCTACGATCGCCTGAACATGCGCGTGGACCGCGCGACGCTCACTCCGACCGAGATCGAGGCCTACGCCGCGAGCGGCCTGCTCATCAAGACGCTGCACTTCAAGGACATCAAGGACTTCGGCGGTATCAAACGGCCGTCGGTGATCGAGACCGACAGCCCGCTCTACAAGGGCTATAAGTCGGTCATGCTGTACGCCAAGATCAAGGCGCGCGTGTTCCCGGACGAGGTATTCACCCTGGATTACCTACCGCGCGCGGGCGAGCTGCGCTAGGCGCATGCCCGGCCGGTGGCTTGTCTTCAGCGCGGCCGTCTTCCTCTCCGCATCAGCCGCCGCGGCGGAGGAGTACCGCTTCGACGTCGAGGCGTTCGAGAAAAAGCCGTTCGAGCTCAACGGCTACGCCGAGCTGCGTGCCGAGCGCTCCTGGCTCGACCGCGACGCGGCGCTGTACCAGCTCAACTTCTTCGATCAGGAAGCGCATTCCGCCCTCGACCGCATGACCGGCGCGCTCGAACTCTCCGGCCTTTATCGTCGAGGGATTGCGACCGTTCAGGCGACCGTACACGGAGAGGGGGCGCGCGACGAGTTGGGTTCCGAGGGCGAGACGCGGCTGTACGAGGGGTACCTCACGCTAGAGCCAGCAACCGGCACGCGCGTCGAGGCCGGCAAGCGGGTGCTGCGCTGGGGCAAGGGCTACGCCTGGAACCCCGTGGGTTTCGTCGAGCGCCCCAAGGACCCGAACGACCCGGAGCTGTCGCGCGAGGGCTTCGTCATGCTCGGCGGGAGTTACACGCGCAGCCTCGACGGCGCGCTCAAGACGGTCACCTTCACGCCGCTGCTCGTCCCGACCACGGGCCACCTCAACGAGGGCTTCGGTAGCGGTGAACACGCCAACGCCGCCGCCAGGCTCTCGCTGCTCTATCGCGATACCGACATCGATTTTCTGGTTCTTGGCGCGGGCGCGCGCAGCGCCCGCTATGGTTTGGACTTCGCGCGCAACCTCACCACCAACTTCGAGATCCACGGCGAGTGGGCGCGTATCACCGACGCAACGAAACCGATGCTGAGCGCCAGCGGCGCCGTGACCACGCAGACCGCCGATGCCACGAGCTACCTGCTCGGGGTGCGACATCTCTCGGTGAACGACGCCACGACCATCCTCGAATATTACCGAAACGGCACCGGCTACAGCGAAGCCGAGATGCAGGACTTTTTTCGTTTCGGGCATACTGCCTACGACACGTTTCTCCAGACCGGGACCGACACGGCCTTGCAGCGCGCACGGGACCTTCTCGAAGCCTCCTACGGCCGCCCGACGCCGATGCAGCGGTATCTCTATCTACGCGTCAGCCAGAAGGAGCCCTTCGACATCCTGTATTTCAACCCGGCGGTCGCGAGCATCGTGAACCTCGATGACCACAGCTACTCACTCGCGCCTGAGCTGCTGTACACCGGCGTCACCAACCTCGATCTGCGGTTGCGGTGGTTCCTCTTGCACGGCAACTGGCTCACCGACTTTGGCGAGAAGCAGAACGCGCAGCGCCTCGAGCTCAGGGTGCGATACTACTTTTGAGCAGACGACAGAAAGGGAAGCGGGGAGCTGGCCCAGGTTGAACTGGTCCTGTTTCGAGGACCCCTGCCGACGAACAATCAGGCGGCGGTAAAAATGGTAGGTAAAAAAACGGTAGCCACGAGGGACGGGTAGGGGCCCGGAGGCTCGCTGACCCCTTGATAATCAAGGGTGGCGAGGGGGAGAATCGAACCCCCGACATAAAGCTTTTCAGTCCTTGTGGTCATTAAACAAACCGCTTCGAGGCTCCGCTTAGCGGCGTTTCGCCATCAGTGCGCGAAGCGCCGCCAGGATCTCCGCCGGTCGCGGTGGGCAGCCGGGAATCTTCACGTCCACCGGGAGGTGCCGATCCACCGGGCCGGTGACGGCGTAACTCCCCTTGAACGCGCCGCAGTCGATCGCGCAGTCGCCGAGTGCGATCACCAGCTTGGGGTCGGGTGTGGACTTGTACGCGTCTTTGAGCGCCCGCTCCATATTGCAGGTGACGGGCCCGGTGACCACCAGCGCGTCGGCGTGGCGGGGCGACGCGGCGATGTGGACGCCGAAGCGCTCGATGTCGTAGACGGCGTTCGCCAGCGCGTTCATCTCCATTTCACACGCGTTGCACGAGCCGGTGTCCACCTCGCGGATCGTGAGCGAGTTGCGGAACGGCGCGGCCTTCTCCTTGGTCTCGTCGGTCATCTGAGGCACGGGAGCCGTCGATTGAGGATAGCGCCCCGTGACCACGCCGGTTTTCAGACTCTTTTTGACGATTCGGAACATCGCGTCTCCTTCTACAAATCGGTGCCCGCGTATGAGAGGTTGAAACTCTTGTTGATTAGCGGGAAGTCCGGGATGATGTTGCCCAGGACGGCGAACTGGATCGCGGGCCAGTTGACGAACGAGGGGTCGCGGACCTTGCATCGGTGGATCGCCCCGTTCTCGCCGGCCATGATGTAGTAGAGGATCTCGCCCCGCCACCCTTCCACGGCCGACAGCGACCAGCGCCCCGCCTCGGGCGGGGCCGGGATCGGCGCACGGACGTCGCCCGCGGGGAGGCGCTCGCGCACCTGCCGGATCAGCTTGATGGATTCCTTCACCTCCTCGATGCGGATGCGCATCCGCGCGCGGACGTCGCCGTAATTGAAGACCGGGACCCGAAAGATCAGGTCCTGGTAGGCGGCGAACGGGCGGTCGCGGCGGACGTCGCGGTCGATGTTGGAGGCCCGCCCCACCACGCCCATCACCCCGTGGTCCCACGCGGTCTGCTCGGAGAGCGTCCCCGTGCTTTCGAGCCGGTCGGTGAGCGAGGCGTTCCCGAACACGATGGCGGAGAGCTCGCTGAAGTCCTTGTCGATGGCGTCCATCTCGCGGACGACTTCGTCGATCTGCGCAGGGCTGAGGTCGATCGCGCTCCCGCCCACGACGTTCACGCCGCGCAAGAATCGGCTCCCGGTCAGCCGGTCGTTGAGTTGCATCACGCGTTCCTTGATCCGTCCGCCGTGGGCGAGCGCCAGGGCGTAGGCGGCGTCGTTGCAAATCGCGCCCACGTCGCCGATGTGGTTGTGGATACGCTCCAACTCCAGGAACAGCGTGCGGAGGTAGCGCGCCCGCGGCGGGACGGCGATGTCCATCAGCCGCTCCACGGCCTCGCAGTAGGCGAGGCCGTGGCCGAACGACGTGTCGCCCGACACCTTCTCGGCGAGCGAGACGCCGTCGGCAAGTGTGAGGTTTTCGAAGAGCTTCTCGACGCCGCGGTGCTTCCAGAAATGGCGGAGTTCGAGTTGCATGATGGGCTCGCCCGCGACCGAGAACCGGAAATGGCCCGGCTCGATGATCCCGGCGTGGATGGGGCCCACCGGGACCTCGAACACGCCTTCGCCCTCGATCCGGCGAAAGTGGTATTCCCCCTGCTGACGTCCCATGACGTGATCCCAGGCAAAGTCTTTCTTCAGCGGGTGGGTGCCCTTGGGCCAGTGCTCGTGGCGGACGAGGCGGCGCAGGTCGGGGTGCCCTTCCGGGATCAGACCGAACAGGTCGCGGATCTCGCGCTCGTACCACTTCGCGGCGTGGATGCGGGGGGTGATCGACGGGAAGAGCCGGTCGCCGTCGGGAAGCTCGGTCAGCAAAATAAGCCACGCGCCGCGCCCGGCGAGCGAGAACAGATAGTAGATCTGAGAACGGGCCGCCATCGGCCGGAGATCCACGGCCCACTGCAACGACAGCGTGCCACGAAACTCCGCCGTGCTGTGGATATAGTGCGCCACCGTCGGAATGGCCTCTTTGGCCACGCTGACGACGGGGATATCTTGAACACGGCCGACACCCGCGATGTGGTGTTCAAAGACTTTGACGATTTGTTGTGCTACCGCGTCCGCGTCATTCACCAGTCACCTCACTTCACTGTAATGATTGCGACCGCCATGCCCATCAACTCCCTGAGAGGCCAGGGAATCGTCACCCCCAACACCACGAGGGCCCCGATGCTGAGAGCGAATGGAAGATGGCTCAGTCCAAGTTTCTCGCCTCGCGGGACCCCTTCGGGGGGATCTCCCCAGACCATGCCCGCCACCCGGTAGATCAACCCTCCAAACACCACGACCGCGATGACCAGGAAGCTGGTGACGAGCACGAGGTTGCGGACTTCGTCTGCGATCGTGATGGTCAGAAATCGACCGAGATGGATTGAGTCGGTGGCGTACACGCGCGTCCCCAGGGCCGCCAGGACCGAGAATTCGCTGGCGAACATGGCCAGCGGCGGCATGCCCACCAGCGCCAGGGCTGCGATCAAGAAGGCGGTGGCGGTCCAGGGTTGAGCCTTGAGCAGCCCGCGCACGCCGTCGATATCCCGCGTCCCGAACCGAATCTGAATATTCCCGGCGGCAAAGAACGCGAGGGATTTGGAGAAGGCGTGGTTGATCAGGTGGAACAGGGCCCCGAAGGTTCCGACCCCGCCGACTCCAAACCCGATGGCCGCAATGCCCATGTGCTCGATGCTCGAATACGCGAACAGCCGCTTATAGTCGCGCTGAACGAGAATGAACAGCGCGGAGACCACGAAGGACAGGAACCCGAACGTGATCAAGAGATTGCCGGCGTACCCCGGGGAGACGACGGCATCGACGACGAGCTTGCTCCTGAGAATGGCATAGAAGGCGACGGTTTCCAAGACGCCGGCCAGCATCGCGGTGACGGGCGCCGGCGCCTCCCCGTAGGCTCCGGGAATCCAGGTGTGCATGGGAACCAGGCCGATCTTGGTCCCATACCCGACCAGGATGAACACGAACGCCAGCTTGACGACGTGTGGATCGAGCCGGCCGGCGACCGCCAACAATTCGGTGATGTTGAGCGCCGCGCTGACGTCTCCCAAGGCCCGGACGGAGGATGAGTACATCAAGACGGTTCCGAACAGGGCCAGGGCAATGCCCACCGAACAGAGGATCAGGTACTTCCAGCCGGCTTCGAGCGAGGCCTTTCGTCTGAAAAAGTTGATCAGAAACGTGGTTGCCAGGGTGGTGGCCTCGATCGCCACCCAGAGAATACCGAGGCTGTTGGCCAGGGTGGCCACGATCATGGCAAACATAAAGAGATGAAAGAGCGAGAAATACCGCTTCACCATGGGAGCAGTGATGGTTCCCTGAGCCAGGTAATGATCGAAGTACTCCCAGGCGTAAAGCGAGGAGGTGAAGCCGATCATGGTGATGACGAGGAGGACGACGCTCGCCAGAGCATCCACATGCACGAGGTCATCGTAGGCGAGGAAGCTCCCATCGCGCAGAACCCGGGACATCACAAGGGCTTGAGCGCCTCCCAGTAACGTCATCGCCGCAAAATTGACTCGGTATAACGCTTTCGGGGTTCGAAGTCCCAGGCTGAGCAGACTTGCTCCAAGAGGGATCATGAAGAGCAGGGTGACGGAGATCATGGAATCTTCACCGCTGCCTCTGCGCCGAAGAGCGCGACCATGGGGATGAACAGCTCACGCAGAAAACCGGGCATGTAAAACCCGAGCGAGCTCAGCGCCACGATGTTGATGATTAAGGCCGAGGTGGTGAAACGCCGAGTCGAGCCAGCCACGTGTTGGCCGGCTTCAAGAGACTCGCCCAGGATCATCGGCAACACCTGAGCGAGCAACGTGGCAAACGCGAGGGCCAAAAGGCCCAAGAACACGACGGCGATCCACGGGTGCCGCTGATACGTTGCGGTGACGATCAGCACTTCGCTGATGAACAGCCCGAACGGCGGCATTCCCGAGAGCGCGATGGCCGCCGCCAGCATCCCACCGCCGGCGGCCGGGTCCTGCCTGAGCAGGCCGGTGACCCGTTCCGTCACCTTGTGCCCGTGTCGCAGCAAGACTAAGCCCGCGGCGTAAAACGCGGTGGACTTCGCCAGGGCGTGGTTGAGCATGTGGAAGAAGCCGCCGAACACGCCGGCCGGTCCACCGATGCCGAACCCGACGAGGGCAATCCCCACGTGCTCGATGCTCGAGTACGCGAAGAGCCGCTTGTAGTCGCGCTGGATCAGCATGAAGACGGCGGCGACGGTGATCGACAAGAGGCCGAGTCCGATCACGATCGGCGCGGTGAAGGCCGCACCCACCGCCTGGTCCACGATGTTCTTCAGCCGCAGCACCGCGTACAGGGCGATGTTCAGCATGAGAGCCGAGAGCATTGCGCTGATGGGCGTGGGCGCTTCGGCGTGTGCATCAGGCAGCCAGGTGTGCATGGGGGCCACCCCGGCTTTGGTCCCATACCCGATCAAGACAAAGACGAAGGCCAGCTTGAGGGTGGTCGGGTCCAGCGTCGGGGCGACCCGGTGGAGTGCGCTCCAGCTCAAGGCTTCCATGCTCACGCCGAGCACGTGCTCGGCGGCGTAGTACACCAGCACCGTGCCGAATAACGCGAGTGCGATGCCGATGAAGCTCAAGATGATGTAGTTCCATCCCGCTTCCAGGGCGGCCTTGGTCCGCTCGAACCCCACCAGAAGCGCTGCGGCAAGCGTGGAACCCTCGACCGCGATCCACATGAGGGCGATATTGTCAATGCTGGCGGCCACCAACATCGCCCAGAGGTACAGGTTCAACAGGCAGAAGAACAACCGGTATCGCCGGTACCCCAGATGGCCGCGCGCGTGTTCTTCCCCCATGTACCCGAGGGCGTAGATCAGTCCCGTCCCGCCCACGATGGCCAGCATGAGGGTCATGAAGGCGCCGAGCGCGTCGACACGCAGGAGGTGTCCAACCACGATGTCGTTTCCGGAGGCGACATGCCCGACCACGAGCCCCATCGCGACCAGAAGAACGGCCACGAGCGTGCCTTGAAGCCATTCCATCGCTTGTCTGGCGGGCGTAACGAGACTCAACAGGCCTGCAAGGAGCGGAGCGAGCGTGAGGACGACCAAGGCGGCGCCCGCGGTCATTCCTTCAATCCAGTGAGTTTGCTCACATCCACGCTGTCGAAGGCATCTTGGAGTCGATGAGTGTAGATTCCGATGATCAGGCCGGCCACCAGCACGTCGAAGAACACGCCAAGTTCCACGATCAGCGGCATCCCGTATGCGGCGGCGGTTGCCCCAAGGAACAGACCGTTCTCAACCATCAAGAACCCCACGACCTGTGTGACGGCCTTTTTCCGAGCGATCATGGTGAAGAACCCGATCAGCACGATCGCGAGCGCAACGGCCAGGGAATCTTTGGTGAGAAGAAACCCCAGGCTGGCCACGGGTTCGGTGACGGAAAAGGCCAGGATGACCAGGGCGCCGCAGATCAAGAGAGAAGGAGGAATATTGATCACGAAGGCCACTTCGCGCTGGACGTTCAGTCGCTCGATGACCTTCTTCAAGATCATCGGGATGATGATGGCCTTGATCAGAATCGTGAGCCCTGCGGCGACGTAGATGTGGTGGATGCCGGTCAAGAAGGCCACCAAGGCCGCCGTGACCGCCAAAAAGACGGACTGGACGGCGAAGAGATCCACGCACGCGGAGAGCCGACGTTGCGCCACGATGGCGAACGAGGTGACCAACAACATCATGGAGCACACGTTCACCATTTGGGAACCAAGGTCGGCACGCAACATCGTCATGGTCATGGTGTTCCCCGCAAGATATAGAAAAACACGAGGGCCAACAGCGAGAGGATGAACGCGACCCCCAGCAGGTCCGTGAGGCGAAACAACCGAAGCTTGGCGAACATGGATTCGATCAGGCCTACGAGCAGTGCGAGTGCGGAAATTTTGACCAGCCAGACGCCCAGCCCGATGGCCATACTCGCCGGATCCGGCTCAATGGCGATTCCCCAGGGGGCGAAGATGTTGCTCAAGAGGGTGAACATCAGAAGCAACTTCATGGCGGCGGCCCACTCGACCAAGGCCAGGTATCGCCCCGAGTATTCAAGCACCATGGCCTCGTGGATCATGGTGAGTTCTAGATGGGTGGCGGGATTGTCCACGGGGACGCGGCCGGTTTCCGCCAGGGCGACGATGAACAGGGCCGCCAGCGCCATGAGGTGGGGGGGCGGATCGGTGACGATGCCCTGGAGCAGCGCCGTGTTGTGGACGATCGTGCTCACGTTCGTGGATCCGGCGGTGAGGCCCACCGCAAAAATGGAGAGCATCATGGCGGGCTCGGTCAACGAGAAGACGATGGCTTCCCGGCTGCTTCCCATTCCCCCGAAGGGGGAGCCGGCGTCCATTCCGGCCAACATCAGAAAGAAGGTTCCCACGGTCAACAACGACACCACGGTGATGACGTCGCCGGCAAAGCTCAACGGCACTCGCGAAAGGAAAATGGGCACCAACAAGCTGGCCGCCAGCGTGGAGGCGAACAGAATGTAGGGAGTCGCCGTGAAGATCCACGACGTGGTGGTCGAGACGACCACCCCTTTTTTGAACAGCTTGGCCAGGTCCGAGTAGGGTTGCAGCACACGTGCCCCGCGCCGGCATTGCAGGCGAGCCTTGACCTTGCGGATGAGTCCCACCACGAAGGGCGAGACGGCGAGGATGATGAGGGTCTGGATGACGGTCTGTATGAGGGCGATAGCCGCCGATTGGAGCATCGTCATTGACCGTCCGCCGAGGAGCCTGTCCGAGTCTTGGGATGTTGGAGCCCGTTCAGGAATGGCCAGATGCAAGGCGCCGCAAGGGAACCCCCCGGAGCGTACTGGGTCGTACGTGAGGAGGGATTCCCGCCGCGGCAACGCCGCAGATGGCCGTTCCTGGACGGGCTCATGGACGGGCTCCTAGCCGACCCATAGCAGTAACGCAATCAACGTCAGAAAGATGTACGCGAGATACAAGTGCAGGCTTCCCGTCTGCACGACGCGGAGACGGTTGGCCAGCGTGTTGAAGACCCATACCACGGGATCGTAGAGGTATCGTTGAAACGTGGGTTCAATGTGGACCTCAAACCGCATCCGTTTGGCGAAGTAGCGGGACTCCTCCAGCATTTCCTTCTCAACCTTGACGGTCGGTCGGTAGATCGTGCTGAAGACCTGACGGATCGGCTGGGCAAATCCGGTGGCCGTGTACTCCATTCGTGGTTTGAGATTGATGCCGCAGCCCCACGTTTTATAGAGTCGTCGCTTCAACTTTCCCGCGATGAGCACCACGCCGAGGAGGACCAACGGAATGGTCATCGCCAGGAGGAGCATCAGCACGGGTGTGGAGATGCTGGCAAATTCCGGCCCCATGGGCGTGAGCGTCCACCCGCCTTCGGAGACCACGCTCTGAGTGAGCTGGGCGCCCGTAAATGGAGCGGTCACTTTGTCGATCATCGGAATGACCACCATCGGAGCGAGCCCGAGCGCCACGCACGCGGCGGCGAGCGTCCCCATCCCGATGCGCATGGGCATCGGAACCTCCTGGGCGTGCTGGGCGTGGTGGCTGCGGGGCATGGCTAAGAACGAGATCCCGAACGCCTTGGCGAAACAGGCAACGGCCAGAGCCCCGGTGAGCGCCAGCATGGCCGCGCCGATGGGAATCAAGATCTTCATCAGGGGATCGGGAAGCATGAAACTGAGAAAGAGGCTCTGGAACGTCAACCATTCGCTGACGAACCCATTGGTGGGGGGGAGGGCCGAGATCGAAATCGCTCCCACGAGGAAGAAGAATGCCGTCCACGGCATGGTGCGGATCAGCCCGCCGTATTCCTCCATGTTCCTCGTGTGGGTGGCGTAGAGTAAGGACCCGGCTCCCATGAACAGGAGTCCCTTGAACATGGCGTGGTTCATGGTGTGG
>Ga0184615_10000674_pt1 | contig 18371 bp, 17 predicted proteins | sample PLM4_65_coex_FD_133134 | JGI IMG/M metagenome (GOLD analysis project Ga0184615, IMG submission 133134) | Groundwater sediment microbial communities from an aquifer in East River, Colorado, USA - PLM4_65_coex | ecosystem: Environmental > Terrestrial > Soil > Riparian zone | place: USA: East... | reverse complement strand
TGGAACGGCGCATTCGCGATCTGGAGGCCGGGCTGCAGCAGCGCGAGGCGCTGCTCGAAGCGGCCTTCGCCTCCTCCTACGACGGCCTCGCGATCCTCTCGCCGGAGGGGGTCTTTCTGGAGATCAACGACGCCTGGGCGCGTCTGACCGGGACCGAGCGCAGCGAGTGGATCGGGCGACACCTGGACGAGATGCAGCGCAGGCCCGGCATCCCACGCCGCTCCGCGACCCGCCAGGTGATGGCCGGCTCGTGGCCCGCGACGACGCTCGTCAATGCGCGCGACGGCGAGTCCGTGCTGATCACGGCCAGCCCGCATCTCGGCCCGAACGGCGAAGTGCTGCAGATCGTGCTGAACCTGCGCAACATCACGCGCCTCAATCACCTGAAGTACCAGCTCGAGCGCGATCGCGGCGAGTCGAAGGTCGCCTCGGTCGCGCAGCGGCGCGCCGAGTACCTCGGATCGCGTCTGCGCGCGGCGGGGCTCACCGACGTGATCTGCGAGAGCGCGCTGTTCTCGGACGTCCTGCTCACTGCGGCCGAGATCGCCGAGTTCGACTCGACGGTGCTGCTCTACGGCGAGACCGGCACGGGCAAGGGCGTGGTCGCGCGCTTGCTGCATCGCCTCTCGCGGCGAGCCGACAAGCCCTTCATCGAGGTGAACTGCGGGGCGTTGCCCGAGAGCCTGGTCGAGTCGGAGCTCTTCGGGTACGAGCCGGGCGCGTTCACGGGCGCCCTGCGCGGCGGGAAGAAGGGCCAGTTCGAGATCGCAGACGGCGGAACGATCTTCCTCGACGAGATCGGCGAGCTGCCCATCGCTTCGCAGGCAAAACTTCTGGCCGTGCTCGAGGACAAGATCGTGCGCCGCGTTGGCGGAACGTCCTCCCGAAGGGTGGACGTGCGGATCGTCTGCGCGACCAATCGCGATCTGCGCGAGCTCGTCGCCGCGGGCCGCTTCCGCGAAGACCTGCACTATCGGCTCGAAGTCATCCCGCTCGTGATTCCCCCGCTGCGCGAGCGCCCGGAAGACGTGAAGGCGCTGACCTACGCATTTCTGGAGCGCATGAACCGCCAGTTCGGGCGCAGCCACGCGCTCTCGCTCGAGGCCGTATCCGCGCTGATGCGCCACGACTGGCCCGGCAACGTGCGCGAGCTGCGCAACCTGCTCGAGCGCCTGGTGACGGTCACGCGCGCGCAGGAGATCGGACTCGACGACCTGCCCGAGCACGTGCGCCGGCTCGTGCCGCGCTCGTCGCTCGCCGACGAGGGCGGAGCGGAGCTGGACGCCGAGAGCGCCGACCGCGTCGCCTACCGCGCGCGCGTCGAGGCGCTCGAGCGCAAGCTCCTGAACCACTACGCGAGCCTCTCGCGCTCGACGTACGAGCTGGCCGAGCGCACCGGCCTGCACCAGTCGTCGGTCGTGCGGAAGCTCAAGAAGTACGGCATCCGCGTGCGCGGAGCCGGAGACTGAGCCTCAGGCGCGAGCGCGCCCGAAGGTGGCGAAGATCGCGTCGTAGTTCTCGCGCATGCGGTCCGGCTCGATGCCGGCGTTCGGCGCGTAGAGCACGATCAGCGGCGCCACCTCCCGCCAGCGCGCGAGCGCGGCGCGCGCATCGTCGGGATCGCCCGCGATCGCCATCTCGTCGAGCAGCCAATCCGGCACGGCCTCGCCCGCGGCCGGGATGTCGCCGCGCCGCATCGCCGCCTGGCACGCGCGCCCGACCTCGCGCGCGTCGTGCAGGTCGAGGATCGTGTGGTAGAGCTCGGTCGACAGGTAGAAGCCGAGCTGCTGCTTCGCTTCTCGCCGTGCGCGCGCGCGGTCGGCGTCGATCGAGGTGACCACGATCGGGATCAGCGCGCACGCCGTGGCCGCCCGTCCCGCGCTCTCGGCGGCGCTCGCCAACGTCGGCAGCGTGACCTCGCGGTGCCAGCGGCGCGTCGCGAGCGGGTGGCCGAGCAGCCCGTCGGCGGCGCGTCCCGCCGCGGCGACCATGCCGCGATTCACGGCCGCGACCCAGACGGGGATCTGCGCGCGCGCGGCGTTGGGCCGCGCGAACGCGGGGATGCGAAGCTTCCAGTGCTTGCCCGAGAACGCGAACCCGCCGCCGCCGGTGGCGGCGAACGCCGCGCGCACGAGCTGGCAGAGCTCCTCCATGCGTTCGGCCGGCGCCGCGAACGGAACGCCCCACCATTCCTCGTTCATGCGCTTCGTCGCGCTGCCGAGTCCGAGGATCATGCGGCCCCCGGAGAGCTCGTCGAGGTCGAGCGCCGCGATCGCGTGCAGAAGCGGCGAGCGCGTGAACGCGTTCGCGATGCCGGTGCCGATGCGGATGCGCGTGGTCGCGGCGGCGACCGCCGCCAGACGCACGAACGCGTGGCGATGGAAGAACTCCCACTCGAGCGCGAGGTCGAAGCCCGCCGCCTCGGCGCGGCGCGCGAGCTCCACCTCCTCGCGCGCGCTCGCGCCGGTCAGCATGAGGCCCAAGCCCGACTCGTGGTTCGACTGCTCGCTCACGCGCTGCCTCCCTTGCAATCTCGCGGCCAGCCCGCGCTGCGACCGGCCTGTTGCTTGCAATAGCATGCCGCGAAAGGAGCAACGCGATGCGCTTCGGCTTCGTCTCGTACAACACCGAGTACGGCATCCGTCCCGACGTCGCCGCCAGGGCGGCCGAGGAGCGCGGCTTCGAGTCGATCTGGTTCCCGGATCACACGCACATCCCGGTGAGCCGCGAGACCCCGTTTCCGCTCGGCGGTGAGCTGCCCCGGCAGTACAAGCACTTCATGGATCCGTTCGTGTCGATGATGGCCGCGGCCGGGGCGACCTCGCGAATCAAGATCGGGTCGGGGGTGTGCCTGCTGATCGAGCGTGACCCGATCATCGTCGCGAAGTCGATCGCGACCCTCGACGTGCTCTCCAACGGACGCATCCTGTTCGGTGTCGGCGGCGGCTGGAACCGCGAAGAGATGGCCAATCACGGCACGCGCCTCGAGGATCGCTGGCGCGTGCTGCGCGAGCGAGTCGCGGCGGTCAAGGCGATCTGGACCCAGGAGGAAGCGAGCTACCACGGCGAGTTCGTGAACTTCGATGGCATCTGGTGCTGGCCGAAGCCGCTGCAGCGGCCGCATCCGCCGGTCTTCCTGGGCGCGGTCAGCGGCGCCGGGCTGAAGCGCGTCGTCGACTACTGCGACGGCTGGCTGCTGGTCGATCCGCGCGACGGCGCGCTCCAGCGAGCCCGCGAAGAGCTGAAGAAGCGCGCCAGCGAGGCCGGACGCGACGCCGTCTCGATTCCAGTCACGATCTTCTGCGGAGTCGAGCTGACGCCACAGGTCCTCGACGAGTACGCCGCCGCGGGCGTCGCGCGCGTCGTCCAGTTCCTGCCGCCGGAAGCGCCCGACGCCGCGATCAAGATGATGGACGGCAGCGCGCGCCTCGCCGAGCGCTACGCCGACGCGTGACGCAGCTCCGCCAGGATCCTCCGGCGCATGTACCACGCGTGCGCGTTCAGCCAGAGCCCCCAGATCAGCATCGGCATGTAGAAGGCCAGCACACCGTGATAGGCGAACGGGCCGCTGTGCGCGAACGCGGGCCCGCCCGCGCAGACGAGCAGCACGGCGCCGACCAGTGAAGCTCTCGAGACCCACCTCGGAATCATCGGGTCCGGTCCGTCCTCGCCGAGCGCGACGATGGCGGTCGCCACCATCTGCAGCGACAGGAACACCCAGCCGAGCAGAAAGCCGAGCCAGGCGACGTCGTTCAGCGCGACGATCACGTCGGCGTGCGCGTCCGGTCGGTACGCCGCGCCGATCCAGAAGCCGGCATTCAGGAACACGATCAGCGCGATCAGGATGCCGCTCACGGCGGTCGTGATCGACCACAACGGCCGCGCGCCTTCCAGGTCCGCCAGGATGAGCCCGAACTGGATCGAGCCGATCACGAGGAAGGCGCACGCGACGATCAGGATGGAGTTCCCGAGCAGCATTCCGTCGCGGTGCGTCACGACGAAGAACTCCTTCGTCGCGGCCGCGTCCAGGTCCGCCGCCGCCGGGAGCCAGAAGTGCGCGAGCCCGAGCCATCCGAGCGCGATCAGGACGCTGAAGATCGGCTCGCACCAGAGTCCGAACAGCTCTTGTCGGAGCTTGCTGCGTCGGGACGTGCTCATCGCCCTTCGCCTGATGCAATCGCGCCGCCAGGCCGGAGACCTCGATTCGCCGCTCCGACCGGCACGAAATGAGTCGATAGCGACGTAGCGCGAGTCGAAGTCGACGTCGGCGCACCCGAAGACTCGCGCAGCACGGCTCCGTCCTAGGGCACACTCCCTGCACGGGAGACGGCCGAGGGAGCAGCGCGATGTTTCGAGACGCGGATACGGCCTTTCACACGCCGGCCGTGGTCCCGTCCGATTGGGCGGAGACGAGCTTCTTCTACTGCTACGTGCCGGAGCAGCGCGTCATCGCCTGGGTCTACCTGATGGCCCGGCCCGGGGTCGGCGCGATCAAGGCGGACGTCGAGATCAACGGCGATCTCTCGCTCGATCCGTGGGGCGCCTGGTACAGCGACAACCAGAACCATCTCCCGCTTCCCGCGCGGCTCGAGTCCTTCGACCTGCCGAACGGTCTGTCGCTGCGCGCGCACTCGATCCGCAACTACCGCATCGACTACGTCGGGATCGATCGCACCGAGCTCCACCTCGACGTCGCCGGTCTGATGGATCCGTTCGACATCCACGATCCGGCCATGGACCCGCTGGCGGTCGCCGATCCCTCGCGGCGCGGCGAAGGTTGGGAGTTCGGCAAGTCCTACGCGAATCACTTCGACATGACCTGCCGGGTGTCCGGCAGTCTGAAGGTGCGCGGGCGCGCCTACGACGTGAGCTGCGTCTCGACCATGGACCACAGCTGGGGACCGCGTCCCGAGCGCGAGCAGGGCCCGATGGCGTGGCTGAACGCGCACTTCGGCGAGGACTACGCGCTGCAGGCGATCTGGCGCTTCGAGCCGAGCGCCAAGCCCGACAAGCAGTTCCAGCTCGCGCACGGCTACGCGCTGATCGACGGCCGCGTGCGCGGCGTGAAGGCGGGGTCGCTGGTCGCGCACCGGCTCGGGCGCTGGCCGCTCGGCTACGAGCTGACCTTGATCGACATCGACGATCGCGTGCACAGCGCGTACGGCTCGCCGCTCAGCATGCACATGTGGCCGGTGTACGGCTGCTCGTCGGTCCCGACCGGACTCCTGCGCTGGCACGCAGGCGCGCGCGTCGGCTTCGGCACGTCGCAGGAGAACCACACGCACGACCGCGAGACCGGAGCGCAGCTGCGCGACTCTTCGGGATAGCCCGTGGAGCCGGACGACCTCGAGCCGCGCGTCCGACACATCTTCGACCGCAAGCTCGTGCGGCGCGGCACCGGGCCCTACTCCGCGCGCACCGATGCAGAGGTGGACCGCGCGCTGCGCCGTCTGTTCGCGGCCGAGGGCCTCGGGGGTGTGCGCATCGAGGGCTTGAAGCGAATGGCGGGCGGCGCCTCGAAGGAGCAGTTCGCCTTCAGCTTGCAGCACGACGCCGCGCCCGTTCCCGAGCGCCTGGTGCTGCGCATGGATCCGCTGGAGAGCATCGCCGAAACCTGCCGCCTGCGAGAAGCGCAGATCCTGCGCGCGATGCGGGGCGTCGTTCCGGTGCCGCGCGTGCGCTTCGTCGATCCGGAAGGCGAGCACCTGGGCCAGCCGGGTCTGATCACCACCTTCGTGTCGGGCGTGACGAAGCCGACCGACGTCGACTCGGCCAGCGTCTCGGGCGTCGGCGCGCGCTTCGGCGCACGCTGGGCGGGTCGGCTCGCGCCGCAGTTCCTTCGGCACCTGGTCGCGATTCACGACTTCCCTTGGCGCCGCTCCGACCTCGACGCATTCGCGGCGCCCAGTGCGGGCACGCGCCAGGCGGCGATCCGGCAGGTGAGCTGGTGGGCGCGGGTCTGGCGCGACGACCGCACCGAGCCGGTTCCGCTCATCACCTGGACGGAGTGCTGGCTGCGCGAGCACGCGCCGATCTGCGACGAGCCGGTGGTCGTGCACGGGGACTATCGGATGGGGAACTTCATGTTCGAGGAGCCCAGCGGCGAGATCAGCGCGGTGCTCGACTGGGAGCTCGCGCATCTCGGCGACTTCCACGCCGATCTCGGTTGGGCCACCCAGCGGCTGTTCGGCGGCTGGGACGAGCGCGGTGGATTCCTGGTCGGCGGACTGCTCTCGCGCGAAGCGTTCCTCGAGCAGTACCAGAAGCTATCGGGCCGGGTGATCGATCCCGAGAAGCTGCATTACTACGAGGTGCTGGGCGCCTGGAAGTGCGCCGTGATGCAGCTCGGTCCCGGAGTCCGTGTTCCGCTCGAGGGCAACAGCCATCAGGATCTGGTGCTGACCTGGCTCGCGAGCGCGGGCTCGGTGCTTCTCGCCGACATCGTCTCGCTCATGCGGAGGAAGTGAGATTGCTGCCGAGCATCGAGCTGCGCATCCAGAACCTGATCAAGGCGCTCTCGCAGGTCGTGCTGCCCGCCATCGATCCGGGCAATGCGCTCGCGCGCGAGCAGGCGCAGCTCGTGATCGGGCATCTGCAGCTGATCGCGGTGCAATGGGACAAGGCGTTGCCGTTCGAGGCGCAGTCGCTCGCGGCCCTGCGCGAGCTCGGCCAGCGGCTCGCAAGCGCAGCGGAGGGGGGAAGCGCGACGGTGCAAGCGGCCGCGCAGCTCCGCGAGGCTCTCGCGGTCCGCGAGGACGGCGCCGCGCTGGGCAGCGCCATCGATTCACTGATCCGGGCGGCGAGCGCGGACGGCGCTGCGGGATTCCGCGCGCAGCTCGACCAGGCGGTGCTCGAGCACGGCGCGCTCCAGGCCTGGCGCGAGCGCGTCTGGTTCGCGGGCAACGGACTCGACCCGGACCCGAGCGCGCTACCCTCGATCGACGAGATGCTGGGAGGCGCCCGGCCGCCGCGCCCCGCTTGAGGCGAAATCGAATCCCCGATCGGCTTCGACTCGGCCGCGGGCGCGATTCGCCGCCAGGACGGCGGCACGGACCTTGCGAATCCTGACCGCGAGGAGTGCGTGTGCTGCGTCGCTGGCTCGGAAGATCCGAACAGACGGCCCATCGGGTCGCCCTCCGTCCGGGTGACTGTTCGATCGAGGTCGCGCCGGAGCTGACGGTGCTCGAGGCCGCGCTCCGGCAGGGCGTGCCGTTCCCGCACAGCTGCCGGGTCGGCACGTGCGGCACGTGCAAGTGTCGGCTCGTCTCGGGCAAGGTGACCGAGCTGTCGGACAAGGCCTACGTGCTCTCGGGCGAGGAGATTCGCGCCGGCTTCGTGCTCGCTTGCCAGAGCCTCGCGCGCACGGACCTCGAGCTCGAGCTTCCCGCGCCGCTGCGCCTGCACGACCCGGCGCAGCCCGCGATCGTGCACACCGCCGGAACGATCGCCGCGCTGCGCCCGCTGACGCACGACATCCTGGAGCTCGTGGTCGACGTCGACCAGCCGGTCTCGTACCGCGCCGGGCAGTACGTCGAGATCTTCGTTCCGGGCGTCGTCGAAGACGACGAGCGCGAGACGCGCAGCTACTCGTTCGCGAGCGCACCGGGCGCGGAGCCGACGAAGCGCGTCTCGTTCTACGTCCGCCTCGTGCCGGGCGGCGAGTTCACGGGCTGGCTGTTTCGCGAGGCGAAGGCGGGGCAACGTCTCGAGGGACACGGACCCTACGGAGACTTCTGGCTGCGGCCGGACACTGCCCCGATCCTGTGTATGGCAGGCGGAAGCGGTCTGGCGCCGATCAAGGCGATCCTCGAACAGGCGGCGAGCGAAGGCGTCGAGCGCGACGTCTCGCTCTACTTCGGCGCGCGCCGACGCGAGGACCTCTACGCGGTCGCGGAGCTGACCGAGCTCGCGAAGCGCTGGCGCGGTCGTTTCTCGTTCGTGCCCGTGCTCTCCGGCGAGCCCGAAGACTCGGACTGGGTCGGCGAACGCGGCTTCGTCACCGAGGCCGTGCGTCGCCAGCGAGGCGCTGGAATCGCGGAGCACCACGTCTACGTGTGCGGCCCGCCACCCATGGTCGACGCCGCGCTGTCGGTCGTGCGCGACGCCGGTGTGCCCGACGCGCACGTTCACTTCGACAAGTTTCTCGATCGCAGTCACTTGCTGGCGCGCGGCTAGCTGCGCACGGAGGGATGCGGATGGATCACTTGCGCTACTTCGCGGGTCTCGCCATGCAGCTCGTGGGCCTGGCCGGGATCCTCGCGGGCGGGATCTGGGCGTGGAGCGGGTTCGGCACGCTGCTGCTGCTCGCCGCGATCGATCCGCTGCTCGGCGTGGACCTGCGCACGCGCCGGCTCGCAGCGCCGCGGCTCGCGCTGCTCCCCGCCTATCTGAGCGTGTTCATGGGGGTGATCCTGCTGCTCGCCGTGGCGTGGAAGGTCGGGCAGGGCAACGTGGGAGGGCTCGCGATCGCGGGCATGGTCCTGTCGCTCGGCTGGCTGGGCGTCGTGCCGATCGTGCCCGCGGCGCACGAGCTCTACCACGCCCGCAACCCGATCACGCGTGCGCTCGGTCTCTACCTGCAGCTCCCGTACATGGACTGCTCGCGCGGCGTCGCGCACATGCTCGGTCACCATCTGTACGTCGGCACGCGCAAGGATCCGGACACGCCGATCCGTGGCGAGACCGTGTACGGCTTCGTCGCGCGCGTGATGGTCGACAACTACCGCGAGTTCTACGGCATCGAGAAGGCGTCGCAGGCGAAGCGCGGGCAGTCGGTCTGGTCGTGGCGCGGCATCTTCCCGCGCGCGATCGCCGCGTACGCGGTGTTCGCGCTGGTGTTGCTGGCGGTCGGCGGGCTCGCGGGTGCGGCGGTCGCGATCGGCGGGACGATGGTCTCGCGCCTCTGGGTCGAGGCGTTCAACTACTTCCAGCACTACGGCCTGATCCGCGTCGAGAGCGAGCCGATCGCGCGGCGACACGTGTGGAACCATCTCTCGCCGCTGGTCCGCGCGGCGGGCTTCGAGATCACCAACCACGCCGAGCATCATCTCGATCCTTCGATCCCGTACTACAAGCTCGTGCCCGATGCCGGCGGCCCGCAGATGCCGAGCATCTTCCTCTGCTTCCTCGCAGCGCTCGTTCCGCCGGTCTGGTTCCGGAGCATCGCGCTGCCGCGGCTCGAGCACTGGGATCGTCACTTCGCGTCGCCCGCGGAGCGGGAGCTCGCGCGCGAGGCGAACCGGCGCGCGGGCTGGCCGGACTGGTCGACGGCCAGTGCGGAGACCGCGAGTTGACGCCCAGGGGCTCGGGTCCGTTCGCGCTCGCGGATCTGCGCGTGCTCGATCTGTCGCGCGCGATCTCGGGGCCGTTCGTCGGGCGTCTGCTCGCGGATCTGGGTGCGGACGTGCTCAAGATCGAGCCGCCCGACGGCGACATCACGCGCCAGTTCGGGATCGAGAAGAACGGCGTGACGGGGTTGTTCCTGCAGCAGAACGCCGGCAAGCGGAACGTCTGCATCGATCTCAAGGACGCGCGCGGAGCGGCCCTCGCGGCGGCGCTCGCCGCGCGCGCGGACGTCGTGATCGAGAACTATCGGCCGGGGGTCCTCGATCGGCTGGGGCTCGGCTGGGAGAAGCTGTCGGCGTGCAACGCGCGCCTGATCATGCTCTCGATCAACGGCTTCGGCAGCGAGGGCAGCGACGCGGGCCGGCCCGCGTACGCACCGGTCATCCACGCGGAGTCCGGCTGGGTGGCGCGCCGGGCGGCGATCTTCGGCGGCGCGCTCGAGGACTCGGCGATGAGCTTCGCGGACTCGATCACCAGCCTGCACGGCATGGTCGCGCTGCTCGCCGCGTTGCGGCTGCGCGACCAGACGGGGATCGGCCAACACGTCGAGGTGTCGATGCTCGACGCGTGGCTCGTCACCGACGACTACGTGCACTGGGCGCTCGATGGGGCCGCGGCGCCCGGACCCCAGGGCGGCGAGATCTGGGACGCGCCCGGAGGACCGCTGATGGTGAACATGGTGCTGCCCGTGTTCTGGCGCGCCTTGAGCGAGGCGTACGGCCTGCGCTCCGACGAGCCCGTCGATGCGGACAAGGCCTCGAAGGGGGTGCACCGCCGCGCGGCGATCGCGCGCTGGCTCGCGGGATTCGACTCGCGTGCGGAGCTGATCGTCGCGCTCGAGCGCGTCGGCGTCGCGTGGGGCGACGTGCGCGACGGCAAGAGCGTGCTCGAGGCCCCGGCCGTGACCGAGCGCGGCGTGGTGACCGAGGTCGACGACGGGTCTGGTGGCAAGCGGCGCGTGATCGACTCGCCCTATCGATTCTCCGCCGCGTCGGCGGGCGTGCGCTCGGGCGCGTCGCGCGCGGGCGCGCACAATCGCGAGGCGCTCTCGGACTGGCTCGAGCTCGGGGACGCGGCGCTCGACGAGCTCGAGCGCTCGGGTGCGTTGCGCGCGGATTCCGGCGGCACAGGAGAGGGTCGATGAGCAAGCGTTCCACGCTCCCGAACGGAGCGATCACGTTCGAGAAGCACGACGGAGTCGCCTGGGTGCGCCTCGCGCGACCCGAACAGGCGAACACGATGAACCTCGAGCTCTCGAAGGACCTGCACGAAGCCGCGCTGCGCTGCGGCGACGACCCCGAGGTCCGCGCGGTGGTGATCACCGGCGAGGGCCGGTTCTTCTGCGCGGGCGGCGACGCGCGCTATCTGGCCGGCGAGGGCGACGCGTTGCCGCGCGCGGTGCGCGAGGCGACGACCTACATCCACGCGGCGATCTCGCGCTTCGCGCGCATGGATCCGCCCGTGATCGCCGCGGTGAACGGACCGGCGGCCGGCGGAGGCGTCTGTCTGGTCGCGATGAGCGACCTCGCGATCTCGGCGCGCTCCGCGCACTACTCGATCGCGTTTCCGCAGCTCGGCTTCTCGATCGACTGCGGCGGGACGTTCTTCCTGCCGCGCCTGATGGGCGAGCGCCGCGCGTTCGAGTTCATTCTCACCGGCCAGCGGCTCTCGGCCGATGAAGCCGCCGCCGCGGGGCTCGTGACCCGCGTGGTGGAAGACGCCAAGCTTCTGGCCGAGGCGTCGGAGCTGGCGGCGAAGCTCGCGAGCGGCGCGACGCGCGCGTTCGGCGGGATCAAGCGGCTGCTGCGCGCATCGAGCGCGGAGAACCTCGAGGCCCACCTCGAGAACGAGTCGCGCACCCTGGCCGAGGTCGTGAAGACACGCGATGCGCGCGAGGGCCTCGCGGCGTTCGCGGAGAAGCGCGCCGCGCGCTTCGAGGGGTGCTAGCGCCATGCATGCGGCCATCGTCGGGATCGGCGAGACGGACTACGCGCGCGGCTCGGAGCGCAGCGCGGTCGACTGGATGCTCGAGGCCGGCTACGCGGCGATCGCCGACGCGGGGCTCGCGCCGAGCGATATCGACGGCCTGATCCCCCCACCGGCCTACACCACGGCCGAGGAGCTCGCGGTCAACCTGGGGATCGAAGACCTGCGCTTCGCGTCGACCGTGCACATGGGCGGCGCGAGCCCGATCGCCGCGCTCGGACACGCGGCGCGCGCGGTCGAGTCGGGCACGGCGCGACACGTTCTCGTGACGGTCGGCTGGACCGGCTACTCCGCGATGCGGCCGAAGCCCGGCTCGCGCCGGCGCGACAAGCTCGTGCTCGCGGCGCTCGAGGGCACGGTCCGGGACTTCTACCGCCCGTACGGGGCGGTGACGGCCGCGCAGATGTACGGCTGGATCATGACGCGCTACAAGCTGGTGTACGGCGTGCCCGACGAGGCGGCGGGCGCGGTCGCCATCGCCTGCCGGAAGCACGCGCAGAAGAACGCGCGCGCGCAGATGCGCGGCCGCCCGCTCTCGATGGACGACTATCTCGCATCGCGCTGGATCAGCGAGCCGTTCCGGCTGTTCGACTGCTGCCTCGAGACGGACGGCGCGTGCGCGGTGGTGATCAGCTCCGGCGAGCGTGCGCGCGATCTGCGCGCCAAGCCGGTACGCCTGCTCGGCGCCGCGGAGGGCCACCCGTACCCGGCCGACGACGTCCCGTCGCGGCCCGACCTGCTGCGCATCGGCCTTCACCAGGCCGCACCGCGTGCGCTCGCCCAGGCGGGCGTGCGAGCCGACGAGGCCGACTTCCTCGAGCTCTACGATTGCTTCACCTACACCGTTCTGCTGCAGCTCGAGGCGCTCGGTCTGTGCGGACCGGGCGAGGCTCCGGCGTACGTGCGCGGCGGGCGGATCGAGCTCGGCGGCGAGATGCCGGTGAACACGCACGGCGGATTGCTCTCGCAGGCGCACGTCTGGGGAATGAACCACGTGGTCGAGGCCGTGCGTCAGCTCCGAGGTGAAGCCGGCGAATCCCAGGTTCCCGACGCGCGGCTCGGAATCGTGACGGGCTGGGGCGATCTCGGCGACGGCAGCATCGCGGTGCTGGGGCGGGATTGATGGCAGAGACGACGCCAAAGATCGATCGCCCGCTGCCGCAGCCCGACGACGACCTGGTCGCCGCGTTCTGGGAGCACTGCGCGCGCGAGGAGCTGTGCTTCCAGCGCTGCAACGCGTGCGCGACCTGGCGGCACCTGCCTCGGCTGCGCTGCGCGCGCTGCGGCTCGAGTGAGTTCCGCTGGGAGCGCTCCAGCGGGCGAGGGCGCGTGTACTCGTGGACGATCACGCACCAAGCGCCGCTGCGCGCGTTCGCGTCGCGCGTGCCGTACGCGGTGCTGGTGGTCGAGCTCGAAGAGGGCGTGCGCATGGTGGCGGGCCTGGTCGACGCGGGCCCCGAAGTGCTGCGACTCGACCTGCCGGTGGAGGTCGTCTTCGAGCGTGTGGCGTTGGACGCCGCACTGCCGCAGTTCCGACCGAGAGGAGAATGATGACCGAGCTCCTGTACGAGAAACGCGACGGGATCGCGACCCTGACCTTGAACCGGCCCGCGCGGAAGAACGCGCTCACGCCGGAGATGATGGTCCGCCTCGCCGAGGCGTGGCGCGACTTCCGCGACGACGACGCCGCGCGCGTCGCGATCCTGACCGGGGCGGGGGACACGTTCACCGCCGGCGCGGATCTCGCGCGGCTGATCCCGCTGCTCACGCGTGCGCGCAAGCCCGAGGACGAGTGGGATCGCCGACTCCTGGAAGACAAGACGCTCTTCCAGACGGCGGTGCTGCGGCGGTTCGAGCTCTACAAGCCGGTGATCGCCGCGGTGGACGGCGTCGCGCTGGCCGGCGGCTGCGAGATCATCCTCGCCACGGATCTGCGCCTCGCCACGCCGGAGGCGTCGTTCGGGCTCAGCGAGGCGAAGCGCGGGATCGTTCCAGGGGCGGGATCGCTGGCGCGGCTCGCGCGCCAGATTCCGTACTGCGAGGCGATGCGGATCATGCTGCTCGGCGACGCGATTCCCGCAGCCGAAGCGCTGCGCATCGGGCTGGTGAACGAGATCGTCCCGCGCGAGCGTCTCCTGCCGCGCGCGCGCGAGCTCGCCGAGAAGCTCGCGGCGAACGGTCCGCTGGCGCTGCGCAAGATCAAGGAGGCGGTGCTGCGCGGCGGCGGTCGGCCGCTCGAGGAGGCATTCGACATCGAGGACGAGTGCGCGCGCGTGGTGATGCGCTCCGAAGACGCGCGCGAGGGGCCGCGGGCCTTCATGGAGAAACGCCCCGCGCGTTTCGTCGGGCGCTGAGGCGCCGAGGAGAGGACTTTGGAGCTCGAGCTCACCGAGACACAGACCATGATCCGCGGCGCGATCCGCGACTATCTCGTGCGCGAGATCGAGCCGCTGGTGCCGCAGCTCGAAGAGGGAACGCTCCTGCCGTTCGAGCCGCTGCGCAAGATGGCGGCCACGCTCGGGCTGCTCGGTCCGGAGGACGAGCTCGCGAAGCTCATGAAAGAGGCGCCCGCGGAGGAGATGCTGCCGTTCTTCGTGCCCCGCATCCTCTCCGTCGAGCTCTCGCGCGTCTGCGCAGGCGTCGCGCTCGTGCACGGCGCGAGCATCGGGCTGTGCGGCGGCGACATCCGCTCGAAGGGAACGCCCGAGCAGAAGGCGCGCTGGGGCGGGCCGATCGCGCGCCTGGAGAAGATCGGCTGCTGGGCGCTCACCGAGCCGCAGGCCGGGTCGGCCGCGATTCGCGACATGAAGTCGACGGCGGTGCGCGACGGCGACCACTACGTGCTGAACGGCACGAAGACGTTCATCAGCAACGCGCCCTACGCCGACATCTTCGTCGTCTACGCGAAGCTCTCCGAGAACGGCGCGGAGTCCGCGCGCGCCTTCGTGCTCGAGCGCGGCGATCCGGGTCTCGCGACCGGCAAGCCGTTCAAGAAGATGGGCTTCCGCTCCAGCCCGACGGGCGAAGTGTTCCTGTCCGACTGCCGCGTGCCCGCGGATCGGCTGCTCGGCGGCCCGAGCGCGGGCAAGCGCCCGACCGGCTCGACCGTGAAGGAGCGGCTCTCGCGCGAGCGCGTCGGGCTGGTGGCGATCTCGTACGGCATCGCGGAGCGCGCCTTCGACATCGCGCTCGACTACGCGCGCACGCGCGTCCAGGGCGGCCAGGTGATCGGCAACTACCAGCTCGTGCAGCGCCGGCTCACGCGCATGTACATGGCGCTCGCGAACGCGCGCTCCTTCGTCTTCGGGGACATCCGCGCGAAGCGGAAGCTCGAGCAGTCGGCGGTCGACGCGAGCGTGGGAAAGCTCTTCGTCGCGGAGGCCTCGACGTTCATCGCGCAGGAGGCCATGCACATCCTCGCGGGCAACGGCTACATGGAGGAGTACGTGATCGAACGGCTGTACCGCGACGCCAAGCTGATCGAGCTCGGCGGCGGCACGACGGAGATCCAGGAGCTCACCGCGGGCCGCTGGCTGATGGAGCACTATGGACGCTAGGAGGGAAGCGATGAGCGCGAAGCAGGCCTTCCGTTACGACACGAGCGACGTCGAGTGGCGCGACTTCATCACGGACGGCTGCTTCTACAAGCTGCTGAACGTCGATCTCGAAGCGCGGCAGGCCGACATGCTGGTGAAGTTCGAGCCCGACAGCGAGTGCCTGTATCACCGGCACGCGGCGACGACGACGACGCTCGTGCTCGAGGGCGAGCTCCGCATCCGCGAGCAGGTCGAAGGGCGCGAGCAGCTGAAGGTCAAGCCCGCGGGCTCCTACTCGATCGGCGGCGAGGGGGAGGTACACATCGAGGGCAGCGGCGACGAGCCGACCATCATCTTCTTCAGCATGCGCACGAAGGGCGACGTCATCTACGAGCTCCTGAATCCCGATCTCACGCTGCGCAGGAGCATCACGGTCGCGGATTTCCATCGCGACTGGCACGAGAAGTGGCCGGGTGACTTCGATGGACGCTGAACGCCGCGACGTCGACTTCGAGGTCGTCATCGTCGGCTCCGGGTTCTCCGGTCTCGGCGCGGCGATCGAGCTCAAGCGACGGGGCATCCACGACTTCGTGATCCTCGAGCGCGCCGATGATCTCGGCGGAACCTGGCGCGACAACACCTACCCGGGACTCACCGTGGACGTCGCGTCGACCTCGTACTCCTACGGCTTCGAGCCGAATCCCGAGTGGTCGCGCCTCTACGCGCCCGGCGCCGAGGTCAAGCGCTACGCGGACCACTGTGCGCGCAAGTACGGCGTTCACGAGCACATCCGCTTCGGGAAGAGCGTCGCCTCGGCGAGCTACGACCGGCGCGCGAACGCCTGGACCACGCGGCTGCACGGCGGCGAGACCTACGTCTCGCGCTACCTGGTGAGCGCGACTGGACTGTTCGGCCCGCCCAAGCTGCCGGAGATCCACGGCATCGAGTCGTTCACCGGCCAGGTGATCCACACCGCGCAGTGGGACCACGCTTGCGAGCTCGCCGGCAAGCGCGTCGCCGTGATCGGAACGGGCGCGACCGCGATCCAGCTGATCCCCGAGATCGTCGGGAAGGTGGCGCGGCTCGACGTGTACCAGCGCACGCCCATCTGGCTGCTGCCGAAGCCCGACGCCGCGATCAGCGAACGCGTGAAGTCCGTCTTCCGCACGGTGCCTGGCGCGCAGAAGGCCGCGCGGCTGGTCACGAACGTCCTGAACGAGCTGCTGTTCGGCATCGGCTTCTCGCACTACCGGCAGTTCCCGGCGCTGTACCGCTGGCTGGAGCGGATGGGCGTCGACCACATCCGCAAGCAGGTGTCCGACCCGGCGATCCAGGAGAAGCTGATCCCGAAGTACACCTTCTTCTGCAAGCGGCCGAGCTTCTCCAACGTCTACTTCCCGGTGTTCAACCGCCCGAACGTCGAGCTCGTGACGACGCCGATCCAGCGCATCTCCGGAAGTGCCATCGTCACGAACGACGGCAGCTCGCGTGAGATCGACGTGCTGATCTGCGCGACGGGCTACAGCGTGTTCGAGAAGGGGATCGTTCCGGCGTTCGACACCTACGGAAAGGACGGCACGGAGATCGGCGACTACTGGAGCGAGAACCGCTTCCGCTCGTTCCAGGGCATCTCGGTCCCCGGCTTCCCGAACTACTTCATGATCTTCGGCCCCTACTCGGCCGCGAGCGCGTCGTGGTTCGGCATGATCGACACGCAGGTGAGACACCTGGGCCGCTGCCTGCAAGCGGCCCGCAAGCGCGGCGCGAACTACATCGAGGTCAAGCAGCAGGCCTACGACGACGACTTCGCGCACGTGATGAAGCGCCGCAAGAACCAGGTGCTCTTCCACGGAAACTGCGCGCAGTCCCGTTCGTACTACTACGACAAGAACGGCGATGCTCCGCTGATCCGCCCGGCCACGCAGCTGGGCAGCTGGCTGCGAAGCCATCTCGTCAGCATGGACAACTACGTGTTCGCCTCGTCGAAGCCCGCGTCGAGAGGCGCGGAGTCGGGAATCCACTCGTGAAGTTCAACCTGTTCATGCTGCCGTCGATTCCCTGCACCTTCGAGGAGCGGATCCGCCTCCGGCCGGTCGGACGCAACCGCGAGAAGTACCAGGAGATGCTCGCCGAGCTTCGCGAGCTGACCGTGCTCGCGGACGAGCTGGGCTTCGACGCGCTGTCGACCACCGAGCACCACTTCCACTCCGAGGGCTTCGAGGTGTCGGTCGCGCCTTTGCTTCTGTACACGGACCTCGCGGCCCGGACCAAGCGCATCAAGTTCGCGTCGCTCGCGCTGGTGCTCCCGACGTGGGACCCGATCCGCGTGGCGGAGGAGATCGCGATCCTCGACCACCTGACCAAGGGGCGATTCATCGCGGGCTTCGCGCGCGGCTACCAGGATCGCTGGACGAACGTGCTCGGTCAGCACTACCACGTGATGGGCTCGCCGATGGACGGCTCCGAGGTGGACGCGCACAACCGCGAGGTCTTCGAGGAGGTCTTCCACATCATGAAGATGTGCTGGCGCGAAGAGACCGTGCGCTTCAAGGGCAAGTACTACGAGATCCCGACGCCGTTCGAGACGGGGATCCGACGCTGGCCGGTCTCGGAGTCCTGGACGCGCAAGTACGGCGCGGACGGGGAGCTCGACGCCGCCGGCGCGGTACAGCGCATCTCCGTCGTGCCGAAGCCCTACACCGACCCGCACCCCCCGATCTGGCAGCCCTTCTCGGTGAGCGAGAAGACGATCCGCTGGTGCGCGAGCGAGGGCATCGTGCCGTTCATTCTCGTGTCGCACCCGGAGTCGTACCGCGCGCTCTCGGAGGCCTATCGCGAAGAGGCGGGCAAGGCGGGACGAACGCTGGCGCTCGGCGAGAGCGTCGGCGCGTTCCGCTCGATCCACATCGGCGATTCCTACGCCGAGGCCTACCGTCTCGGAGAGGAGTCGCAGGGGCGCGGCTTCATCGAGTACTTCTCGGGCTTCGGCTTCTTCGAGGCGTTCCGCCTTCCGGGCGAGACCACGCCGGTGCCGCAGACCTTCGAGCGGATCGTCGAGGCGAAGTACGAGCTGGTCGGCACCGTCGACGACATCAAGCGCGAGCTCGACGCGCTGCGCGAGAACGGCAACCCCGAGTGGTTCGCCTGGTACTTCGACCAGGGCATCCTGCCGCTCGACGAAGCCAAGCGTCAGCTCGAGCTGTTCGCAACCAAAATCATGCCGGAGTTCAAGGAATCATGAGAGGACTGAGTGGACGAGTTGCACTGGTGACGGGCGGCGCGCGCGGCATCGGGCGCGCGATCTGCGAGCGGCTGGCGGCCGAAGGCGCGCAGGTCGCGATCGCGGACATCGACGGCGACGGCGCGAAGAAGACGGCCGCCGAGATTGGACGCGCCGCGCACGGCATCCGGCTCGACGTCACGGACTCGAGCTCGGTGCGCGCGGGGGTCGGCGAGGCGATCGCGCACTTCGGCCGCGTCGACGCGCTCGTGAACAACGCCGGG
>Ga0184615_10000672_pt1 | contig 18423 bp, 16 predicted proteins | sample PLM4_65_coex_FD_133134 | JGI IMG/M metagenome (GOLD analysis project Ga0184615, IMG submission 133134) | Groundwater sediment microbial communities from an aquifer in East River, Colorado, USA - PLM4_65_coex | ecosystem: Environmental > Terrestrial > Soil > Riparian zone | place: USA: East... | reverse complement strand
TCTTGCGCGCCGTCACCAGCGCGGATCGGGGTCATTTGCACCACCTGCTGCTGCGCAACGGTCTCTCGGTACCCGAGTCACTCGGCGTGCTCTACGCCATCTGCATCGCGCTGGCGGTGATCGGGCTCGGCACGCGCGGCGCGAGCTCGGGTCTCCGCTGGGGTCTCTTCTTCGGGCTCGTCGGCACGGGCTTCGCGGCGCTGCGCGCACTCGAGCGACGCGCGGCGCGACGCGAAGCGGAGACTGCCGAGCGCCCGGCCGCGTCGGAGCCAGCGAAGCCCGCCCGGCTCGCGGCGGGCAGCCGGCGCGGCGCGGACTGAGAACGCCAATGCTGATCTACCTCCAGTATCCCTACGGCCTGCTCGCGCTGATCGCGCTGGCGCTCCTCTTCTGGCGCCCGATCTGGGGTCTCGCGCTCCTGGCTGCGATCTTTCCGATGGATCCCTGGTCGCCGCGGCTGCCGGTGCCGGGCGTGAACACCGAGACGATCCTGATCGGTGTAGCTCTCGCCGTCACGGTGCTCCGCTTCGGCGCGCGACTCCCGCCGCTGCGCTATTCGGGCCCGGTCCTCGCCTTCATCGCGGTCATGTTCGTCTCATTCGTGATCGCGGTCCCTTGGGCGCGCGGACTGCAAGGGCCCGACGGCGGCCCCGTGATCTGGCCGATCTTCAAAGCCGTGAAGAGCATGACCTTCACCGCCTTGCTCTTCTTCAGCGCCTACTGGTGGGTCAGGGAGCCCGAGGACCGCCAGCGCATGCTCGAAGCGCTCTGCGTCGGACTCTTCCTGTCCAGCGTCGCCGGGATCCTCGACTACGCGATCGGCATCAACCCGAGCCGCATCGAGGGTCGCGCGAGCGGCTTCGTCGGGGATCCGAACGAGATGGCGGAGTCGATCGGCTCGATGATGTTCGTGCCGCTCTACCTGCTGATGCGCGGCCGCGAGCTCGGCATGCGCTGGCGTGCCTTCGCCGCGGCGAGCTACGGGCTCGCGGCGACGGCGATGGTGCTCGCGCTCTCGCGCGGGAACTGGATCGCGTTCCTGGCCGCGCACGCCGTGTTTCTCCTGCTCGTGAATCGCACGCTCCTGATCGGCGCGGTCGCGACCGTCGCGGTCTTGCTTACGGTGGGCTTCCCGCTCCTGCCGGAGGTCGTGCGCGAGCGGATCGAGGTCACGACCCAGACGGGATCGGTCGTCTATCAGGTGCCGCTCGCGCTCAACCTGGAGAGCTCGACGGCGTCGCGGGTCGTCTTCGCGCGCATCGGGCTCGACATGTTCCGGCGCTCACCGATCTGGGGGCATGGCATGCACGCGTTCGCCTACAACTCGCGGGAGTACGGCGCGAAGTACGGCCTGAACGCGCCGAAGGACCCGCACAATCTCGTGGTGAAGATGGCGGTGGAAGCCGGCCTGATCGGCGTGGGCGTCCTGGCCTGGGTGATCTGGGCGGTGTTCCGCTGCGGACGGCGGCTCTGGCGGTCCAATTCACCGGAGTATCTGCTCGGCGCGGTTCTGCTCGCGGCCGCGACCCACATTCTGGTCGCAAACCTGTCGGCGACGTCGTTCCTGTATGCGAAGCAGATCTCCGCCCAGTTCTGGATCCTGTACGCGCTCTCGGCGCGTGCGTACCTCGAGCGGGATGCCGCGCAGGAGGCCCCGGCTGCTCAGGCCGTGGTGCCGGCGGGTAGATGGCGCAGATTCGCCCAGAGAACCCCGGTCGCGGTGTCCCATCCGTAGTGCGCGCGGATCAGCTCGCGTCCGGCCGCGCCGAGCGCGCGACGACGCGCGGGGTCGGCGAGCAGCTCGAGAGCCGCGCGCGCGATCGGCTCGGGCCCGTCCGCCACACACGCGTGTACACCCGGCTCGAGACGGTCGAATCCCTCGCACGTGATCGGGCTCGCGACCATGGCCTTGCCCATCGCGAGCCCCGCCTGGAGCTTGTTCTTCATTCCGGCGCCGAAGCGAAGCGGACTCACCACCACAGTCGCTCGCGCGAGGTACGGGCGCACGTCGTCGACGAAGCCCGTCACGAATATGCGTCGGCCGTCGTGAAGCCGGCGCAGGGCGTCCGGCGGCGACGGCCCGATCAGCGTCGCGATCGCGTCGGGTCGCTCGCGCCAGACCAGCGGCATGATCTCGCTCGCCAGATGGATCGCAGCGTCGGCGTTCGGTGGGAACGACATGTTGCCGAAGAAGACCAGCTCCGCGGCCGCTTCGGCAACACCCGAGACGTGCTCAGCCGAGAAGTATTCCGCGTCGCCGCCGTCGATCACGTTCACGATCGGCGCGCCGGGATGACGCGCGCGCACGATCGCGATGTCGGAGCTCGAGTTCAAGGCGACCACGCCGGCGCCGAAGAGCGCATCGCTTTCGAAGCGGCGCAAGCCGAAGAGCGTAGCCCGCAGCTTCAGGCGCTCGAGACGTCCGAGCTCACGATCGCCCGCGATGCGTCGTTCCACCGCCAGGCAGGGCGGGTCGACCAGGTCGAACAGACACGAGCGCCAGAAGACGCGCGGGAGATACTGCAGCGAGTCCGGACCCCAGGCGTAGAAGACGCTGGGCGACTGCTCGCGCGCGAGCGCGTGCGCCTGCGCGTGCGCCCACGCGACCGCTTCGGGATCGAGGAAGCGCACGTCGAAGAGCGGCCGGCCCGACAGGAAAGTCGCGAGCTGCGCGAGCTTCGCTGCGCGCGTGCGGCGCGGTCGCACACGCACCGAGCTGAAGATTCCGCGCAGTCCCGGATTCGCGGCGAACTGCTGCCACTCGTCGCTGGACTGCGGGACGACGGCGAGCAGGTGCAGACGCGCATGCGCGGCCAGGCGCTTCAGCAGCTGGTACGGTCGCGGCGTCCCGGCCTCCGGTGGGATCGGGAAAACCCTGCCGACCAGCACGACTACGGCCGGGCGCGGCTCGTCTCCGCTCGCGGTCAACTCGCGACGTCCTCCGGGCCGAACCCGGCCCGCGGCGAAACTCGCCGCGCTCGCCCCGGGCGTCAAGGCTTCGCAGCTGACACGCGCGCGCACGTCGGCGATCATGCTTGACCCCTCCGCAGCCGGGGCCGACGGAGTTCCCATGCCCGCGAAGCGCGCGTTCTCCACCCGCGTCGTCGATTTCCTGCGCCGCAGTTTGCGCGCGGTGCTCGACGAGACGCAGCGCTCGCGCCGCGAGATCGTCGCGCCCGAAGCGCGCTGCGCGACCGAGCGGCCGATCTTCGTGATCGGCGTGCACCGCTCCGGCACGACGCTCGTTCGGCTCGTGATCGACAGCCACTCGCGCATCGCCTGCCCGCCGGAGTCCTTCTTCCTGCTGCCGGAGCGCGCGCTGCTCGACGACGCGAAGGCGCTGGAAGGATTGCTCGCCATGGGCTTCAAACTCGACCACGTCGTCGCGCGCCTGCGCGAGCACGTGGCCTATTTCTTCGAGCTGTACGCTGCGACCAAGCGCAAGCCGCGCTGGGCAGACAAGACGCCGTCCTATGTTGCTTGCCTCGACTTCATCGAGACCCTCTTCCCGGACGCGCAGTACGTCATGGTCTATCGCCACGGGCTCGACTCGGCGTGCTCGATCGCGCAGATCCCCGACATCCTCGAGGCGGAGCCGCACATCGCGGCGTGCGGCGGCGACCGCTTCGCCGGCGCGGCGCGCTACTGGGCGACACAGTGCGGTGCAATGCGAGCGTTCGCGGCCGGGCACCCCGGACGCTGCCACGAGATCTTCTACGAGAAGCTCACGAGAGATCCCGAGCCCGAAGCGCGCCGGCTGTTCGCGTTCCTGGGCGAGCCCTGGGAGCCGGCCGTGCTCGAGTTCTACGCGCAGCCGCACGACCGCTGGGCCGGGCTGCAGGACATCAAGGCCGTCGCGTCGCGCGGCTTCGCGCCAAACGTGGGCGGCTGGCGCCAGCAGCCGGCGGAGCGGGTGCGGGCGATGCTCGCGCAGGCCGGGCCGATGCTCGCGGCGCTCGGCTACGAGGAGGCGGATCCGGGCGCGCGGCCGTAGTCGTCCTGCAGTCGCACGACGTCGTCGATCTCGGGGCTCGAGACCTCGCAGAGCTCGCAGTCGGAGACCGCCTCGAAGCGGTGACGTCGGCCGGGCGCAATTCGCCGGCTGGTCCCCGGTTCGAGGTCCAGTACCTCGAGCTCGCCCGCGTCATTCTCGAGCGTGAGCCGGAGCGTCCCGCGGAGCACGTAGATCGCCTCGTCCTTCTCTCGGTGGAGCTGCAGCGACAGGCGGTGGCCGGCGCGGATGGCGAGGATCTTGCCCAGGTAGCGGGGAGTCTCTGCCCAGATTTCCTCGTGGCCCCAGGGCTTCTCGACACGCCGCGACATTCGGCGCAGCGTACCACGGCACCCCAGCCGCTTCGAACCATTGGCAGCTTCGAATCGTCGGAGCCTGCGCACGAGTTGCGCGAGAGTCGCCGGCCACCGCTTTTCGGAAGCGCGCTACACAGGCGCACTCGACCCCCGCGGACCCAGTCCACCGGGTCCGGTCTCCGCCGCGTATAGTTGGCACGCTTGTCGCAACAGTCGGGCGCGTCCCCCCAGCGAGAGCAAGGCCAATCCCCCATGAAGCCGCAGCACAGACTGCTGATCGTCGACGACAACGCGAGCCTGCGCGCGTGGCTGGAAGCCTTCGCCACGCGGCTCGGCTATGCCGTCGCTTCGGCCAGCTCGGGAGAAGCGGCGCTCGAGCTGTTCCGGCAGCGCGAGCCCGATGCCGTGACGCTCGACCTCTCGATGCCCGAGATGGATGGCCTGGCGGTGCTCTGCAAGCTCCGGGCGATCGCGCCGCGCGTGCCGGTGATCATGCTTTCCGGCGTCGCGGATACCCGCGCAATCGCGCTCGCGGTGAAGCACGGCGCGAGCGATTTCCTGCGCAAGCCGTTCGAGCCGGAGGAGCTCGAGGCCGCGCTCGTGAAGGCCATCCAGCGCCGCGAGGCGCAGGACCGGCTGGAACAGCCGCGCGAGCGGCCATTCTCGCCGGCCGGGGCGAATCCGCCTGGCATGGTGTTCGCCGGCCAGAGCCAGAAGATGCGCCTGGTCGAGCAGATGATCGACCAGGTCGCGGACACCGACATCACCGTGCTGATCCGCGGCGAGAGCGGAACCGGTAAAGAGCTCGTCGCCCGCACGCTCTTCGCACGCTCGCTCCGCGCACAGCGCGCCTTCGTGAAGGTGAACTGCGCGGCGCTGCCCTCGGAGCTGCTCGAGAGCGAGCTCTTCGGCTACGAGCGCGGCGCGTTCACCGGCGCTGAGAAGCGCAAGCTCGGAAAGTTCGAGCTCGCGGACGGCGGCACGATCTTTCTCGACGAGATCACCGAGATGCATCCAAGCCTGCAGGCGAAGCTCCTTCAGGTTCTGCAGGACGGACACTTCTCGCGCCTCGGCGGTGAGGTCGACATCTCCGTCGACGTGCGTGTGATCGCCGCCTCGAATCGGAACCTCGAGGGCGCGGTGCGCGACGGCTCGTTTCGCGAGGATCTGCTCTACCGGCTGAATGTCGTGACGATCAGTCTCCCGCCGCTGCGCGAGCGCCGCGAGGAGATCCCCTTCCTGACGGACTTCTTTCTCGAGCGCTACGCACGCGAGTACGGCAAGGACGCGAAGCCCGTGCCGAGCGAGCTGCGCGAGGCGCTGCTCGCGTACGCCTTTCCCGGAAACATCCGCGAGCTCGAAAACCTGGTGAAGCGCATCGTCGTGCTCGAGGCCGTGGCGCCGGTGCTGTTCGAGCTGCGCGCGCGCGCCGCCGAGGAGCCGCCTCCGGCGCGCTGTCCGGCAGGGGTGACCGAGCTCGAGCGCTTCCTCGCCGGCGAGACGAAGTGCGTGAGTCTGAAGCAGGTCGGCCGCGAGGCCGCGCAGCTGGCGGAAGCGCGGCTGATCGCGAAGGTGCTCGAGCGCACGCGCTGGAACCGCAAGGCCGCCGCGGAGATCCTGCAGATCAGCTACAAGGCCCTGCTCTACAAGATGAAGGACGCGGGCCTCGCGGACGCGCCGTAGCCCGAGCGGAGGAAATTCCACGATGACAAGGCACCCGCGCCTCGGATTAGCGCTCCTCTTTGCGCTCGCCGCCGCATGCCTCGCGGCCTGCGCCGGAAGCGTTCGCGAGCAGCCGAGCGCCGATCTGCTCGAGACCAACGCCGCCCAGGCGAACGAGGAGTACGTGATCGGGGCGAACGACGTCCTGCTCATCAGCGTCTGGAAGGAGCCCGATCTGTCGCTGAACGGGGTCGAGGTGCGTCTCGACGGGAAGATCTCCGTGCCTCTGATCGACGACGTGCAGGCGGCGGGACTGACGCCCTTGCAGCTGAAGCAGCTCCTGACCGAGCGGCTGAAGGAGTTCGTCACCGCGCCGCAGGTGACCGTGGTGGTCACGAAGGTAGGCTCGAAGTTCGTCTACATCCTCGGCGAGGTGAATCGCGAGGCCGTGATCCCCATGCAGCCGAAGATGCGCGTCCTCGACGCGATCGCGATCGCCGGCGGCCTGAACGCGTTCGCCGGCAAGAGCCGGATCAAGATCATCCGCTCGCAGGGCACCTCGCCCGCCGAGTTCAACTTCGACTACGACGCGTTCATCGACGGCACGGACGTCGCACAGAACATCCTGCTGCAGCCTGGAGACCAGATCGTTGTTCCCGAAGAACGCCCCTTCTGGCGCTAGCCTCGCGCTCGCGCTGATCGGCCTCGTGTGCGCGCCGGTCGCGGCGCGCGCAGAGGACAACCTGCGTCTCGAGACCGACATCCTCGTCGAGCAGGACTGGGATTCGAACATCTACAACGCGAAGACCGACAAGACGGGCAGCCCTGTGACGATCGTGCGCCCGGGCTTGCACCTCGCGAACGTCGGCGAGCTCGGCTATTTCCGCATGAACGGGTGGCTCTCCAGTCACTCGTACTGGGAGGAGAGCGAGCTCAATGGGATCGATCGGGGCGTTTCGCTCGAAGTCGATCGCAAGCTGACGCCGCGCTTCACGATCTTCGGGAACGGCAGCTTGCAGCACTTCGCGGACCACAACGAGATTCGCGAGAGTGACTCGATCGGCACCAGCTCGACCGGCCAGCCGGTGATCCAACCGGGCCAGCTCGTCGAGGGCGCCTCGCCCACCGTCAATCTCGACCAAGGCGTTGCTGGAGTGCGCTATCTGCTGACGCCGCGGAGCCAGCTCGAGCTCACCGGAGGCCCCTTTTCGGTGAGCTATGGTCACAATGACACCGGGGTCTTCGACAACCGCGATCGAGACGGATGGTTCGGGAGCCTGTCTCTCGACTATCAGCTCACGGTGCTCGACAAGCTCAGCATCGGGCTCAGCGCGAACAATACGAATCTGCAGGATGTCGTGTCGGGTCAGACCTACGTTTACGAGTCGCCGTTCGCCCCCGCCCCAACGATCTTTGATCTCCAGACCGGCGAGTCCCACAGCGAGCAGCAGAGCGTGAACCTCGGCTGGTACCGCGCATGGAGCCCCGCGTGGAGCTCGAACCTGTCGGTGGGCGTTCGTCGCCTGCATACCGAGGTGACGGGCGCCTCGACGCCCGCGACGCAAGTCGTTCTGCTTTTCGGCTTTCCGATTCCGAATCTCCTTCCGGTATACGTAGCGAGCGACTTCGACGACACGGGTCCCGGGCTCGTGGGCGAGTTCCGGATCACGCGCAGCTTCACACGCAGCGCGCTGGCCCTCGGGTACTCACGCGAGACGCGCTCCACGAGCAGCAACGTCACGTCGGATGTCAACGTCGACACCTTCGATCTGACGTTCACGCATCGGCTCGCCGAGCGCGTCACGTTCCGCCTGACCGGCAGCTACCAACTCTACGAGACCGCCAACGACAGCCCGGCCCTCGTTCCCGCGGCGTACGTCCAGGTTCCCGAGCCTGCACTCGCGTGTCAGCCGGGGATGACGCTCCGTTTGATGAGCTCCGGGCAATCCATCCTCGGCCAGTGTGAGGGGGGAACGGGCAACGCTTTGCAGAGCCAGACGTTCGGGGCGGCCGCCCGGATCGACTGGCAGCTCCGGAAGCGCTTGGCCACCTTCGTCGTCTTCCGCTACTACGACCGGTCAGGCGATGCGGCACTCCTCGGCAACGCCTTCAACAAGTACAACGTCGGGCTCGGCTTCAGGTACCTCTACGATCTCGACCTTTAGTCCCCGGACGCGTCTGTGCCGCGCCCGGTCGTGACGATCGGGGGCAGGGCATGGCCAACGCGCGCACCGCGCTGATCACCGGCATCACCGGGCAGGACGGCTCCTATCTGGCGGAGCTCTTGCTGGCGAAGCGCTATCGCGTGGTCGGGATGGTGCGCCGCTCGAGCAGCGAGAACTTCGAGCGCGTCGCGCACCTGGTCGACCAGGTGGAGCTGCGGCAGGCGGATCTGCTCGACCAGCTCTCGCTCGTGAACCTGGTTCAGGATGTCGCGCCGGACGAGGTCTACAACCTGGCGGCACAGTCCTTCGTGCCCACGAGCTTCAGCCAGCCGCTGCTCACCGCCGAGTTCACGGCGCTGGGCGTGACGCGCATGCTCGAGGCGATCCGGCTCGTGAACCCGAAGATCCGCTTCTATCAGGCGAGCTCGAGCGAGATGTTCGGGCGCGTGCGTTCGTCGCCGCAGAACGAGCTGACGCCGTTCTACCCGCGCAGCCCCTACGGCGTGGCGAAGCTCTACGGCCACTGGATCACCGTGAACTACCGCGAGAGCTACGGGATGTACGCGTGCTCCGGCATCCTGTTCAATCACGAGTCGCCGCGGCGCGGGCGCGAGTTCGTGACGCGCAAGATCGCCGAGGGCGCCGCGCGCATCGCGCTCGGCCAGGCGAGCCACCTCGAGCTCGGCAACGTGGACTCGATGCGCGACTGGGGTTACGCGCCGGAGTACGTCGAAGCGATGTGGCGCATGCTGCAGCAGGACGCGCCCGACGATTTCGTCGTCGGCACCGGCCGCCACCACACGCCGCGCGAGTACTGCGAGCTCGCGTTTGCGCGCGTGGGGCTGGACTACCGCGAGCACGTGCGCACGGATCCGAAGCTGTTGCGACCGGCCGAGGTCGACACGCTTCTCGCGGACCCGACGAAGGCGCGCGAGCAGCTCGGCTGGCAGACGCGCACGAGCTTCCGCGAGCTGGTCGAGCTCATGGTCGACGCGGAGCTCGAGCGCGGGCGAAAGAGCGCGCCGGCCTCGCGGAGCTAGCGCTTGCGCATCCTCGTCACCGGCGGAGCCGGCGCGATCGGTTCATTCGTCGTCGAGGCCCTGCTCGCGCGCGGCGACGAGGTCGCGGTGCTCGATTCATTCCACGATTTCTATCCACGCCCGCGCAAGGAGCGGAATCTCGTCGCCGCGCGCGCCCACGCGGGCTTCGCGGGCGTGTTCGAGGGGGACATCCGAGACGCCGCGTTCGTCGAGAAGACGTTCGCCCGGCTCGCGCCGCAGGCGTGCGTCCACCTCGCCGCTCGCGCCGGAGTCGGGCCGAGCCTCGAGGATCCGGTCGGCTACGCCGACGTGAATCTGCTCGGCACGGCGGTCGTCCTGAACGCGGCGACGCGCGCGCGCGTCGAACGCTTCGTGTTCGCCTCGTCGTCCAGCGTCTACGGTGAGCGAGAGCGCGGCGCATTCGACGAGGACATGCCCGTGGACCGGCCGATCTCGCCCTATGCCGCGACCAAGCACGGCGGTGAGCTGCTCTGCCATGCCGCGTACGCCGCGAGTGGCGTGGCGCTCGCCTGCCTGCGCTTCTTCACCGTCTACGGTCCGCGCCAGCGGCCGGATCTGTCGATCCACAAGTTCGCGCGCCGGATCCTCGACGGAAAGCCGATCCCCGTGTTCGGCGACGGCAGCTTCGAGCGCGACTTCACCTACGTCGGCGACACCGTCGACGGGATCGTGCGCGCGCTGGACCGCATCGCCGCCTATCGCATCTACAACCTCGGCAGAGGCAAGCCGGTGACGATGAACGAGACGATCGCCGCCCTCGAGCGCGCTTGCGGACGCAGCGCGGAGCGGCAGACGCTGCCCGCGCAGGCGGGCAACGTGCCGCGCACCTGGGCGTCGATCGAACGCGCCCGCGCGGAGCTCGGCTACGACCCGAAGGTCGACCTCGACGTCGGGCTCGCGAACTTCGTCCGCTGGCTGCGCGAGGAAGACGCGTGCGCGTCCTCGTAACCGGTGGCGCGGGCTTCATCGGCTCGCATCTGGTGCGTGCGTGCCTCGATGCGGGCGAGGATGTGCGCATTCTCGACGACTTCAGCAGCGGAAAGCGGGAGAACCTCGCGGCGATCGCGCGCGACATCGAGGTCGTCGAGGCGAGTGTGACCGACGCGGCGGCGCTCGAGCGCGCCGCGCGCGGCTGCGAGGTCGTCTACCACCAGGCGGCGATCGCCTCGGTGCCGCGCTCGATCGAGGATCCCGTGGGCACGCACGCGGTGAACGCCACCGGCACGCTGCTCGCGCTCGAGGCGGCTCGCCGCGCGGGCGCGCGCCGCTTCGTCTTCGCCGGCTCCACCGCCGTGTACGGCGACGACGAGAATCTGCCGAAACGCGAGGACATGCCGACCTGTCCACGTTCCCCCTACGCGCTGCAGAAGCTCGCCGGCGAGCTCTACTGCGAGCAGTACGCGCGCCTGTTCGGGCTCGAGGCCGTGCCGCTGCGCTACTTCAACGTCTTCGGGCCGCGGCAGGACCCGACGTCGATGTACGCCGGCGTGATCCCGCTCTTCGTCGCGGCGCTGCGGGCTCGAAAGCCGCCGCGGATCTTCGGCGACGGTCGGCAGTCACGCGATTTCGTGTACGTGGCCGACGTTGTCGCCGCGAACCGTGCCGCCGCGAGCGCCCCGGCGTTGGTTGCGGGTGAGCCGATCAACGTCGGGCGCGGCGAGCGCACGAGCTTGCTCGAGCTGCTCGCCTTGATCGCTGCGGCGCTCGGCTTGCCGGCGCCCGATCCGATCTTCGAGCCGGCGCGACCGGGCGACGTACGGCACAGCCAGGCGGACGTCTCGCGTGCCGCGCAAAGGCTCGGCTTTCGCGCGCGGGTTCCGCTGGACGCGGCGCTGCGCGAAACCGTGCACTGGTACGCCGGGGCGGCGGCCTGATGCGGCTCGTTCCGATTCGGGCGCTCGTCGCGCTCCTGTACATGGCTTTCGTACTCGCGCTCACGGCCTTGCCGGGGCGGCAGGTGGCGCGCTGGGGACTCACGAGCTTTCTGCTCGATCTCGCCCACATTCCGCTGTTCACCGGGCTCACCCTGGTCAGTCTGTGGGCCGTCGTCGGGCCGCGCGTGCAGCGCCTCGCGCTCGTCGTGACGGCGATCGTGGCGTTCGCGGCGGCGGACGAAGGAATGCAGCGCTGGGTTCCGGGCCGCGTCGCATCGCTTGCGGACTTTGCGCGCGACGGGCTCGGGATCGCGATCGGGATCGCCCTCGCAGAGGGCTTTCGGCCGCTGGCCCAAGCAAAGAGAAGGGAGTCGGAGCGATGAACATCGCCGTGATCGGAACCGGCTACGTGGGACTCGTGACCGGCGCGGGCTTCGCGGAGTTCGGCATCAACGTCACCTGCGTAGACAAGGACGCCGACAAGATCGCGCGGCTCGAGGCCGGTGAGGTGCCGATCTTCGAGCCGGGCCTCGAGGAGATCGTCCGCCGCAACGTTGCGGCCGGGCGCCTGCGCTTCACCACCGACGCGCAACGCGCCGTGCAGCACTCGCTCGTGATCTTCATCGCCGTGCCGACGCCGCCGCAGGACGACGGCAGCACGGACCTCTCCTATGTCGACGAGGTCGCGCGCACGATCGGCGGGCACCTCGACGGCTACAAGGTCGTGGTCACGAAGAGCACCGTCCCGGTGAAGACGGCCGAGCGCGTGCGGCGCACGATCGTCAGTGCGGCCGCCGCGGCGGGAAAGCAAGGTGTCCGCTGCTCGGTCGCGTCGAACCCGGAGTTCCTGCGCGAGGGCAGCGCCGTCGAGGACTTCCTGCATCCGGACCGTGTCGTGATCGGCGCCGACGACCCGGAGGCGATCGCGATCCTGAAGGATCTGTACAAGCCGCTGAACCTGATCGAGGTGCCGTTCGTGATCACGAACGTCGCCACGGCGGAGCTGATCAAGTACGCGAGCAACGCCTTCCTCGCCACGAAGATCAGCTTCATCAACGAGGTCTCCGCACTCTGCGAGGCGGTGGGCGCGGACGTGCACCACGTGTCTCGCGCGATGGGTCTCGACGGTCGGATCGGACGCAAGTTCCTGCACCCCGGACCCGGCTACGGCGGCTCGTGCTTCCCTAAGGACACGCTCTCGCTCGTGCAGTTCAGCCGCGAGTTCGGTGTCGAGCAGCGCATCGTCGCAGCGACGGTCGCGGCGAACGACGCGCAGCGCGAGCGCATGATCGCGAAGGTCGAGCGGATGGTCGGAACGCTCGCGGGCAAGACCCTCGGGGTGCTCGGGCTCTCGTTCAAGCCGAACACCGACGACGTGCGCGAGTCGCCGGCGATCTGGGTGATCAAGCAGCTGCAGCAGCGCGGCGCGCGCATACGCTGCTACGACCCGGAGGCGATGAAGACAGCGGCGCGCGAGCTCTCCGACGTGAGCTTCTGCGAGGACGCGTACGACGCCGCAAAGGGCAGCGACGCGCTGCTCTTCCTCACCGAGTGGAACGAGTTCCGCAAGCTCGATCTCCCGCGGCTGAAGGAGCTGCTGCGCGAACCCGTCGTGATCGACATGCGAAACGTCTGCGAGCCCGCGGAGATGGCGCAGATGGGCTTCCGCTACACCGGGGTCGGGCGATAGCCGGGACGCCGCAGATCCTGCCCGTGGTGCTGGCGGGTGGCGCGGGAACACGCTTCTGGCCCGCCAGTCGGCGCGCCGCGCCCAAGCCTTTCTTGCCGCTGGTCGGCGAGCGCACACTGCTCGGTGACACACTCGAGCGTCTGCGGCGACTCGCGCCCGCCGCGCGCACGACGGTCGTTTCGGCCGATTCGCTCGCGGCCGCGACGCGTTCGGCGCTGCGCGCGCACAAGGGCACGCGCCTCTTGCTCGAGCCCGTCGCGCGCAACACGGCCGCGGCAATTGCGTGGGCGGCGGCCGACGCGCTCGGCCGAGGCTTCGACGGCGTGATCGGAGTCTTCCCCGCGGATCACCACATCCCGAGCCCGCAGGCGTTCGCGGCCTGCGTCGTTCGCGCCGCGCGCGCGGCCGCCGACGGCGAGCGCCTCGTGCTGCTCGGCATCGAGCCGACGCGCCCCGACTCCGCCTACGGCTATCTGCGCTTGGGCCGGGACACGCGCTCCGGTGCGACGAAGGTCGCACGCTTCGTCGAGAAGCCCGCGCGCGCAGTCGCGCGCCGCTACCTGGCCAGCGGCAAGTACCTCTGGAATGCCGGCATGCTGCTCGCGCGCCCGGAGCGGATCCTCGCGGAGACGCGCGCGCTCGCGCCCGAGGTCTGGGACGCGCTCGGACCGACGCTCTCTCGGCTCGCGGCCGGGCGCGCGGTCCCCCGCGCGGCGCTCGCGCGCGCCTGGGCTCGTGTTCGCCCGCTCGCGTTCGACTATGCAGTGCTCGAGCGCAGCCGGCGCGTGTGGGCCGTGCGCGGGAGCTTCGCTTGGTCCGACCTCGGCAGCTGGGACGCGCTCGGCGAACACCTGCCGGTGCTGCACGGCAACCGTGTACACTGCGTCGCACCACCGGTGCTGCTCGATGCGGAACGCAATGTCGTGTGGAGTTCGGCCGATACGCCGGTGGTGTTGATTGGCGTGCAGGATTTGCTTGTGATCCAGACCACCGACGCCCTACTGGTCTGCGCTAATGATCGCGCGCAGGACGTAAGGAAGGTCGTCGATGAGCTCAGCCGCCGGGGTCGTGAAGATCTCCTCTAGGAACTCCGTCAACGCAGACGGACCGAGGCAGACAGCCATGAAGGACCGCAACGAAGCTCTGCGGGGCATACCGCTCTTCCGGAATCTCGACGAGAAGGACCTCGCGGACATCGCGGGACTGCTCATCGACCGGAAGTTCCCGCGTGACGCCGTCATCTTCGAAGACGGGTCGCTCGGCGACTACATGTACCTGATCCAGGAAGGTCAGGTGAAGATCACGAAGATGTCCGAGGATGGGCGCGAGAAGATTCTCGAGATCCTCGGGCCCGGCGACTTCTTCGGCGAGATGGCGCTGCTCGACCGCGAGCCGCGCTCGGCGTCGGTGAAGACCACGACCGCCTGCGTGCTGCTCGCGCTCTCTCGCCAGGACTTCCTCGGCCTGCTCAAGCAGAACCACGAGCTGACGCTCGAGCTCATCCGCGAGCTCGCCCGCCGCCTCCGCGAGACCGACGAGCAGATTCGCGGTCTCTCCTTCGAGCGGGTCGAGAGCCGCGCGCGGCGCCTGTTGGCGCGCCTCGCGAAGGAGAAGGTCGCGACCCGCGCGGATCGCATGGCGACCTCGCCGATCACGCATCAGCAGCTGGCCGATCTCGTCGGCACGAGCCGCGAGACGATTACGCGCGTCGTGAAAGAGCTGAAGGACTCGGGCTGGCTCGAGCAGGAAGGCAAGCGGTACCTCGTACCCACCGCCGACACCGACAGCGCCGAACGGGCCTGAAACCGAGCGCCCTCCTGTGCTAGCTCTTCGGGGCCGAATCCCGTCCAGGAGGTCCTCGAAGATGCGAGTCGCCGCGATCCTCTGCTCCCTGCTGCTCGCTGCGGCGCTGGGCTGCACGTCCCAGGAAGCGCGCGTCGCCGAACAGCGCAAGACGGCGAACGAGGCCTTCGACAAGAAGGAATGGAGCGAGGCGAAGATCGCCTACATGAACCTGCTCCAGCTCGAGCCGAACGACGCGGACGCGCACTACAAGATGGCCGAGACGCTCTGGGCCATGCAGGAGTACGGCGAGTCGCTCTGGCAGTACCGCGAGGCGTCTCGCCTCGCGCCGGACAACGCCGAGTGGCGCATGAAGCTCGCGCAGGTGCTCTTCGCCGCGCGCGACTACGACGCTGCGCTGGAACAGGTCTCCGCGGTGCTCGAGAAGGATCCGAAAGACGTCGACGCACTGCTCCTGCGCGGCGGGCTGAAGTCGGTGAAGGGCGACATCGACGGGCTGCTCGAGGATGTCGATGCCGCGCTCGCGATCGATCCGCAGCACCAGGGCTCGCTCGCGCTCCGCGCCCAGGCACTGGGCCGCAAGGGCGACATCGCCGGCGCAGAGGAAGCGCTGCGCAAGCTCGTCGCGGTGAAGGGCTCCGCGGCCAACCACCTCTCGCTCGCGCGCTTCCTGGCGATCGTCGCCAAGAATGACGAGGCGCTGGTCGAGCTGAACGCCGCGATCGAAGCTTCGGAGACGCCGGAGGAGAAGACGCAATCTCGCCTGTTCCTGACCAACTTCTACATGAACCAGGGACAGAACGACAAAGCCGAGGAGATCCTGCTGCAGGCGCGTGCCGATGCGCCGGGCGACTCGAACGTGCTCTTGACGCTCGCGCGCTTCTACTATGCCACGGGCAAGAGCGAGCAGGCCGAGAAGATGCTCGAGGAAAGCGTGACGGCCCGGCCGACGGAAGCCGATCCGCTGCTCGTGCTCGCCGACTACCACCGCCGCGTCGGCAGCGTCGAGAAAGCGCTCGCCGATGTCGACCGCGCGATCGCGCTCGAGCCGAAGAACGAGGCCGCCCGCTTGCGCCGCGCGGAGCTGATCGTCGACAACAACGGCGAAGACGCCACGCCCTCCGCGGAGTCGTGGGCGATCGTGCAGGAAATTCTGAAGGAGAACCCCCGGAGCGTTCTCGGCCTGTTCACCGAGGGAAAGTTCTATCTGCTCGACAAGAAATATCCGGAAGCGACGACGAGCCTGCGGCGCGTGATCGACGAGCAGCCCAGCGCCGCCGCGCACGTCCTGCTCGGGACCGCTTATCTCGCGCAGAAGCAGAACGATCTCGCGCGCAGCGAGTTCCAGCAGGCGCTCCAGGTCGACGCCCAGTACACACCTGCGCGTAGCCAGCTCTCCGCCCTGTATCTGGGCGCCGGCGAGGACGAGAGCGCGGCGCGCGAGGCGAAGCTCGTGCTCGACCAGAACCCCAAGGACCTGCGCATGCGCCTGATCCTGGCCGAGGCGCTCACGCGACTGAAGCGGATCCACGAAGCGCGCGAGGTACTGCGCCCGATCGAGGTATCGGACGCGATGACGCCGGTGATGCGGCTGAAGCTGGCGCAGCTCTTCAGGCGCACGCGCGATACGAAGGCGGCGCTGCCGATCCTCGAGAAGCTCCACGCGGAAAATCCGGCCGACTCGGCGGTCATGGCCGAGATCATCCAGGCCGATATCGACGAGCGGCAGCCCGAAGCGGCGCTCGCGAAGATCGACGCCTACATCAAGGAGCAGCCGGAGAACGCCGCGCTCTACGAGATGCGCGCGAAGGTGCGGCTCTCCTCGCCGGGCGGAGAGAAGCCCGAGGCGATCGCGCTCGCCGAAGCGGATCTCGAGCTCGCGATCCAGAAGGATCCCAAGCGCGTCGAGTCCGTCGTCACACTCGCCAAGCTCTACCGGACGATCTGGCAGCGCGAGGGCGGCAGCGGCAAGTACCTCGACCTCTCGATCGCGACCTACAAGAAGGCCCGCGAGCTCGACCCGCAGAACGCGCAGATCGCGCTCCAGCTCGCGTCGCTTTCCGAGTCGGCCGGGCGCGAGGCGGAGGCGATCGAAAATTACGAGACCGTGCTCCAGCTCGACCAGGACCAGCCGGCGGCGAAGAACAATCTGGCCTGGCTCCTGGCCGATCGCGACAACGTGAGCCCTGCGGACCTCGACCGTGCGCTGCAGCTCGCCCAGGACGCGAAGAACGCGATGCCCAACGATCCGAGCGTGGCCGATACGCTCGGCTGGATCATGTACAAGAAGGGCATTCCGTCGGCTGCGATCGCGCTCTTCCGCGAGTCGATCGACGGCTATCCCGAGGGGCATCCGCTGCGCGGCACCGTGCGCTATCACCTCGCCTCCGCCTACGAGAAGAACGGCGAGCGCGACCGGGCGGTTCAGGAGCTGAAGCGCGCGCTCGACGAGGTCGCCGCCTTCTCCGAGCGCGACGCCGCCGAGAAGCTGCTGAAGGACCTCCAGGCGAGCTGAGCCGCACGCGAGGATCTCTCTCAAGGCCCGCCCAGGCAGTGCCGATGCGCGTCGAGGAAAGGGGAATCCATGTCCTCGCTGCGTTTTGTCGCTCTGGCCGTTCTTTGGGTCCTGCCGGGTCTCTGCATCGCGCAGGGGCAGGGCACGGGCGTGACAACTGACGGCAAGAAGGGACAGATCTACAAAGTCCAGAAGGGCGACACCCTCTGGGCGATCTCAAAGACCTACCTCGGCACGCCGTGGATCTGGCCGTCGGTGTGGAAGGAGAACGCGGCGGAGATCGCCAATCCGCATCGGATCTACCCCGGCGAGCTGATCTGGATCTCCGAAGGCATGATGCGCAAGCTCACTCCGGAGGAGGCCGCTCGCCTCGCCGCGGCGGCCGGGCAAGCGCCGGCGGAATCGCCCGCGGCGGTAGCGCCCGAGGCGGCCGCAGCCGAGACGCGCAAGCTCGCCGAACCCGCGCGGGAGTCCGATCCGTTCGCCGCGCTCGATGCGGCCGAGGTCGCCGACGACTTCAAGCTCGAGGTCCCGACACTTCAGGGTGTCAGCTTCGTCACCGACGACGTCATTAAGGCGAGCGGCGCGATCATGGGCAACCACGAGGAGAACTACTGGACGGTCCAGGGCCAGCGCACGATCGTGAGCATCGGCGAGGGTCAGGGTCACGTCGGTGACGCCTTCACCGTCTTCCGCGTGCGGCGCGAGCTGCGGCATCCGCAGACGAACGAGCTGCTCGGCTACTTCGTGCAGATCCTCGGGAAGGCCGAGATCACGCAGCTTCTGCCCGAGACGTCGTGGGTCCGCGTCACCGAGTCCTGGGCGGAGATGCAGCCCGGCGACCGTGTGACCCCGTTCGTCGAGGAGCCCACGGCCATCACCGAGGTGCGCGTCGGTCAGCCCGTGAAGGGTGAGATCGTCGCGCTCGAGCCCTACCGCCTGCGCGGTGGCGACTCCGACTTCGTGGTCCTGGACCAAGGCACCAAGGGCGGTGTCGTACCGGGCCGCCGGCTCACCGTCTTCCGCGCCGGCCGCGAGGTGCGGGATCCGCTGACCTCGAATCTCTTGATGGTGCCCGACGATCTCGTGGGCGAGCTCTTCGTCGTGAAGTCGAGCGAGAAGACGTCGCTGGCGCTCATCACGCGTTCGGACCGCGAACTGATCATCGGCGACAGCTTCCGCAACGCGCACTAGAAGCGGTCTCAGGAACCCCGACCCGAGCCCGGTGCGCGGACTCGGCTCGAGGTCGAGGCGCGAGAGCGCAGGCGTATCTCGGAGATCAGGCGAGCTCTCGCAACGACGAGATCGGGCCGAGGACGCGTGCCCGGCGACGGGAGCGGGTTTT